>Ga0310690_10006153_pt1 | contig 15919 bp, 14 predicted proteins | sample AusTroGonzalo_MG_2_FD_207661 | JGI IMG/M metagenome (GOLD analysis project Ga0310690, IMG submission 207661) | Bovine rumen microbial communities from tropical cattle in Woodstock, Queensland, Australia - Gonzalo_04 (v2) (version 2) | ecosystem: Host-associated > Mammals > Digestive system >... | reverse complement strand
CGCCACCACACGGCTCGTTGGTCCCGGTGTTCGCGTTCGGCCTCGTCCCACCAGACCGCGCGGCGGGCCATTTCCTCGTCGACGCCGTGCTGGCCGGCGGCGATGTCTCCGGCGAAGAGCGGCAGCGCCTCGCGTTCGAGGCGCTGCTTGCGGAGAAACGCCGCACGCTTGCGCGACGTGTCACCATAGGGCTCGGGTCTGTGCCAGCGGCGAAAGCGCATCAGACGGCCTCCCGCCGCGCACGCGCCGCGGCATAGATGATCCGTTCGGCGCGGCGGATGCTGCCGGCTTCCCGTGCAGCCTCAGCCCAGACCGAAATCGGAAAGTCGCCGGAAAAGAGAATGTCGCGCTCGATGCCGAGCCCGAACGGCAGGCGCACCGAGGCCATCTCCTCCAGAGAAAAATAGCCAAGTTCCGGCTCGCCGAGATCAGCCAGGCCAAAGAGGATATCGCCGTCGGCATCAAGTTCGGTTGCCAGCCAGACGCCGGCGCCGAGCGGGTTGAAGAATTTGACAACCGGCACATGATCGGTGTCGCGCTGGCGGCCATTGGCTAGAAGCTGAGCGCGCAGCTCGTCGGTCAGGAGGATCATGCTGCCCTCCTGTCGATGGCGGTCTCAGGCGTGGCAGGAAACTGCTCGTCTTCCGGCAGGAAGGACAGCAGCCAATCGGCCGCCTTGCTCGCCTGCGAGGCTGCACGGACGATGGCGCGGGAATCCTCGCGCATGACCTCCAGCCAACTGCCGATGTAATCGGCGTGGCGCACCGTTGGTACGATGCCGAGCGCGGCGCAGCTAAAGGCCGAAATCTGCTCGGCGACTTATCTGAACAGTCAAGCTGTCTCAGCAGGATCTTTCAGCGGCGTTTGCCTGAAAATCCACGGCTTCCGACCGATCTCGGCGCGTGAGACAGATTCGTGGATCGCTCAGCGAGATAGCAGTTGCTTAACCGGCGCAGCAGGACAGCTTGGCGACATCCTTGCCGAACGAGAGTGCCGCGAGCTTTAGGCCCTCGACGGTGGTGAGATACGGAAAAATCGTGTCCGCGAGGTCGTCAACGGTGAGGCCCTGCCGGATCGCGAGCGTCGCGGTCTGGATGCTGTCGGCGCCTTCCGGTGCGAGGATATGCGCGCCGAGCAGCCGGCCGCTGCCGGCGTCGGCCACAAGCTTGATGAGCCCCCGGGTATCGCGCGCGGCGAGCGCCCGCGGCACCTGGTCGAGACCGATTGTCGATACACGGATGGCATGCCCGGCCGCGCGCGCCGCGGCTTCGGTCAGGCCGACGCTCGCCACCTGCGGATCGGTGAACACGATGGCGGGCATGGCGCTGTTGTCGTAGCGCAGGCTGTCGCCGTTGAGGGCGTTCTTGGCGGCGAGCTTGGCGCCATAGGCGGCCATGTAGACAAACTGGTCGCGGCCGGTGACGTCGCCAGCAGCATAGATGCCGGCCCTGGTGGTCCGCATGCGGTCATCGACGACGATGCCGCCCTTCGGCGAGAGGGCGATGCCGTGCTCGGTGAGCCCAAGGCCTTCGATGTTGGGCGCGCGCCCTGTAGTGATCAGCACCTGATCGGCGTCGATGGTCGTGTTCTGGCCGTCGCGCGAAACATCGAACGCAATACCGTTCTCGATCTTGCGGATCGCACGGTAGGCGATACCGGAGACCACGGTGATCCCTTCGTCCTCGAAGTATCCCGTCAGCGCCGCACCGATCTCGGGCTCGGCCTCGGCAAGCAAATGGGACCGGCATACGAGCGTCACCTTAACGCCGGCGCGGGCGAACATCTGGGCGAGCTCCGCCCCGATATAGCCGCCGCCGACGATGATCAACGATCGCGGTAGCTCCTCAAGGTCGAGCGCGGTCGTGCTGGTGAGATACGGTACAGTCTCGACGCCAGGGATGGCGGGCACCGCGGGCCGCGCGCCGGTCGCGATGACGATCTTGCCGGCGGGAATGCGCGCGCCGTCCACCTCGACGCCGCCCTCTATGAGGCGCGCTGGTCCTTCGCGATAAGCGATGCCGTTGTAGGCGGGGAGCAGGTTCGTGTACTTGGCTTGGCGCAGTTCGGAAACGAGTGCGTCCTTCTGACGAACGGTTCTGCGCCAGTCGGTCAGTTCGGCCTCCGCCGTGATGCCGGCAAAACGTGCTGCCACGCGCGCGTTGTGAAGTGTCTCGGCGGCTCGGATCAGAGTCTTCGACGGCACGCAGCCGATATTGACGCAGGTGCCGCCGATGGTGCCGCAACCGATGAGCGCCACCTGTGCGCCCTGATCGGCGGCCGTGATCGAGGCCGAGAAGCCGGCCGAGCCGGCGCCGATGACGACGAGATCGTAGGCGCCATTGCGACCGTTCGTGCGAAAGCGACGGTCCGCCACTGCAGCGCTCTTCGATGTCGAACCGACCGACGATTGTGCCGCGGTATCGAGGCCGGCGAGGCTCGGCCCGAACAGAGCGCGACCAGCCTCCAGCCCTTCCTCGATCGACAGCCGGAACCCGGCCTCGTCCGCAGCTTGTTCGCGGCGCCAGGCGGAGAGATGGTCGTCCGAACAGAAAAAGGCGGTGGTCGCGCACAGCGAGTTCGCAGCACACGCGCCTTGGTAGCGAACGCTTTGCCACATGACAGCCGTCCGCGGCTCGGTCTGCGCCAGCGCCCGCCCTTGGTCCCGCGTGGCGATCCGGATTGGCGCGCCACAATGGCGGCAGCGCGATGCAATTGTGATGTCGCGATCAGTCATGGCGCCAATGCCGAGTGCGTCGACCGCGCACATGGCGTTGAGGACACGACCGTCGAGTGTGACCCGGTGGCCCGTGTCCTTATCGGTGAACGGATAGGCGCCGACGATCCGCTCGCCGTCGAGCACGGCCAGGTCGCGACGGTGGAGCTCTTCGAGCAGAGTCCGGACGGACGTCTCGTTCAACCCCACTCGCTCCGCAAGCGCGCCCGTGGTCGGGGCTCGTCCTTCTTCGGCGTAGAGCTTAAGCAGCGCAACACGAACGCGGTCCGTGGCGGGATCGTAGCCGCTCCAGCGATCGAACACATGGCCGGACCCGACCATTGCTTGCAGGGCATCCTTGACCGCTGGTGATTTGACCACAGACCAATCCGGAAACGTCACGCCCGGCCGCACGGTGTAGCTCGGGAGCGTCGTGGATGCGGAAGCTGGAAGCTTGTCCCGGGACGAGGAGGATGCGCAACAGTCGTTCATGGCTTCACGCCTTCGTTGTGAATCTTGGTCTCGCTGCGGTCGGCTTTTGCACGGCGACGATGGATAGCCCACGCGACGAGACCGAAGCACGCGACCATTAGGGGAAGCACAACCGGACCCGCACCTGCCAGCCACGCGCCGAGGCTGGCCATTGGCAGGGCTCCGGCGAGAAACGGCGTCGCGCAACAGATCGCAGCGAGGACGGCGCCAGCCGTGCCTGCACGGATCCGGGCGCGGTCATTCACCTCAACTGCCCTGCTTCACCGGATGGGCCGGATAGCCCGCGCTCACGCTGGCAGTCGCGATGGCGTCCGGGTTTGTCTTTGCGTCGTCGAAGGTCACGGTTGCGGTTTTGGCTCGGAACGAAACGGCGACCTTTGCGACGCCGACGACCCCCTCCATCGAACTCTTCACGATGTAGGGACACGAGGCACAGGTCATGTTGTCGACAGCGAAGGTGATTGTGCGCTCGCCAGCGAATGCAGTCGATGCCGTCATCACTGAGGCGATCAGGGCGAAAGCGCCCAAACTCTTCTTCATGGGTCGGGTCTCCTCTTGGTGTCAGGTGCGAAGCAGTAGCGGGGCGACGTAGTCGAAGGCAAAGGCGGCAATCACAAGCGCGGTCGCCATCCAGAGCGCGAGTTGAACAAAGCGGCTGGGAATCGGGCGTGCGCAGGCAGCGCCATCAGCACAGGCCCGTCTGGGCTTCCAATAAACGAGGTAGAAGCCATAGCCGAGCAGGCCTGCCGTCCCCGCGACGAAGAACGGCTTATAAGGTGCGAGCGCCGTCAGATTGCCGATCCAGGCGCCGCCGATGCCGAGGCTAAACAAGATCAGCGGCACGATGCAGCAGGACGAGGCAGCGAGCGCGCCGAAAATGCCGCCAACGGCGATCAGACGCTGCCGTCCGACCTCACCGCGCTCGGACGCGGAAAGATCCGCCGCAGGGGGCGCCGTGCCTGCCGTTCCGGATCGCGATGCGACCATGGCCGTTCTCTCTCTCCTTGTCGAAATCCTATGCGTGCCGTAGCATGCGGTCTGTAGTCGCTACAGGGTCAAGAGGGATTTTGCGATGCGCGATCACGCCGTGGTGAAGGGCCTGCAGCGAGCCGAGCTCGCCCAACGGACGGGGTGCAACCTGGAGACCGTGCGCTATTACGAGAAGGTCGGTCTTCTGCCCGAACCGCCGCGCACGGCTGGCGGCTATCGCAGCTACGACACGTCGCATGAGCGGCGCCTTCGCTTCGTGTTGCGGGCGCGTGAGCTCGGCTTCTCCCTTGATGAAATCCGTGAGCTGCTGCGTCTCGTCGACGAGCGCGACCAGCCCTGTGCCGAGGCGCGCGCCGTCGCCGCCGCACACCTTGAGGACGTGCAGGCGAAGATCGCCGATCTGAAGCGCATGGAGCGGGTGCTCAAGAAGGTTGTCGCACAATGTGCCGACGGGACGTTGCCGGAATGCCCGCTGATCGAGACGCTGTTCCAGGAGGGTGCGGTCAACTGATCGCACCCGGTGGAGCCCGTGAAACGGCCCGCTGAGGGGGCGCCTACGCGGCGCCCCTGACTTCGTGCCGATGAGCATTGGCTTGCCGGGCGTTCATCCAGTCGGCGATCTCTTGTGCCTTGCTCGCAGCCGTGAAGATGGCGCGCTTGTCGGAGCGCAGCACTTCGAGTAATCAGCAGCAGATCATAATGTGAAGGAGCACCACCTTTCCGGTGTTATGCGGGGATGGTGTGCGATCTCCTCCACATTATTTCCTTGCCGCTAAAGGGTATCGAGCCAGGCGAGAACGCTCTGGTCCTGTTTCCACGATGGTCGCTTCGTCGATCGTGAGGGGCTTTCGAGGCGTTCCAGTGCCAGGCGCTTTGTTTCCAGATTTGCCTGAGCGTAGTGGTTTGTGGTGTCGAGGCTGACATGGCCGAGCCAGCTCCGGATCACAGTGACGTCAACACCTGCCGCCACCAGATGCACCGCCGTCGCATGACGGAAGCTATGAGGTGTTACATGCTTCGAAGTCAGGCTGGGCGTGATCTTCGCTGCCGCTTCGACGTATTGCGCTAGTTTGAAGCGGACACCCGATGCGCCGAGCGGGACACCATATCGATTAACGAAGATGGGCTCGTCGTCGGCCCTCGGCTGTCGCATGAGCTGCGATCTTAGCAACGACACGGTTTCTGGCCAAAGGGGGCTCAGCCGTTCCTTCCGTCCCTTGCCGTAAAGACGCACGCAGGTTGGCGAATCGAGCCGGATCGCCCGCGGGCAAACATCGAGCGCCTCCTGGATGCGCGCTCCGGTATTGTAGAGGAAGCAGAAGAGCGCGTGGTCGCGTTGCCCCTCAATCGTCGAGCGATCGGGCTGCGCCAGAATGGCCTTCACCTCTTCGGGTTCCAGATAGCACGGCGCATGGACCGGCGCTTTCTTCATGGGCACGTGCAGAACCTGCGTACATTGCTCGATGGCCGTCGGCTCGCGATCAGCAACGAAGCCGAAGAAGCTGCGTAACGCAGATAGGCGACAATTGCGTGTGCCGATCGTATCTCCACGTTCCTGCTCGGTGTGTTGCAGGAAGGCCTTAACCTCCGAGGCCGTCAGGTCGGCCAGCGTCAGCTGGACAACCGGCCGGCGCCGGCGTTGAGCCACGAACCGGAGGAACAGGCGCCATGTATCACGGTAGGATCGGACAGTGTGCGCAGAGGCATTCCGCTGCTGAACCATCCACTCGTAAAAGAAGGCATGAAGCAGCTTTGGGAACGGGTCGACCGGTTTCATGTCCGCACTCCTTCTGACGCGTGCAGGCAATGTGACGCGAACGTCCGGAAGCGTTCGTTTGCTTGCTGAAGGAGTTCCTGGGTGACCGTGATGTAAACTAGTGTCGAGTGGATATCGCGATGCCCTAGATATGTCGCGAGGAATGGAAGCTTGTCCTGTGGATTGATGCCGGCGCGGTACCATTCGAGAATGCGGTTCACCACAAACGAGTGACGCAAGTCATGGATACGAGGGCCCGTCTTGCCTTTCGCCGGCTTGAGTCCGGCACGCCGCAGGATGTCAACAAGGCAACCGGCGATCGCGTGCGACGTGTAGCGCGCGTTGCCCTGATCGTGCCAGAACAGGCCAGAGTTAGGGCTCTGTGTCACCTTTGCCTTGCGCCTCGCCTCCAGATATTCCCGCAGCGCTGACAGCGGGCTGTCAGCCATTGGCAGGATTCTCGATTTGAAGAACTTCGTCTCCCGGATGGTAATCGTGCCGATCTGAAGGTCGATATCGGCAAGGTTCAAGCGTGCGAGTTCTCCCAGCCGCAATCCCGCGCAATAGGTCAGGACCAGCATGGTGTAGAGACTGATCGGCCGCAATGGTGAACGTGGAGAGGGATAGGCTCGAGCGATATCGAGAAGACGACGGACCTCTTCCGGGCTGTAAATATAAGGCCGACGCCATTGGCGCGCGACCTGCTGTGCGGGACGGGGGTCCGGACGTCTTGGTTTTGTGCTGGGATCGAGATGATGCTGCGCCTTAGCCAAGGCGCGAGCGACCCTTTCGCATTCGGCGGCATGGTTGGCGGTTGATCGCGCGGCGGCCCAGTGCTGCAACATGATCGATATCGGCTCATCCGACAACTCCGGATGCGCCTGCAAGAAGCGATCGAACCGCCAGAACCAGCGAGCCTGTGTCTGATAGCGATAACCTCTCGCCTGCATCAGCTTAATACGGTTGCGCATCAGGTCGCTCAGAACGCTGCCGAACGGCGGGAACTGCCGTAGTGCTTCCAGTGCCTGATCGGGATCGGGCGCGAGCAGCGCTCGTACGATGGCCTTGTCGCTCTTGGCATGGTACTCGGCGCGTAAATCAGCAATGGGATTGCTGACGATCAACGCTTCCTCCACGAGGAAGTCGAGGAAGCGATTGACGATGCGGGCGTGGTGCAGCAGCGTGGACCGCGCCCAGACAGCACTAGACTCGCTCAACCAGATCTCCAGGACTCTCCGATTCACCTGTGTGGATTGGTATTGCTGCCGAACGACAACATCCTGGAAGCTGCGTAAAGCCTGTCGATAGGAGATGCGGCTGATCGGACAGCGCAGCCGGAGCCGGCCGAGGTAGCGCGCAATGATCTTGCCGTCGATGTCGGGCCAAGTGTTCATGAGCGCACCTCCTGTCCCGGGATCTCCAAGGCAATTGCGCGCAGATCCTCCGTCGCCAATTTCAGGTAGGGGATTGTCGATTCCGTTGAACGATGGCCCAATACGTCTCCGATCAGCTTTCGCGGGACCGACGCCCGTAGCAGGCTGACTGCACGTGCATGGCGGAAGATATGCGGTCCGCGTTTGCCGCTCAGGGTGATGCCTGCCGCCTCGATCCGCCGGCTGACTTCGTTATAAATGCGCACCATGGGGACGTAGGGCGCGCGGGTGCGGACAAAGATTTCCCGCACATCAGTTTCAGGGCGGCCGTGCCGGAGGTACTCGATCAGCGCTTCCCCGACGGTCTCAAACAACGGCAGAAGAGAATGATCACCCGTTTTGGAGCGGCGGATGTGCAGAATATCCGCCCGCCAATCGACGTCTTCCAACCGCAACCGGCTTATCTCGCCGGAACGTAACCCGTAGGTCGCAAGAAGCTGAAGGATGGCATAGTCGCGCAAGCCCATCGGCGACCGGTCTTTTCGAACAGATTTCAGGACAATCGAGATCTGATCTGAACTCAGCGCCGATGGGATGCCTTCATAGGCATAGAGCAGCGGAGCAATAACGTGCTGGGAGAGATCGGCCGCGGTGCGACCTGTCCTGTGAAGATGTTTCAGCAGCGAGCGAAGCCGCTCGGCAACATCTTTCAAGGACTTCCGCGCCAGCCCTGGGGCCCGCATATCCATGTAGATATCGACGTCGTGAACAGTCAGGTCTGCAAAACTGGTCGCGTTCGAATGCTTGATGAGCCAGGCACAAAAGTTGCGGGCCTCCCACAACAGGGCGTCGACCGAAGCCGTAGCGAGCCCGCGTTCCTCCCGCAGCCAAGTACGATACTGGTCGCACGCCTCTCGGCAGATAAGCTCGTCTGGTGCGGCCGCAGGTTCGGGTGGCCAGCGCTTCAAAGCGAGCTTCAGTAGCGCGTGGATTCCCGATCTGGGAATGCCTGTCCAATAGCGAGCTGGAGCGCGGGCATGACGCTTGCGAAATTGCCGAACCGCAAAGCGCAGATAATTCGTTACGTCTATCGGCGTGACCGCTTCAAGAGCAATATTGCGCGCCGCCAGGTACGCAAGAAAGTGATTGGCGTTGCGGCAATAGTTGTGAACTGCAACTCGATTATATCGCTGCCGCGTCAGCGCATCCCTAAGCTCCGCGACAAGGGTACCGTATCCATGTGGCATGAAGGCTTCCTCAACTGTGTTTGATCAACAGCCAAGGGTCTCATGCCGGAAATAATGCGCAGCAGATCGCAAGCCGTTTTAGCCGATCTCCACAGGCCAGCTGCGCTTAGAATCTTCCTTCACATTATGATCTGCTGCTGATTACTCGAATAATGGCGAGCTCGCCATTACTCGAGCCAGGAGGCGATGTAGCGGGCGTGGTCGGGTCGTGGCTCAACACTGAGGTTGAGGTCGGCGCAGATCATGGCGCTGAGAAGCTCGACCGTGCATTCTTCCATGGCGTAGGCGGCCGAGCCGAACCGTCCGGACAGATCGCGGTCGAGGCGATGCTTGGCGCCGGACGCGTGACCGCATTCGTGGAGCAGCACCGCGTAGTAGGCAACCGCATCCCGGAAGCAGGCGAACTCGGGCATCTGCACGTAGTCCTTCGATGGGATGTAGCAGGCCTGCGATCCGCCGTGGCGAATGTCGATGCCCAGCGCCGCGCAGAAGCGTTCGGCGTGCGCGATCCGCTCGACCTCGGGAAGCACCGGCATCTCGGGCGGAGTGTAGCCGTCGACCTGGGCGCAGTTGAAGACGGTGTAGCCGCGGGCGAATAGACGTCGGGCGGCCGCGTCCTGATCTGCGTCGCCGTCCTGACGCTCCGCCTCGCCGTTGCGATCGTTGATCTTCCAGAATACGACCAGATGGCCGCGCTCGCCCTTGCGGACTTGGGCGCCGAGCTCCTGCCACTGGCGATAAGTGCCCCAGATGCCGGCGGCATAACCGGACGCCTGCGCCGCAGCCCAGAGCGAGAGGATGTTGACGCCGCGATAGGCCTTGCGCGAGGCGACGTTGACGGGCGTGGTGATGGCCGATCCGTCGTGATGCCAGGGCATCCGGTACTCGCCGGCGCCGACCTCGATAGCGGCGATGATCTGGTTGGTGACGCGCTCGTAGATATCGTTGCCGGTCCGGGCCTGGCTGTTGGTATCGGTGGTCATGGGTGGCTCCTGTGCTCGCCCTCTCCGTCGAGGGCGAAGCGGCAGGGGCAGACGCGGCGAGCCGGGCCGTCACACCCTGTTCACGGTTGCTGGTGCGGAACAGGGTTGACGGGCCGGCAGCGTCTGCCACAACCGAGCCCCTACCTCGACGGGCGAGCACGAGAGACGTCGGCCATGACCGATGGCCGCAGGACCGGCCGGCCGTGAGGATATTGCGTGGCTCTCAGCCAGCGACGTCTCGCGGCGAGCGCCGCAGCGGAACGACCTTGGCCTCATTCAATCGCGCCAGTTCATCCTTCAAGCCGGCAATCACCTCGTCACGCTCGGCAACCAGCAACGTCAGCACCTGGATGTGCTGCGCGAGCGTGCGGGTCAACGCGCGCAGTTCGGCCATCTCCGCACCGCGCACGGCCCGGAGCTCGGCTTCAAGGGAGCGGACGCGATCCTTCAGTGCTTGAGGAGATGATCGGCGCTGGCGGGCTTCGGCAGCACGAAACTCGGCGAGAAGATCGACCGCGCGGTTCGCCGTTGCCCGGCTGACGCCGGCCTCGCGCGCCAGATTGGAGACGGTGAGCGCGCCGTCGGTGCGCTCGGGCCGACCGTCGAGCAGTCGTGCCATTGCCGCCCTCAATGCCGCCTCGCTCTTCGGACCCGTTCGTGTGGTCATGTACCACCATCGATAAGGGGTGCAATCAGCCGGCGCTTGCGCTCGTTGTCCTGCGTAATGGCTGCGCGTTGCAGCAGCGTCAGGCGACCGTCGCTGAGCAAAGCTTCGCCCTCCATGATCGAGGCCTGCCATGGCTTGAGATGGCGCGCGGTCAAACAGGCGTTCGGGCAGCGATCGGGGCTGCATCGGGACAAGGCCGGCGCCGCCCGCTCGGAATCCGGCGCTTCTGTAAGGCAGAGCGCGGTCGCGGCTTCGAACAGGCAATCGTTGAGAAAGCCGACGTGCAAGGTTCGACCGAGATGGGCGAGCATCGTGCGCAACCGCTTGCGGTCCACGATCCGGCCGGGCAGATCGCCAAGCTCGTCCTGCACACGCGCGAACTCGCGTCGCAATCGCGTGGCACCGGGTCCCGCCGGACCGTCATGATGAAGAAACGCTTCGTAATGAGCAACGATGTCGTCGAGCTGACCGAGCGCGCGTTCACGCTCGACCGCCAAGCGAAAATCGCCATGGGCCGAGCCCGCATAGCCTTCGAACATGGCGACGGAAGCATGCTTGTATTGAATCTTGCCTGCGATCGTGCCGAACGGCCGGTTGGCGATGTACCACGCGATCGTGCGGCGAAGCTGCCGGGTCGTGAACTTCCAGGGCTCATCCGCGATCCGAGGAATGACCGGTTCGTTGCCAGAACGCGCATCGAGACCTTCGCGGAGAAGATTAAGCGTCGGCGTCGCACCAATGCCGAGATGATCAGCACTCCAGGGCCAGTCCTTTAGCGCCACCCAGAGGGACGATAGTCCCTTCTCTCGACGATTACGAGCCGAGAGAACCTCCATCACCGCAACGGCGCGGGCGACAGGTTCGATCGTGATCCAGTCAGCCGTCACGCCGCGGGCACCCTGGCGCTTGTAGACGGTGCCGCGCACGCGGTAGCGTTCGATCAATCCGTCGGCGCTGCGCTCTGCCGACACGCAGCCCGGCTGCATGGCCTGCACCTCGCTGTCGCGCATCCCAGTGAGGTAAGCGCAGATGACGTAGCAGGCGCCCTGCAGCATGCGTTCCTCTCGCGCAAGACTCAGGCCGTCGAAGCGTTCGCGCCACGGCAGGCCAGTGTCCGGATCGATGGAGATCGGCGTATCGAGACCGCCGACCTCGGTCCCGAGCTCGGCCGCCGCCTGATCGATCAGCCGTGCGGTCTGTTTGGACTGGCTGATGCGGCCGCTCTCGCGAGCGCCTACGTGCAGGCGCATCAGGTGAAGATTGTACGGAGGGCTCTCATCGCCGGTTTGCGGGTCGATGCGGCGGGCGACATTGGGCGCGCGCTCCCAGATCGGTACGCCTCGGCCGGCCATCCGGCGCGCCTCGAGCCATTTGGCCATCCGCGCTCGATAAGTCTCGGCGACTGCCTGTCCGGCCTGCGCGTCCTGCGCCATCAGTTGCTCGCAACGGGCTTCGAGCGCATCAAGCTCTACTCGCGCGGCGAGGATATCCGGTGCAAAGACCTCGACGTATTTGAGCGACCAGCGCAGCATGGCGCCGATGATCGGTTCGGGAATACGCGGCGTAGCATTCTCGGCGGGTGCCGGCGGCCGCTTGGCGACATGGTGAGCCGCACGCCCACGCCACGGCAGAAAGCTGATGCCACCACCCGTGAGCCATGGCGACAGATGATGCAGGTCGATCGGCACCTCGACATACTTCACTGTCTCGTGCGGTGTTCGCCGGCCGCCGTCACCAGCATGCGCCAGATAAGAGTCGAGCAAAGGCTGGTCGATCCGGCGCAGATCGACGGCGCCAACGTGCGCGATGAGGAACGCCGCGAAATGCTGGATGTAGCGCAGCAGCCGGATCGCCCAAGCGACACCACATGGCGCCCGGTATCCCGGCACATGGATGCGCAGGCGCGTGAGCACATACTCCTTGGCGAGCCGCCGCGTCACAGGATCGATGATAGGAGCGAAATTGAGCCGGTAATTGCTGTAGCGGGCGTTCACCCGGAAGATGGCAGCCCCCAAATCCCAGTAGTCATCGCCAAAGCGCGGGAACTGCGCTCGGTCGGCATCCTCCCTGACCGGAATGCCGGCAAGCACGGGCTCGTCGTCACCATAGATGGCCGATGGAAGCGTTGCGCGCTCCATCAAGGCGTTGTTGACGGCGGACATCATGGTGCTCCAGCTTCGGGTGGCAGGTAAATGAGCGTCGGGTCCGATGCCGCGAGCTGGCCGGCCTGTTCGATCTCGGCCGCACTGAACCGCGGCAAAATCTGATCGGCGATCCGCCCATGAACGCGGCCGAACTTGGCGATCCAGTCGGCTTCACTGAGCGACTGTCGTTGCGCCCGGATGAAGCCGAGAAACGACAAAAGCGCTGGCAGCTTGCGTGCGGTGATCACTGCATTGCCGCATTCGAGGCACCCCCAGAATGGTGACGGACAAGCGTCCCCTTCGGCGCCAAACGGGCCCTTGTAGAAACCACCGCAACTAGCGAGCCAGACATCCTGCTCGCCGCTGAACAGCTCATTGATCGCGGCACGCCCGGAAACCGGCAGACCTATGGCCTCGTCCGGATCGGCTCGAATGGCCGCCTCATCTTCTGATGAGAGGACGCACGGATGCAGGGCGGCGTCGAGCGCGTCCCCCATGGCGTCGGCGATGGCGGCTTCGTGGATATGGCGAAGCGCGGGGATATCGGCGTAGTGATTGGCCGCAACGGCCACGCTGTGGCCGACCGCAAAGCGGTCGAGTTGACCGCCGGTTTGCCGATACCATGCTGCTTTATGCGTCTTGCGCAGGCGTGTCAGGTTGAGCCGGAGAGGCTTCCCCTCTTCATCGCGAATACGATGTCGCTCGGTCCATGAGGCGACGAGTTCCCTCGTGGCGAGGACGCGCGGGGTCAACCGCCCCCAGGCGAAGTGAACCCAGAGCGTGACGGCGGCAAGCCGGCCTCGCGCCGGAGCGGTCCATTGCAGCACCTTACGGATCAGGCCGCCCGGTGTCGATGAAGCTCCATCACGCACGCGCAACCGCTTCCACTCGGCACCGCGCGCCCGCCGCTTACAATACTCGATCTCGACATAGCCGCCTGCAGGGTTCTTCAGGCAATCCGCCCGCAACTCCTTGATCGCTTCGATCTCCAGCCCGGTATCGAGCGACAGCAGAACCATCAGCGGCACGAGATCGGCGGCGAGCAGATACCTGCGGCCATGCAGATCGTGGACCAAGCGATCGTTCGGCAAGCCACTCTCGCGGCGAAGCGTGTAGAGCTGCTTGAAGATAGGATGCCGGTGGCCAATGACGCCTTCGGCGTCGACTACAACCATCGCGCGTTCGTGCGCAACCTGCAAAGCGTTGGTCCGATCGGCATCCTTGAGCGTCGAAATGCGATCCGTCTCGGCAAAGCGACCCATAAGTGCGGTGAGATCGGCGCGAGCAGCATTCCGCAATGCTGTGGCGATGGGATCGCCATAAGCATCACGTGGCAGGGCACGGACGCCTGGTCGATCGCTCGTGTACATCAGCCGCCGCGAGGCATCGGGTGGCAGACAACCCGGCTCGGCGGCCTCGGCGAGCCGGAACAGATTGAGCACCTTGCTCATGCGGTGAAGCCGATGATTGGGATGCAGACCACTCTCGTCCATCCAAGCATCGAATCCGTCGATGCAAGCTGCGCTTACATCTGAGATGCGAATGACGCGGGGCTTTGTGGAATCGAGATAGCGCCAGAAGAACTTGAGTGCGTTGGCATAAGCTGCCGCGGTCGAAACCGAGCCGGCCGGGCCGCCGACCTGACAAGCGCGCCAGAGCGCGCCCGCAAGCGGTTGGGCCAACACCTTGCGGCCAGACAGCGCGGTCAGATCGATCGTAATACTGCGATCCGCGAGGGTGACGGTGAATCGGAGCGATGCGATGGCGATGGCGGCTTCGCCCTCGGGATCAGGCAACGCCTCAGGAAACAGTGCGCGGCGTCCCGGCCGGCACACCGGCCTAGCTGTCAGATCGGTCATTGCGCGTCACCGGCCGCATCTTCGGCCCAGCGATCAGCGGCCGCGTCGACCAGTTCCTGCGCCTCGGCAAGACTGTCGAGATAGACGTAGGTGCTGGTCACGCTGGCGTGGCCTAACAGGTGCTGGAGCTTCTGCAGCGGATCCCCGAGAATCCGGCGGTAGGCTGCGCCATGCCGATCCTGCGGATCGAACACCATCCCGATTTGCTCACGGATCAGCATGGAAAGCATGTTGACGGCGAAGGTGTGCCGCAGCGTGTGTGGCGTCACGTTAACGTCGATGCCGAAACGGCTGCAGCGCGCGCAGGCGCGGCCGAAGGCCGCCTCCCAGGTTGCTGACGGGACGGGCTCGCCGCCTTCCGTTAGCCAAAGGAGGGCATGCTGCGCCTTGCCGGGCGCGCCGGTCAACGCACGGTCGCGCTCGCCCGGCGTCAGCCGGTCGACGCGGACCCGCTTGCCCATCGCGTCGACGACCTTCTCGCCATCCGGCGTCAACCAAAGCGGATTGGACACGATCGGTTCTGACCTGGCTGCCGAGATCGCGCGTTCAAGATCGATGTAGTCGTTGATGAGCCTCAAAACCCGGCGGGGAATGCGAATGCGGCGCGGTCGTCCGCCCTTGGCGACCGCGCCGGGAAGGTCAAACGGGAGCGAGCGCATGCCGGAGTCCGCCTTGCGCGGAAGATCGGCGAGTAACAGGCTGCGGCCCTCGGACAACCGCAGACCGGTCGTGACCAGGAGTTCGGCGAACAGCGCGTTGCGCTCGCCATTGCGGCCGCGCCAGGTCGGGTCTTCGGCACCGTCAGGCAGCCTTCCCCGCAAGCCCACGTCGCGAAACAGCAGATAGCTGCCAAGATCGACGAAACGCATATCGTGCCGCCGCGCGGCACGTTCGCGCGAGCGGTTCGCCGTCACGGCCAACAACGCGCGAGTCCCCGCCGTCCTGCGAAGGGTCACGCTGTAGCTGAAGGGCGAGAACGCCATGATCCCTTCTTCGACGGCCCACCGATAGAGCTTATCGAACGCCGCAACGCTCCGATTCCAGCTCGCCGCCGAGATGCGATAGGGAGCCGCCGATAGCCGCCGGGCCCGATGGAACGCCAGAACGTCATGACGGTCGGCCTGCCAGACTGTCTTCCCGCCGCGCCGCTCACAAAGAAAGCGGGCCCAGACCAGAATGTCCCGCGCGTAGGAGCGCCAGGTGTTCGGCGAGCGCGCGCCCATACCTGGGCAGGCGCGGAAGAACCGATTGAGATGGAGATCGTAGCTCCCGTCATCCATTAGAATGAACGGCATGCCGTCAATCAGCCCGGCGCGCTCGCCAACGTCGAGCGCGCCGGGCGCGATCCTCACTGCAAGGCCATCAATGGAAAGCGGACGCGACAGCGCGTCAAGGTTCGTAAAATACAATTGCACGCACACACCCAAGCGGAGCGCCTTCGGCGCGACTCTTTTTGTTTAGATTGCGAGGGGTTCCCCTCGCGCTCTCCCGCTCGCCGCGTGGCAGGGGTGCAGGACTTTGCCTGCACCCCTTGACAAGTTTGTGGAGTCGCCGCCGCGTCAAGCGTTGTCCTCGCTTACGCTGCGGGAACGCTTGACCCGGACGTCTGAAGAGCTTCACCGCAGCACCGGTGACGCGGCTCCATGCCTGATTCTGAGACAGGATCACAGAGTCAAGATAAGGCGACCAGCTCTT
>Ga0310690_10006152_pt1 | contig 15922 bp, 10 predicted proteins | sample AusTroGonzalo_MG_2_FD_207661 | JGI IMG/M metagenome (GOLD analysis project Ga0310690, IMG submission 207661) | Bovine rumen microbial communities from tropical cattle in Woodstock, Queensland, Australia - Gonzalo_04 (v2) (version 2) | ecosystem: Host-associated > Mammals > Digestive system >... | reverse complement strand
AGTCTGGATGGTAAATTCACCATCTCTGCAACCACGAACTACACATTCCGTCTCTTCCAGGATGGTTATCTGCCCAGTGTTCCCGTTACCCGTTCCTATATCCAGACCAGCAATAAATACACCTTGCCTATCATCAGCATCGTAGGTGACGAGAAATTCTTCACCGACCCGAAGATTGGACTGGACTGCGAGGGTGACGGTACTAACGGTAAGGAAGGTAATGGCCAGAACTGGCCCAGGAACTACAACTGTGATTGGGATCGCCCCGTGAACTTTAGTTATATGAGTCCTCAGGGTGAGATGCTCTTTAATCAGGATGTTAACATCAGTGTATCTGGCGGTTATACCCGTTCACAGAATTACCGTTCATTTAAACTGAAGTCCAATAAGATCTTCGATGGGCAGAACCGCCTCGACTACATGTTCTTCCCACAGAAGCCCTACAACCGCAACAAAGTGCTGCTCATCCGCAACGGCGGTAATGATTATTGGAGACACAATGCCCGTTTCATAGATCCGGCCCTCGAAACCATTATCCAGCGCTCTGGCATTGACCTCGACGTACAGTCGTATGTTCCCATTATCGAATATGTAAACGGAAAACTCCGTGGGGTGTTCAATATGCGCGAGCCTAACAACGATAAGTTTGCCTACGCCAACTTCGGCTATGATGACGAGGAACTCGACGCCTTAGAAAATAGCGAGGTCAAGAACGGCAGCGACGAGGTGATGAAGCGCATCTATGAATTCGGTAAGCGTATCAATGAAGATGGTGTTTACGAAGAACTGATGACGCTGCTCGATATTGACGAATTTACCAACTATTTGGCTGTCACACTATTCCTCCACAACGATGACTGGCCCGACAACAACATCAAGTGCTACCGCAGCCAGAACAATGGCCGCTACCGCTTTGTCAGTTTCGACCTCGACTATGCCTTCAAGGCATGCTGGCCTAACGATAGTAAGGACAACCCCTTCGACAACTTTGCCATGTTCAAGGATGACAAGACCGCGCCGAGAACGAGTAAGAACAAGGAGTTCGTCAACTTCTTCCTTAATTTGCTGAACCATGACGGCTATCGTAAGAAGTTTATCGATACCTTCTGCCTGATGGGTGGTAGTGTCTTTGAACCGACTCATGCCAATGTCATTGTCGATGAACTGCTAAACAATGTCAAGGCCATGTGTCAATTGATGAAGCAACAGGGTATCAACGACGGTCACGACCCCGACCGTGCTGTCACCACCATCAAAAATAATCTGAAGGGACGCTCCAAGAAGATGACAGACTATATGAAGAAGTTCAGTCAGATGAAACTAAGTGGCGTTACTCAGCAGGCCGTTACCCTCAGTGCCGACGCAGAAGGTGCCAGTCTCTTCGTCAACGGTCTGGAAGTACCATACGCCGACTTCAACGGACACCTCTTCGCCCCTGTCACCCTTGAGGCCAAGGCTCCCGCGGGCTACAAATTCACAGGCTGGAAGAACGGCGACGAAATTGTCTCTACGGAAGCCGAGATGGAACTCCCCAGTGATGCTACTGTTTCACTCGTGGCCTGTTTCGAAGCCCTCTCAGAGGATCAACTTATGGCTCAGGGCATCACACCTGTCCGCATCAACGAGGTGAGTGCCGCCAATAGTATCTTTGCCAACGAGTACTGGAAGCGCAATGACTGGGTGGAACTCTACAACACCACCAACAGTCCTATCGACGTGGCCGGTATGTACCTGTCTGACAATCCTAATAAGCCCAAGAAGTACCAGATTGCTGCCGATGGGGCCTCAACCATCGTTCCTGCCCACGGCTATCTCATCGTATGGTGCGACAAACTCGACCCACAATCACAACTCCACGCCACCTTTAAACTTGCAGCCGAGGGCGGCGATGTGCTGCTCACCGCTGCCGACGAGTCATGGTGTGACCATTTCGTCTATACCGAACATAAGGGCGACGAGACGGTAGGCCGCTATCCCGACGGTGCTTCAGATGTCTATGTAATGAACATTCCTACTATTGCCAAGTCTAACGTCATGTCGAGTTATATGACAGCCGTTGAACAGCCTGTCATCACTGGTATCCGCGACCTGATGGCTGAAACCGCTGACGAACTCAGTATCCGCTACCAGCAGGGCAACCTTGCCCTCCGCAGCACTTCGGCAGAGCGCCTGCAAGTCAGAATCGCCAACCTTGCCGGACAATCGGTTGTCACGCTTCAGGCTCAGTTAAGCGGTGGTTATACAGAGGTCAATGTGGAACAACTTCCCGCAGGAGTCTATATCGCCAACATTACAGACCGTCAGGGGCACAAGGCTACCTGCAAGTTCATCAAGCGCTAAGTTTTGCTTAAGACATTATAAAAGGGATGTGCTGACACATCCCTTTTATTGTTTTAATTACTAACAAATCTTATTTTGTTAGTCGATTTTGTTAAAATGTGAGTCGATGTATCGTTTTTTTTCTTATATTTGCAACATAGTTTATTAATCAATACCCTTCCAAGGGATTATTATGTTCCACTTAATATATTTAAAGCGTATGAAAAAAATTAGTATGGCAATCGTTGCAGCCTTTGCAATGACCTTGTTGGCACAGCCCGTGCAGGCACAAGACAGAGTAGATGAGTTTGGAATCTTCGACCACATGTCGCTGGGCCTGACTCTAGGAACCACTGGTATCGGATTAGACTTGGCAGCCCCCGTGACCGACTATCTGCAGGTGCGTGCCGGATACAACTTCTTCTCGGGATTTAAGTACAAGGAGGATGTGGATTACCGTGCCAAGGGCAAACCTACAAGAGGTAAGACCACGGCAGAGGGTACGAACTACATGGGAACGGGCCAACTGCTGCTCGATGTATATCCCTTCCCCAAATACACCTTCCATGCCACAGCCGGATTCTACATTGGTACCGATGAGGTCGTGAAACTAGAGAACACTGTCCCCGTGAAGGACTTCGACGAAGGTGAAGGTATCGTGATTGGCGATCACATTGTGGGCTTCGACAAAGACGGTTATGCCCATGGTTCTATCAAGGTGAATAAGTTTCGCCCTTACGTCGGTATCGGCTTTGGACGCTCTGTTCCTCGCAAACGCCTCGGTGTGAGCGGCGACTTCGGTGTACAGTTCTGGGGCAAGCCCAAGGTGTATGAGAAGCAGACAGGTATGGATCTGGAAGTGAAGAAGGAGGACCTGGGCGACGACAGCAACAAGTATTACGATGTGATTTCTAAGTTTTCGGTATGGCCTGTGCTGACCTTCCGCATCACATATAGATTATTTTAATATTGAAGGATATGAAGAAGTTATTATTGATGATGACGGTGGTGGCAACAGTTCTGTTTGCCATTACAGCCTGCGACAAGAAGGATGACGACAACAACGGCGGCAACGAGGGCAATGACCCTGTGACGCTCACGGCTCCCCCATACAAGGATGTGGCGATGATTCTGAATATCACTCAAGACAACAATGAGGGTATCAAGCAGTTGCGCATCATGGAGAGTGGTGCCTTTATGATTGCTCGTCAGGCAGGCTCAGCAAATGTGCGTGCCACACGTGCAGGCTCAGACGGCCTTGTCTATGAGTTCGGCAAGTTCACCTATTCCAACGGCAAATTCGTGTTCGACAACGGTATGACCATCTCAGTTGAACCCTCTGGATCGAACTACGACATCACCATCACATGGCAGAACGGCACGACGATTAAGACCGTCGGCACCATTGACACCTCATCGTCGGTCAGCTCAGGCGTTTTCACCGACAACCTGTGCAGCCGTCCGTGGAAAGTTGAGCGAGTCATTATAAGCGCCGCTTTCGAAGGAAAGACACTCGGCAAGGAGTTCAAAGGCCCCATTGATCTGGTAGAGGTTAAGGCATGGTATGAAAATAATTTCGGACAACTCAAGGATCAGTTTGATGCCAACACAATCATCGAGGGCATCTATTTCGACTCTAAAGGCCTGTTCGCCATCAATTACAAGAACCGCATTGACGATGTGGGCATTTGGCGTTGGACAAATATGAACAACGGCAATCTGGTTTACAACTGGAATGACAAGACGCAGGCAATCTCGCTGTTTACGGGTAATGCCTCGGTGGAGTTCACGAAGAGTCCTGAGAGTTGCAAACTGATACTTAAGGGCACTGTGAATGGCATCGACTTCGAATTCACATTCTACATGAAATAAAGGCAGGGAATCCAAATGATTCCCTGCCTTATATATTATATATATAATAAGGTGTATTACTTGCCAGTGCGGACGGCGTTGAGGAAGTTGACCATCTTCTGGAGGTTCTCCTCACTGTACATACCCATGCCGTGACCGCCCTCTGGAACGAAGGTTGCCTCAGTCTTCACACCAGCAGCCACCAGTTTCTCGTAGAACATCTTACCCTGACAGCAGGGAACGACATTGTCCTTCTCACCGTGGAAGATGATGATGGGAGGATTGTTCTTGTTGACATAGTAGGTGGCACTCAGGCTGTTATACTTATCCGGCTCCTTGTCGAGTTTCGAATCCAGCAGCACGTCCTCAGGACTGTTAGCACCCATGCTCATGCCAGGTCCGCAGTCCATCTTCGTGAGATCCACAGGACCAGACCAGTCGCAGGCGGCATTCACGCTGCTGCTCTCGTTGGCATAGCAACCGACAGTACCTTCGAGGTCGATGTCGTAAGTACCTACCTTCGTTTGCTTCAAGCCACTGGTGGTGGCAGCCGTTGAAGAGAGGTGACCGCCAGAAGAGAAGCCGCTGGTGGCGACAAACGACGTATCGAACTTATACTTCTTGGCCTCACCACGCACGAAGCGGATGACGGCACGGATATCATGAATCTGGGCAGGCCACTTGGCGTCCATGCTGCTACGGTGGTTAGGACAAACCACAGCATAACCAGCCTTCAACAAGGCATTAACGATGGTACCAAGGTCGGCAGCACCCTTGCTGTTGTTGCTGAACCATGCACTGCCGTAGATATGGATTACCACGGGATAAGCGGCCTTCTCCTCTTTCGGCAGGTAGATGTCACAGGTGTGATAAGCCTGGTCATCACCGGCATAGTTCACATCTTTCCACTCTTGCGAAGTCTCTAACTTCGGCTGTTGCATCTGGAAGCCTCCGAATCCACCGAAGCCTCCTCCGGGCTGTGCCATCATGACGGCTGAAGCGCACAGCATCACTGTTGACAATAAAGTTTTTTTCATAACTATAAATATTGACTTAAAAAATATAACTCTACACTATAGACTCCAAAGCACTGTTAAGGTTTAATTATCTACTTAACGCCTTCTGCGCAGAAGGTGAAGTAAGTAGGATCCTCATACTTGGCAGGGGCATTGTCACTCAGGTAAAGACCTGTACCGATGTTTTTCATCGTGAAGCCCAAGTTATCCTCATATTTGATTTCCCATACAGCACCATTCTTCATATCCTGTCCGTTCTGATTATTCAGTCCCAGGATGAAACTGCACCATTGATCAGCGGGTTGGGAGTTCAGATAGCCTGGACTACCCCAGATGCTATACTCACTACCGTTGAGTTGGAGGAGACGGAGCAGATAACGGTTGCCTGACTGTTTTTCTGCCCTGAACAGATAACCTACGATACCGCTGTTATCCAGTACCTTCTCTGGTTCATCGAAGCCCAGGTTCTGATTATCAGAGCCATAAAACATCTTGCCTGCATCCTCATTCAAAATATAGAAGTCATTACTCTCCATATCAGCCATACTTTTCAATGGTGTATATCCTGACGTTTCCTGGCCACCACCAGATGATGGCGTCCCGACAGTGATATCCACCTGGTGTACCTCACCGAAGAAATCGGTATAAACAGCCTTTACAACACCCGATGTACCATCCTCTCCCAGTCTTACCTTGCCCTTCGTAATGGTAAAATCATCACTGCTGAAGGTGGTCTCTGTGGTCAGGTCTTCCTTATGTCCATCGACAAAGGTACACATCAGTTTCAATGTCACGGAAGTCTTGGCCTTACCTGTAATGGTAGTTACAAAAGACTTCGGTGTCAGGATCTTCTTCAGGTTCTCAGGCATCTCATAGTCAGGATTAACCTTTGTCTCGAGTCCCATCGTCTGAAGCATCACATAGGCATAACGCTTGCCAAGGGTGCGATAGCCCGCAGCAGAGAAGTGCCACGGATCATTCCCGTTGCCGGGAATACCTGAAGCACTGACCACATGGGCCGTTGGAATCACGTTGGGTACTTTATTCACGACATTATTATGACTGGAGCAGCCACCACCCTGGTCAGCATACTCTACCTCGCCTACGAGCAGAGGCACATCCTCGGCCTTGAGATCTAGGTCTTTAAGTATATCATTATAGATCTTCTTCACCATGTTGGGCCAGTTGGGGTCGCCACAGTTAGAACAACCCTGATGAAGCAGGATACCCTTGATAATACCTTCCTTCTGTGCCTTCTTGGCCATCTCTATCAGACGTCCATAAGGATTGCCGCCATAATAGTTCTTCGACAGCGTAGCCCACCATTCATTGGGATTGGCTTTCAGTTTGGCTGCATACTTATCCTTGTCGAACATCTCAATGGGACTACCACCCATAGCCACAGCCACCACACCCACCTTCACATTGGTAGGCAGGGCAGCCACCATCGTACGTCCGAAATAGTCGGTGGGTCCCAATTTACCCATCGGACTGACAATAGGACATTTAGCCGTGTACCACTCTCCTAATTTCCTTTTAGGATTGTCGAAGTTGGTGGTTGCCAACATCTGGAAACGTTCATCCACTTTCTGGTTATCGATAGTCTCCCACTGAGCATTACCCTCCATGTTCGACTGACCGAAACAGAGATAGACATATAACTGAGGCTCGGGCTCAGGCTCAGGCTCAGGATCGGGGTTGATCACTGGGATGTCATCATTGGAACAGGCCATAAAGCCCATTGCCAATATCACTGCGAACAGAAAAAATAGTTTTTTCATTTTCATGAGTTAGATAAATAATATTTTACTTTTGAGGAGTAATGACACGATAGTTTCCACTCAGATGCATGAATGCGAAGAGTCGCAGCAGACCGTCGTAGTAGGCATCGAAGTAGCCATCCTCAAACGGCTCGTGCTTGGCATTCCAGAGAGCATCTACAAACTCCTTACTCTTGTCGTGGCTGCACATCATCGAGGCAGCGGCAGTGGTAGCCACCAGTCCGATGCTGTGGCGCAACTTACGGAAACCGCCTGCACCCAGGATCTCATTGCCCTCGGGGATGGAGCCGTCAGGACGATACTGGTCGAGGAAGGTATCGACACCCTGACTGTAGAAGAAGTTCTGTATCTTCTCACCATACTGACGCTGCCACTCGCCGTCGGCACAACTCCACTCATAGTCGAGGGTGATGTTCATCGGCACGCGCCAAGAGTCATAGCGGAAGTTATTGTTGCCGTTGCGAGGAGGAGTCTGGGGTGCCCCACCCTGCTGCTGACCCTGCGGTCTGCCCGGGAACCGGAATCCTTGCATCTCACTGCCGTCAAACTGGCACTGGTCACCGTTCAGACCTGTCTTCTCGTTAGTACACTTGTGCAGGAACTCACGACTCTTCTGCGCACACTCGTTCCAGAAGTCTGCGCGTCCGTCGTCACCCCACTTCGCCCAGACCTCATAGAAGGCGGGGATGTGATACGACGGGTCGGTATAACGCTGTCCGAAACCGTCGGGGGTGAAGGTGATGAGTTTCGTCTCGGGATCGATGAGGTACATCTTCTGCGGACCCTGCTGTTGCTGTCCACCACCGAAGCCGCCGAAACCTCCGAAGCCACCACCACGCTGCTCAGGCTCATATTCCTTCGGCTGGATGGCGTTCAGGATGCGCTGGGCCTCAGCCTTGTAGTTGATGCCGGTATCATTGCCCCAACGGTTGGAGGCAAAGATGAGCGCCGTAATGAAATACAACTCACCGTCGCTGGCAGCACCCGGGGAGTTACGTGTACCGTCGGTACGACAACTCCACGCGAAATAACCCTCGCGGATGCCGTCCTGATGCTGCATGTACTTCTTGGTCCAGCGCCACAGACGGTCGAAGATGTCCTTCTCACCAAACTGCACGGCAATCATCAGACCGTACGACATACCCTCAGTGCGGGCGTCGTGGTTCTTGATGTCGGAGACGTAGCCCATCGAGTCACCTACCTCGAAGTAACACTTGTTGGGGCCACGGAACACATCATTGAACACTTCCTTCACCTTCGCATCGACATCGGCCTGCTTATAGCCCATCTCCACAAAGAGGTTACGATACTTACCTGTCTCAAAACCGCCTTTCTTCCAAGGCGTCAGTGCCATCATGCTAACAGTCATCGTCAACAGTGAGGCCATCAAAACTAATCTTTTCATCCTATTTTTCACTTCAATTTTTCAATTCTTCAATCCTTCAATTTTTCAATTCTTCAATTCTTCAATTTTTCAATTCTTAAACTGCCACCAGTCAAGGCGCACGTCACCGCTCGCATTGCTAAAACAGAGATAGAGGTCATGGACACCTATGGCATCCTTCACCTTCGTGCTAAACGCCTTGTACTTCTCCACGCTGCCCGTCTTGCCGATGGTGACGGTACCAATCGCAGGACCCGTTTTGCTGTCGAGGCGCAGGGTCACGGTGCAACTGCCTGTTGAGGCTGCTGTCATAGCGAAACTCTTCGCACCCTGTCCGAAATCGACACCACGCAGACGGATATACTCGCCGTCGTTAATATCAAAGATACACATATTCTTCTTACCCGTCGATGCAGGCATATCTGCCACGACACCCGTGTTGGGGATACCCATCTTGGCACTCTTCAACCCAAAGCCCCAAGCCATTGTCTCTGCTTCCACACGCTGGTAGGGATTCAGCCACTGCAACTGCTTCATCGGTTCCAGATCCAACCAATAAGGTGTCTCACGGATGGTGCCGTCGGCATTGTAGGTGATCTCCGCGCCATTCACACTGCGACGCTCGTGGTGTACGAAGGTCTCCAAGTGCATCAGGTCGTAATCCTGTCCGAAGAGATAGGAATGCCCCTTGAAGTCGGCGATGCCGGGGTGATTGCCTCTGTCGCGCTGGGTAGGTGCCATCAGGTAGTTCTGTTCTTTCCAGGGGCCCAGAGGGGAATTGCTCATCGCATAACCCAAGCCCTCAGGACAACAGGTCGATGCAAAACCCATATAGTAGTGACCATTGCGCTTATAGAACCACGGACCCTCCTGATAGTGCTTCACTGCCCAGGTGGATTTCTCGCTGAACGGCACCCTGAGGTTGATCTTCGCACCCTCTTCCTTCACAGGACGCATCATGCCGTCCTTGGGATTGAGCACATAGATGTCACCTTTTGTCGAAATCATGTCTTCGTTCAACTTGACACAATAGGTATGTGGATTGCCCCAGAACATCCAAGCCTGACCGTCGTCGTCGATCCAGACAGAGGGGTCGATGTCATCCCAGTGCTCCTGTTGCCACACCAGCGGTTTACCCAGAGGATCCTTGAAGGGTCCGTAGGGCGAGTCAGCCACCAACACCCCAATACCGTGTCCGTGCAACGGGGCGTAGAGATAATACTTACCATTACGCTCTATCGTCTGGATAGCCCAGGCACCGTTCTCACGACTGCGCCAGGGGAATTCCTTCAACGAGGCCACAGCACCGTGTTCCGTCCAGTTCACCATATCGGTGGTGCTCCACAACAGCCAGTCGTACATGAAGAAACCAGCAGAGTTCTTCTCGTTCTCATCGGGGATATCCTCTGGCGAGGCGTCGTGTGAGGTATAGAGGAACAACGTGTCGCCCACCACCAAGGGTGAGGGATCGGCGGTGTATTTCGTCTGGAAAAGTGGCATGTTCACCTGCTCCAGTCCGCGCATCTCCCACCAGTCGAAGTTAAAAAGTTTCGGACCCTTACGACCTTTAAATACAAAATAGAGATCAGCAGTCTCTGGCAGGGCAATGCCGGAAAGTGTGCGTGAAGGCGCGTTCAGTTCTTTCAGGGTAGAATAGTCCAGGTCGAGGGTGATGGTTTGCCATTTCTCCCAACCGCCTGTGCCAGGCACATTCACAGTACCAAGACATCTTCCACCCACACTGTCGAGACGTATCTCTATCTGTCCGCCCCGCAGACCGGAAGCCACACGGGCCTTAAACACACGCGGGTGTTTGTTGTCAAACGCCACGTTCTGCAGTTTGATATAGTCGCCGTTGTGGATATCAGTCACATAGACCCCCACCTCGTCATTCTGTTCTGTCTTGATGCCTTTCGAAAAGGCCATCGTCTCTGCCTCCACCTTGCGATAGGGGTCAAACTTAGCCACAGGCTTCACGCCTTCGTCAGTCGGCATGATGGTGGGGAAGGAACCGTCGGCATTATACTTGAACTCCTCCACAGCGACACTCCGTCCAAAGCCACCGCCACCAGGCAACTTACCTGTATGGTAGAAGAAATAACTATGACCCTTGTAATCTGCTACGCCGCAGTGGTTTGTGAATGAACCAGTGTCACAGAGCGGCATGATCTCACCTGCATACGTCCAAGGACCTAATGGCGACGGAGCCGTACTATAACTGATATGTTCTGGCACACCACCAGCGGCATAAAGCAACTGATAGACCTTTGAAGCATCTACATTGTACTTCTTACTGTCAACCTTCCGCAGCCACGGGCCTTCGGTATAGTTGTCCTTATACTTTTTCCCTCTTTCGCGCTTGTCCATCGAGGGGGCACCGAAGCCCTCCTCCGTCATGTCGAGCATTCCGAGTTCACCGGAATAGGAAATCATGTCGCGGTTCAGTTTCAGGTAATAGACTCTGGGATTACCCCACATCAACCACGCCTGTCCGTCGTCGTCAATCATCACTGTCGGGTCAATATGGTCCCACGAGCCATTCTCGAAGAGCGGCTTGCCGAGGGCGTCCTTAAACGGACCAATTGGCGAGTCTCCCACCGCCACACCGATGGCCATACCACCAGACAGTTTCGAATGGGCACAGATATACCAGTAGAACTTGCCGTCGCGCTCGATGGTCTGCGAGGCCCAGGCACGGTCATCGGCCCATGAGAAACTCTCGAGGGCGAGCGGAGAACCGTGATCCTGCCAGTTTACCATATCCTGCGTCGAATAGACACGCCACTCCTGCATCCAGAAGAAATCGGCCCCGTCCTCATCATGACCAGTATAAACATACATCGTTCCGTTGTGTACCATCGGAGCGGGATCACTCGTACACCATGTTTGTACAAAGGGGTTCTGCGCCATAGCAGGCATAGCCGCTGTCAGGGCTGCTAAAAGAATCGTTTGTTTAAGTTTCATTATCGTCTTGTTATATCGGTTGCAAAGGTACAAAACAAAATGCAAAGCGCCCGCCACGAGTGTAACGGAAACTTTGCACAGAGTATCAAAAACCGTTTCATTTCCGGTTTCCTTTCTTCTTGGTCTTTTTCTCAATAAGTTTGATTGACTCCAGATAATCTTGTTCTACTAGCGACAAAGTCTTTACTTGGAATTTCCGATACTCCGTCAATGCTTTATTCATAGCCTCTTCATGCGAGACAGAACCTGCTCCCTCCAACAACTCATCGCCATTAGCAGACAAGATATTATCCAACTGGCGAACATAGTCTTCCATATACATAGGATGGTGGCGCAGGGCCTGAATTTCAGCAAAGTCGAAATATCCAGATACAATGTTATTCAATATCTTCAGTTCATCAGCAGTCAGGTAATTCTTTGCTATCTTAATGTCGTTAATACAAGGTAACTCTCCCTTGAATGATGTTAATCCCATAAAGGGTTTGTCAGCATCCGCACGATTATAGATCACCTCCGCTGCCGTATGCCCATGGGCAGCATAGTGCAGTTTATTCTGCACCATCTTAAAGAATCGTCTCGATGCATCTGTGCGAGGGTCGTAATCGACACTGGTGGCATAGAGATCAAGCACCTGTCGGTACATCACCTTCTCAGATGAACGGATATCGCGGATACGATCCAGCAACTCTTTCCAGTATCCTCCGCCACCAAGGTTCTTCAGTCGTTCATCGTCCATCGTGAAGCCTTTGATGATATATTCCGCCAAACGTTCTGTGGCCCACTGACGGAAACGAGTACCCACAATAGACTTTACCCGATAACCTACGGAAATAATCACATCAAGGTTATAGAGTGTCACTTCTTTTTCCTGAATTTTCCCCTCTATAGCCCCATGTTGAGTGGTATGTCGGAATTTCCGACATACCTTTTCCTTTTCCAATTCTCCTTCTTTGAAGATGTTTGAAATATGTTCTGTTATCGTAGTCCTTCCTTTACTAAAAAGCAAGGCTATCTGTTCCTGTGTCAGCCAAACCGTTTTGTTCTCCAGCCTGACATCCAATTTAACCTTACCATCTTCCGACTGGTAGATGATAATCTCTCCATTGTTGTTTTCTATCTCGTTTGCCATATCTTGTTCACACTTTTCGATGCAAATTTACGAAGAATATCGGAGATTAGCAAGTTTTCTATTCTTTTTCATTAGAAAATGATTCATTCATAAAAAAATGAATCAAAGGGCGGAGGCGCAGACAATTATCTGCCTGCAAGAACAAAAAGGCAAATCAAACCACATCTGGGTAACACAGAAATGTATTCCATCGATTTTGAAGGAATACTTTTTGAGATGGAAATATATTCCCTTAGATGCGAGGGAATATTTTTTGAGTTGGAAATATATTCCCTTAGATGCGAGGGAATATTTTTTGGAATGACAATATATTCCCTTAGATTTGTGGGAATATTTTTTGAGATAGAAATATATTCCCTTAGATTTGAGGGAATACTTTTTGGATTGAAAATATATTCCCTTAAATTTGGGGGAATATTTTTTGGAACAGAAAAATTGAGAATTAAATTTAAGGGATTATATTTCGACTTGGAAATACAATCCCTTAGATTTCAGACAGGCTCTGCGATTTTATTTTCGCCAGAAACGGGAAGTGATATCTTCAAACTCCCCCGTGTCATTCTGTCGATAGAGGCGCTGGTTGGTCGTTGGCTGTTTGAGGGGACCAAGATGTTTGAGATAAGGCCCTACCTTGATGTAGTCGAAGTCTGCCTTGTTGACGGCTGACGTGATGCGTACGCGTCCACTATACCACGCCACCTTGTACTGCGGATGCTCCTCGTGGATATACTGCGCCAACAAATTGACCCCCATCGGATCGTTGTCGCCACCCATGAAGGCAATACAGGTGATGTTCTTGCCATATTCATTGACGAAGGCATCCAGTGCCTCCGCATTCAGCGGCAGACCGATGTCCTCCCAGAGATAATGGCTGTGGCAGCCCGGACAGTGACACGGGCAATTGGAAATATTGATTGCCAGTGTCACTTCGTCGGGTATCTCCTGAAACACGATGCCCGTGTTAACGTACTTCAGCATCATTTAGTTGGCGTGGGCATAATATCTGCGTGCAGCCTCTTCCTGACGGGCCTGCGAGAAGTTGGAGACACGCTTCAGATAACCGATGATACGGGTCATGTAATCGACATTCTTCGAGTGGCAGTTCGGGCACTCGTGCAGATAGCGCTTGTCAATATGGCCACATTCGTTGCACACGGTGTTGGGGATGTTGAACGTGAAGTAGTTGCAACCCTCCTTGGCAGCCACCTTCAACAACTGCAGGTACTGCTCCTTCGACAGATGCTCTTCGAGGTTCATGTGCAGGGCGGAGCCGCCTGTGAGGTGCTCAATATAAGGTGCACCGTGCAACTTGAACTTGTCGATGATGGTCAGCGAGTCGTCCTCCACGACATAGAAATACGAGTTGTAGCAGTCGCGAGGTACGAAGTAACCATCTTCGCGATCCCACTTGGCATGTTTCACACCGACGTTCTCGGCAGGAATCATCTCGCAGTTGAACATCACGTCTTTCGTGCGATACTGCTTGTTGTACTTTTCGATGAGTCCGAGGATGCCTTGTACGAAATGCAGATAGTCGTCGTTAGGCGTGATCTTCAGTCCCATGAACTCAGCAGCCTCCACCAAACCGTTGATACCGATGGTCAGATACTGGCGCCCGATATTGATATAGCCTGCGTCGAAGAGAGGCAGCATACCGCGCGACTGCAGTTCCTTCAGGTTCTCATTGTAGGCCAACTGCACCTTATGACAGAGGTCGATCACACCGCCAAGATACTCCAGATAATCCAACTTGTGGTTGACAGCATACTGGATGCAGCGGTTCAGGTTGATGGTGAGCACACTCTTCGAGCCTGTCGAGACACCACCGGCACCAAGGGTATAAGAGAAGCCGTTGTCGGTGATCTCATTACGCAGACGACAGCAAGAAGACAGCGAGTCGGCATTGTCGCTCATATAAGTGAAGAAGGAATGACCCTCGGAGTACATCTCAGCCGTGAAATCTCCCCACTCCTTGTCCTTGCACTCGCCGTTCTCATCGACGAGCAATGCCATCGTCTCCACAGGGAAGGTAAGCATGGTCTTCGTGCGCTCCTTGTTGAACCACTTCATGAAACGCTTCTGCAACCAACTGAGGCTCTCCCAATCGGGCTTTGTACCGTCGGGGAAATAAAACTCACCGAAAATGCTCTCGAAATAATACTTGTCGTAATAGGCCACGTTCCAAAACACAGCCTGATAGTTACGGGCACCCGTGGGCTGGTTCAGCGTATAGACGATCTGCTCGAAGTAATCGGTGATTACCTTGTCGATGGTGCGCTTCTTCAGGGAGAGGTCTGCCTGCTCGTTGGCACGCTTCCAGTAGTCCTGTCCGTACTCCTTGCCGATGAAGTAGTTCATATACATCAGGAACTCCGGGGTAGCACAGGCACCGCTCAGCATCGAGGATACCATGAACACCATATTCACGAAGCCGCCAGCAAACGACTTCAGGTTGGTGGGAGCCGTGGAGTTGCCGCCAATCTCAGTGGTGCCGTTGATGAGCCAGGGGTACATCGTGATAGATGCACAGTAGTTGGCCAACGAGGTCTCGTCGTTCTTATATATAAAATGGTGGGTTAACTTGTCGATGTATTCATCGGCCAACGGCTTGCCGTACATCTTCTTGATACGGTCGGTGAGCAGACGGCGATTCAAACGGATAAAGTTCGACTTGGGCAACTCTCCGATTAATGTGGCGATGTTCTTATGCTCCACGTTGGCATTAGCGTCGTACTTCGAACCTGTGGCGGCGTTCACCGATTCAGTGTATTCCGACAGGAACATCATCTTCTCCAATGTGTCACGATCTTCGGAGTGCAACTGGCGATAAAGGATGAACGATTTGGCAACATGATAGTATCCTTCGCGCATCAGGGCCTCCTCCACTTGGTTCTGGATATCCTCCACGGTGATGTCGTCATGCATGTCAAGATGGTTCAGAATCTTGGAAACTGTTCCCAAGTCTGCCGGTTCGTTGACGCTTTCGAATGCCTTTACAATCGCATTCATAATTTTGTCGAGTGAGAACTGATCCTTCGTTCCGTCTCGTTTGGTGATGGTAAAGTTTTTAATTTCCATACTATGTCGTTTCTATTAATGTTTATCCTTATCCCGCGCAAAAAGTTTTCCGTTTTGGGAAACTTTTTTGTTTTGAACTTTCAAAAAGTTGTCCGTTTTGGAAAACTGATTCGGTTGCAAAGTTACAAAATTATCCCAAAACCATCACCATTTTATTTCTTAAAATTTATAAAAAGACAAAAAAAGAGCCGGAAGCAAAATGCCACCGGCTCAAATTATTTGAAGGAATCAATTCGATTACTTAACAGCAACCTTCTTGCCATTCACTACATAAACGCCCTTCTTCACGTTCTTAACGCGCTGGCCGTTCAGATTGTAAACCTCTGCGTTGGGATCGTTGACAGAGATGCTGTTGATGCCGGTAGATTCACCTACTGTAATAGAGAAGGTCACATCGTCT
>Ga0310690_10006151_pt1 | contig 15922 bp, 8 predicted proteins | sample AusTroGonzalo_MG_2_FD_207661 | JGI IMG/M metagenome (GOLD analysis project Ga0310690, IMG submission 207661) | Bovine rumen microbial communities from tropical cattle in Woodstock, Queensland, Australia - Gonzalo_04 (v2) (version 2) | ecosystem: Host-associated > Mammals > Digestive system >... | reverse complement strand
TTATATAATGACGTATCGTACAAATAATGTAAAACAGATTGACTTAATGGTATTAATATATATTATCACGGAGCAAGTATTTATTTGCTATTTTTTCCATGTCTGAAACTATCATTAAGCCTGAAGGTAAAGATTGAAAAAAACTACTGAAATCACAGGTATATACTATGTCAGAAAAGATTTGAAAAGTCCTTTCTAGGTATGATGACGATGATGAAGAAGTAGAAGAATGAGATAAGAAAAGGCCTAGACTAGAAAATGATGTAATCAAAGATATACTTGAAGAGAGGTCAGATTTGTTCGCTAGAAGAGCAATTGTGGGTGATATTATCAGTTACTCTACGAAAGTTTGATGAGAAGAAAAGCAGATAACAAAATTTAAATGTAAGTATTGATTATGAATAACTATAGATAATTTGAATAGTTTTTTAGACTTCTGTGCGATTCATGGTTTTATACCTATGGTTGATAAGATATATATATGAGGACAAGACGTTTCTAAAATAAAAGAATTGTACACTTTTTTTGCATTTGCAATTACTAAACCTTCGAATCCATTGATTATAAATTCATTAGGTAATGAGATAAAGAAACTTGATAAGATATTTCAATGACCATCAAGAGATGTTTTGGATTATTTACAAAGAATTATCGATCATAATACAAAAACCTATCAATATCTTTTATGAGAAAGATTACAGAAGCTCACAAATAAATGAGCATTGAGTGAGAATATTTTTGCAGAAGTTGCGATTAGATTGGAAAATCAGATTAGAGAAAAAGTGCAAATAGAAAGTTCATATCTCAAATTAGCTTGATATAGAGATGATATGGAGAATAAGACAGATATGGATTTTATTATTAAAAAGACGCCAAGTCAATCTTATCAAGTTATTCCTATGCAATTTACTACTTCATGACTGGTTTGAGTAAAAAATAAGGAAAAAAGTGTAGAAAGTTATATTTTTAAGTCTCTCAATGAGAATAAGAAAATATGAAGCTTTTTAATTCTTTCAGTGAATGGTGAATTCTCAGAGCATATTTCACATTGAGATAGTTTGGATAAAGAAAATAGTGAAACAAACGAGGAATATATGGTGCTAAATCAAGAGTATAGCGATTGGATAGAAAATCCGGAGGAAAGAGAAAAAAATGTAGGTAGTAAATTCCCTTTATTTATAGATTCTATTGATCCAAAAATTATTCAACCTGCAGAAGTAATGTATATAGCTCTTCATATGCTCTATAAAAAGTATAATTTTAGGTATACTATGAAAGATTCGTATAAAAACTCTTTTAAAAAATCTGGTAAAATAGATAAAACTAATCGTTCTGATATTAATAATATAAAACTTTCAGATATTAAAATTGATGAATATTCAAAAAATGAATCTTTAAAAATTGATGGTTGTTCAATTGAAAAAATAGACAATCCTCGTCCAGGTTTCCCATCATTACTAAAACATAGGTTCTCAATTTCTTATCAGTGAGAACATATGTGAATAATTGTTATATATGAAGTGGAACAGAATACGACTAACTCATAAACTCTCAACTATTCAGTAAGTTGTCTTAATTTCTTTTTAGCTTTATCATTACTTGGTTCGAACTCTAGTATTGTGTAATAATTTTTCTTAGCACTTGCTATATCTCAGATTTCTTCGTATAATTTAGCTAAAGTAAATAGGTAATTTGTATTTGTAGGTCTAAGTTTTATGACTTTTTCCATACATGAAATAGCCTCCATTATTCTGTTCGTGTTATAATAAATTTCTACCAAACTTAAATTGTATTTTGGGCTATCTGGTTTTAAATTTACGGCTTTGTCTATGAGTAATTCAGCAGTTTCATTATCTCAGTTAATAAAGTATATCTCTCAAATTTGCCGAAGTGACTTGTGATCTTCAGGATCCCATTCGATAATTTTTTTCAATAATGAGAGTGACTTTTTGTAACTTCAAATTACGAAATAGTAATCAGCCAACATTCTAGTTAATTCTAGATTTGACGGATCGATAGCTAATCATTCAATAACTTTCTTTTCATATTCATCATATTTTCACTCATTTTTCAATGATGTGGATTCTAGAGTAATTCTTTCAATCAGTTTTTTCTCTTTATCATCCAAAACTTTTTGACTTGGAGTATCGAGAGATTCAGTATCATCGAAAACAGAAGCTTCGGAGTTATTCTCAACATCAGTTTCTGTTGGTTCATTTTTTATGGAATCCTTTTTTGCTTCATCTGAATTGTTTTCGCTATTAGCTTTTTCTTGCTCATTTTTCTCTGCAACAGCGGTTTCTATCACTTCTTGAAATTCTTCATTTGTGCTTTTATCTTCTGTGTTTGGATTTATAATTGTTTCTTTTTTTTCTTTCAAATCTTTTTTAATCTGATTTCTTTTTATTCTTTCTTTCCAAGAAAAATAGATTTTATCTTTCCATACGTTGGTTTTAGATAAAATCCATTGCACAATCCAAACAATTATAACAAATAAGAGAATAGATGTTAAAGCTACTCGTACCCATGCTCCAAATTGTCTCATATAGATACTCTAAAAAAACTAAAATTTAAATCGGTTTTTTTTAAGTATTTTTATATTTATATACATAAGACATTATATGAATTTATTTGGAATAATCAATAAAAACAAGATTCAAAAAATTATTCTTTATCTGTATTTTTAGGTTCTTCATGGGGTATTTCTTTCACTTTTCACTTTAACTTTTCTACAGGGATTCTAATAAATCCGTCCTTAGTCTTAATATTTACATCTTGAGTAATAATATTGTATGATGCTACCATTCATATGTTATCATCAGTTTCATCTAATCTTCTATCACGTAATCAGCTCAAGTCGATTTTAGATCATTTACGAGGAAATTTTTTACTTTCATTTACATATAAATCCAATTCGTAGAGCAGACAGCACTTCAACTTTCAGCATTTTCATTTTAATCTCTCAATATCTCTTCATTCCAGATTTTGCATAACTACGCTTTCTATTTCTATATTAGGTAACATTGTACAAGTTTTACAGCATAGGCATTGTCCGGAGCTACACATCATTCCATCAGCTCAAGGAGACATTCTCATCATATCTCTAGCTCATACCTGGAATAAGAACATATTTTTTCATAGCTTCTCTCTGAATTTTTTTACAAATTCTGTGAAGACATATCTTTCTTCTGAATAAAAGAAGAAATAAAGCTGATCAGAAAAAATCTGAAATCTAGCTGTTACAGGTACAGAATTTGGAAATTCTTCCTGAAATTCCCTCTTAAACGTTGGAAATATTTTCAATGCAATTTCTTGTTGAGTGTTAAATTCTTCTTCTTCCTTACCCTCAAGCATTCTTACGAAATCAGCAGAAAAGAAATTTTTATCTTTATCTCCAGACTGTACTCCTCACGAAATTATAGTTCAGATTGAAAGTTTCATAGCCCCAGTTTTTGGATCAGGCTGCTCATAAACGATTTTATTCCCTACTTTCAAATTCTCCAAAATTTCAGGAGAAACTTTGTTAATATTCAAATATTTATTTGTATATCGGTCCAGAGCAAGTACGCTTTTCATGAATATTTATTTCATGGATAAAATATTAAGCTTTTTTACGTGAAGTAGGTTTCTTTACAGTTTTTTTGTCTTTCTGAGGCTTAACCGAAGAATCCTGTGTGCCACCTAAGATCTTTCACTTAGTTCAGGATGACGATTTACTATTTAGTTTCTCTTCGACTTTATTAATTATTTCTTCTACTTCAGATTTTTCTTCAGCTTTAGTTACGATTTCATCAGCATTTTTAAATTCTTCAATTTTATCAGGATTCTCAACCATCATAGAGAAATCCTCACCAGAAATATATTCTTTTTTTATTAAAAGTTCAGCGATTTTTTCCATAGTTTCTTTATGCTCGAGAATCGTATTCTTAGCAACCTCGTAAGCATCTTCTAAATACATTTTAACTTTCTCATCAATCTTCTGAGCAGTTTCTTCGCTATAAGGTTTAAAGAAAGAGAAATCTGAACTCTGATCATCAGGATAAACTACTAATCCGATTTCAGGATCCATTCCATATTTAGTTATCATATCTCTGATAATTTTATTAGCTCTTTCAAAATCATTTGAAGCTCCAGTCGTGATATTATCCTTTCCAAAGAAAATCTCTTCAGAAGCACGTCATCCTAATAGTCCAGCTACTTCGGCTAAGATATAATTTCTAGAATAAAGATTTCTATCTTCGGCAGGAGTAATCCAAGTCAACCCAAGAGCATGTCATCTTCTCACTATAGAAATTTTTTCAGGAGCATCTGCTTCGGGCTGAACATGAGCCAATAATGCGTGTCCTAATTCGTGGAAGGCAATTATTCTCTTCTCTTTTTCTTGAATTCATTTAGATTTCTTTTCAGGTCACATAATTACTTTCTCCAATGCATATTCAAAGTCTTCAGGTTCTAATACAGTTCTTCAATCTTTTGCAATTTTTAGAGAGGCTTCATTTACGATATTCTCTATATCAGCTCAAACCAAACCGCTTGTCCTTTTAACCAGACTTTTTAGATTAACTTTTTGAGAGAGTTCTTTTTTCTTTAAGTAATAATTGAATATTTCAGTTCTTTCCTCGGCAGTAGGGGAGGTTACAAAAACTTTTCTATCAAATCTTCCAGCACGTAATAGGGCAGGGTCTAATATATCTGGCCTATTCGTAGCGGCCATCACAATTATATTAGTTTGATTATCAAATCCATCCATTTCAGTTAAGATTTGGTTCAATGTTTGTTCTTGCTCTTGGTGTCATCATGTAGTTCCATTTCATCTTTTCTTTCATATAGCATCAATTTCATCAATAAAGATAATAGCCCTTCATGCATCTTTTGCTGATTTGAAGAGAGTCCTTACTTTAGCAGCTCACATTCCTACAAGCATTTCCATGAATTCCGAACCAGATGCACTAAAGAATGCTACATCAGCTTCTCACGCTACGGCACGAGCCAATAAAGTCTTTCCAGAACCAGGTTCTCCATAAAGCAAAATTCATTTCGGATGTCTGGCTCAAACTTTACGATATTTTTCCGGATTTCTCAGATAATCTACTACTTCCATCAATTCATTCTTTACTTCTTCCATTCATGCCACATCTGAAAATCTAGTTTTACTTGTCTCTTTCGTGGATTTTTTTCAGACTTTTATATCCATTAGTCATCACGCTCAGTTTCCCTTTCACATCATTAGACGGAATCCAACCATGAATATTAGGAAGAATAAAATTATTCATCAAAATTCTTTTAAGAAACTAATCCAAAGACTCTCTTCATTGTAAATTGTTTTGATAGGTGTACTTCCAGTTAGGCTTAATCCAAGTTCTGTTATGCTTGTATCAGATGGCTTTTTTGAAGTTACTAGGTAAAAATTATCTACTGGAATAGATTTTCATAGTGACAAAATACTTTCTTTTGTGGTGGATTCTAAGAATACATATCACTTCATATCAGTGCCATTTTCAATCTCTACTCTTTGATATAATCCACTATTATATAAACTTAACCAAGAATTCAATGAAACTTCTTTCTCATTCTTTATATTTTCCAAGTTTTTAACCTCTCAGCTTAAAGTTGAGTCAGAATTTGTAATAGGATATTTATCTATGCTATTTTGTGTTAGTGCAATTATGAATGTCAAAAGCAGTAAAGCACAGATAACTTTTAAAAGAGATTTTTTCATCTATGTTTATGTAAGGTAAATTATTCAAAACATTGGTCGAATATTTTATACTTCACACCAATTATAAATTATATGAAAATTATACTTCAATGCAAGTGAGAAGAAAATTAAAAATGTTAACCATAAATACATTCACCATTCACGACTTCAGCCAATTCAGTTTCTTCTTCTACTCATGCTACTTCCATAAAACATCTATTAGAATATGTATTTCAATCTACTCAGCATACTGGATCGTATTCTTCAGTACACACAATCATGTCTTCGTATAATAAATCACACGCTCCATCCATTATGTCATCCATATAACAGAATTCATCATCACTAAGAATGCAAATATCTTCTCCGTATTCAGTCTGAAAAATCTGACCGTTGGAATCTATACAAGCTTGCTCTGCATATGGATATAAATCATCATAGTAATAATATAAATCTCATTTATGACATAATCCATCATATATATCTTCGAAATAGCAATAAGATTCATCTTCCTCAAAATAGCATACAGGTTGATAATCACCACCTTCTTCCCACATTTCTAATTCTCATCATTCATCCTCACAATATCATTCAGCTACGCTGAACCGTTCTCCACCTTCATCTACATTTCTCTCCATTCCATCTCAATCCAAAATTTCATTACATCACGTTAAAGTAATACTTCACAAAAATAGAAGTCAGATTAAAAAGATTTTTTTCATTAAAATATTATTTTAATAATTAAAAAACATGGTTAGTTATTACAATAACCAAAGCTATCACGAAACATATCATCCATGCTTCATTGAAAGTTTCTTTGATAGAGAATTTCTTTTTAGATTTTTTGAAAAATTTAGCCTGAAAATATGAGACAAGTTCATATACAAATACAACGATTACAAATTCAAGTAAAAGCTCTATGATAAAATATAAGATTTGCATTAATACGTTCATGAATATTATGTTTAAATATGAAATTTAACATAATTAATACAATTTTCTCTTGAAATTACAACATATTAACGATAAAAAGAAATCAGATTTACATAATCTAAATTACATATGAAAAAACATAAAATTCATCAAGTAAAAAATAAAAAGCTGAGAATTATTTGAGCAGTTGTGTGTATCGTAGTCCTAATCTCATTTATCACGTGAGTAGTGATTTGAGCGATATGATGACATAAATATGATATCACATTAATGAAAACGTGAATTTGGATGAGTGTAATATCATGAATATTTATGTGAATGTTACATATTCTCTACTTTAGAACTCCAAAAAAGTTTAGGAAAAAGTTATTCTGAGAATAAATCTACTGCTTGAAATTTTCAGTCTAAACTATATTTTATATACAGATTTTTTTATTTTTTGTTCTCCAGTTTTTGATGTCGTGAGAAGTTGCACAAGAAACTAGAATGGAAGCATATGAATTTGAATTACGTTGGAGAGCTTTTTTTGGATTATCCAAAAGATTTAGATATTCTCGAGATGAAGAGACTATTGCAAATTTGGTAAAAAGAACAAATAAATGAAATCTTGAAATCGCTTTGAAAGACACTTCACCAGAGGATTTACATAAATTTACACTCCAAACATACACACAATATAAAAAAGATTTTATCGAAAAAAATCAGAATAAATTTCCAGGAAGAGATAAGAGATTTTCATTATGATATTATATCGATCGTTTGGAATATGAACTAAAGGTTATCAAGGAAATGTGATTCAATTCATATTTTCTGATTGTGTCAGAGTATGTCCGTCGAGCTAAAGAAAATCAAATTTCTGTTTGACCATGAAGATGATCATGAGCCTGATCCTTACTCGCATGGCTTGTATGAATCACAGAAGTGGATCCATTACCATTTGATTTGCTATTCGAGAGATTTTTAAATCCAGCCAGAGTATCGATGCCAGACTTCGATATTGATTTTGAGGATTCTTTGCGTCAGAATGTGATAGATCATTGTTATGAATTATATTGAGCTGAAAAAGTTTGTTCAATCTGAACATTTATGAAAATGGCAACCAAAGCCGCATTTAAGGATGTTGCGAGAACTCTTTGAGTACCTTTTGAAAAATCAAATTACGTTACGAATTTGCTTCAAGATAAAATGTGATTAGTTGCACAAGTGGAAGACCCAGAATGATCTCCAGAACTTAAGAATTTATATGAGTCTGATGAAAAAATTCAGCAAGCTATCGAATATGGAGATAAACTTACATGAAATCTTCGTCAGATGTGAGTTCATGCTTGTGGAATTATTATCGCTCCAGAAAAGGTTACGACTTATACACCTACACAATATAACAAAGAAGAAGACCATACTATTGTTAGTCAGTATGATTGACCAACTCTTGAATCAATCTGACTTCTCAAAATGGACTTTTTGGGATTGCGTAATCTTTCCATCATTAAGAACTGCGTAAAAATTATCAAAGCTCGTGCAGATAGTAAATGAAAAAATATTCCAGAAATGTTTGAGGAATTCTTGGATACAATGAGTTTAGATATTCCAATTGATGATGAAGAAACTTACAAATCGGTTTTCCAACAGTGAGATACTACATGAATCTTCCAGTTCGAATCGGCATGAATGCGCCGTTATTTGATTGAGCTAATTCCAGAAAAAATCGATAACTTAGTTGCCATGAATGCACTTTATCGTCCATGACCTATGGAATTCATTCCAAGTTATATTAATAGAAGACTAGGAAAAGAGGAGATTGAATATATGTATCCAGATTTGAAAATAGAATTGACTAGAAAATATTGAGCAGCAGTAGCAGAAGAGGAAAGAAAAAAACTGATTGAAGATTTGGATCCATTCTTAAAAGAAACATACGGAATCGCTGTTTATCAGGAGCAATTAATGTTCCTAGTACAGGCAATGGCATGATTCTCACTTTGAGAGGCGGATCTCTTACGCCGTGGAGTTTGAAAGAAGAAAAAGTACGTGATTGAACAACTCAAAAAAGAATTTATTGAACGTTGAGCATCATATCACAATTATAAACCTGAGACAACGACTCAGATTTATGAAAAAATGATCGAGCCAGCTGCTTCATATTCATTCAATAAATCACACTCCGTTTGCTATGCCATGATTGCATATCAGACTGCTTATCTAAAAGTTCATTATCCAATCGAATTCTCAGCCGCTTTGATACGTTCTGTGGAGGAAGATACTGACACGCAGAGTTTCTACTTCTCAGAGATTCAGCAGAAATGAATAGATATTTTACAGCCAGACGTGAATGTCTCATTTAATCATGTGGCAGCCATCGATCAAAGTGTAAGAATCTGATTTATTTCTATTAAATGAGTATGATTTGATACAGGAGAGGAGATTCAAGAGGAGAGAAAAAGATGATGAAAATATGTATCACTTGAAGATTTCTGCAAAAGATGTTCAAAAGTTTTGAATAGAAAAAGTTTGGAATGATTAATCAAATCTTGAGCTTTGGATCAATTCGAAGACCGTAAAGTTTTGTGGGAAAATCTCGATAATATAGTAAACCGAATTTCAAATTCTGCAAATGCTAGTCAAGGTTTATTTTGAGATTTGGAGAATAAAATTCCATTAAAGAAAGTAGAAAAATCTACTCTTATGGAAAGATTGATGATGGAGCAGGAAGTTTTCAAAACTTTTGTTTCATGAAATCCATTAGATTGATTGTACAAATTTATCAAGAAGAGAACTCTGCTCTCAAATATCAAAGATAAAACTGATGTCGGAAATTTCGAAATTGTTGGTTATGTGAAAGATATACGTCGTGCAAAAAAGAAGTGATTTTTCATTACTATAGAAGATATATCTGATAGTTTTGATATATTTTTATCTGAAACATATTGATTAGAAAAATTTGATTTAGTCATCGTTTCATGATGGAAGAAGAATAGGATTCAGATTTCTAAAATAGTTAAGACTTCTCGTGAAAAACTCAGAGAGTTGGCTTGAGATGCTTATGATGAAAACGATACAGTTTCTGCAGTTAAAAAGGCTAGAGCAGGAGAGCAGCAGCAACTTAATATTGAGCGTATCAAGGCTGAAATAGTCGCAGAAAATGAAAAAATGATAGAGTGAAATCAGGCTCAACATATTTCTAGTGAAGAAAATGAAGTTTTGGAAGATATTGAATCAGAGAGTGCTGAAGTTGACGAAGAATTGAATGAAATTGAGGAAGAAAATATTGATGGAGATATTTCAGATGGAGAGATTGAAGATGATGATATTATGTCATCCTGAACGGAGTGAAACGAAAGTGAAGGATCTTATGTATGAGACACTGATGATTCTCAAGATTCTTCGGCTATGCCTCAGAATGACGATAATTTAGAGAAAATAGATGCACCTATGGATTCTTTGCTAAGCTCAGAATGACAAACTAGTTCTGAAGATGAAAATCAGATTTTTACTATCACATCTGAGGATCTGCCATTTTCAAAAATGAAACAGTTAATGACTATAGTTTCCTGAAATCCATGAGATATTACGATTCAGGTTTTATGAAATGAGATGAAAGTATCTGAGAAATGATTAAATGAACTTAAAAAATTAATCCAAGAATAATTTATATTTAAGGCTAAAATTATGCAGGGAGAAGAATTAAAACTTAAACTTGAACAAGCACAAAATATCGCAATTTTTGGGCATCAATCAATCGATTGAGATGCTATTTGATCGATGTTTGGACTATGATTACAGTTAGAAAAACTCTGAAAGAAAGTTTCTTATTTTACTCCTGATGCTCCAAGCGATAACTTTTCATTCTTACCAATCCAGAAATTGCAAACAGAATTTGATTATTGAATATACGATTTGATTGTATTCGTAGATTTTTCTACATATAATATGATTAGAAAATTTTCAGAATGACATGAAGAATATTTCGATTGAATGCCAAAAGTTATTATTGATCACCATATATTTACCGCAGAACTTCCAAATTCAGTTGAATTCCGCGATGATAGTTCAATTAGTGCAGCACAGTTAATTTTCGAACTTACTGGACAATGGCGACCAGATTTAATCGATTCTGAAATAGCCACATTTCTTTTAACAGGGATAATGACTGATAGCGGAAATTTTCGCTTTGATGAATGAAAAGAGTCCATCCGTGTAGCTAAAAATAATTTAGCTTTATTAGAAAAATGAGCAAAGAAAAAGCAGATTATAGATAACGTTTTCCGTAGTAAGAGTTTTGAAGACTTAGAATTTTTGCAAATCATTCTTTGAAGAATGATGAATGTGGATGATATAATTTATTCTCGATATGCTCAAGAAGAATTGGAGAAATTCTGACTTCATCCAGATAGTGCGGATTATGCTTTATATTTAATCTGAGATATAAAAGATCAGAATTTAGTTATTCTTTGAAAAGAAAAGGAAGATTGTATTAAAGTTAGTCTTCGTGCAAAATGAAAACATAACTGTAGAGATATTGCGAAACATTTTGGATGATGATGACATGCGAATGCTGCAGGGTGTTCAATAGAAAAATCCTGAGATTTAGAAAAAGATGTGGTGAATTTTGTTAACCAGGTGAGAGAGTTGATTTAAACTATTTAAGTATTTTAAAAAGATAAAGAGCAACCCATCGGTTGCTCTTTTGTATGGTTTAGAATTTATTAATTTAATTCTAGTGCAATAACCTGACTTCATCCAGTTACACTATTCAACAAAAGATTTTGAATCATAGATGAAATCTGATTTTGTCATCATTGCTGATATCACAAATAAAGATTCATATATGTGATTAATACACTTCTTTCGTCTTGTGATAAATCTTTTGCAAATCACTCACTAGCTTGTCAATTTATGTAAGTACGAGCGACTTGAGCAACTTTATTGCTATCTATTTCGACTCAGTAAATATTCGCTATATCTTCTATTCATCATTTTGTATCATCCATAATTCTTGACAGGAAAATTCATGCTATTGATGAGAATAGAGAATTAGCATCATCGAAGTATTGTAAAACAGCCATTTTTGATCTAGTTATAATTAATTCTTCATCAGTTAAATTCTCTCAAAAATAATTTCTTATTGTATTATCGTCGACAATGAAAGCATATTTTGATCATAAATTATTTGTGCTAAGCAATTTTAAGTATCCATTTTTTGCTAATCTAACCAAAGTTATGATAGTTCCGTCTATTTCGATTTCAGATTTATTACTATTTAATTTACCAAAGAATCTGTAGAATAAAGTTTCGTTTCATTCTCACATTGTTACGGTTCATATATTTGGATCGATAATTAGGTAGCGTGTATTGTCATTCTTTAGTCTTCGATAAGTTTTACATAAATCTCAATCTGAACTATTTTTTCGGAAATCTGACAACATTCCATCTCATTTTATATTCCACTGATTTCATAAGAAATATTGAATGTATGTTCATGCGACTATTATTCAATCTTTATTGTCACGATTAGCCAAAGCATTTATGATTGGGTTGTATTGAGGGAATTGTAGGTCAAATATGTTTTTTGAAACATATCAGTATTTTGTTTTTGTCGTTGGTTGTAAGTCATCATCAACTACTTGTATGCTACCAACATTTCATTTATACCATACAAATACAGAACTAGCTCATTGAGAAGCGATTCTTAGAAAATTGAAAAGAATTTGAATTCAGAAGAAGATTCCAACTAGGATTATTAGAATCCAAGGAATAATTTTAGGATTTTCATTTTTATTTTTTTGTAAAATTCTATCCCGGAATAGGGTTAAAGTAATCATAGTCCAAGATATTAATACTGTTCCGTACCGTAGAATTGAAGATCCAATAATCCATCGAATTCACCATCAAAGGAGTGTGGTCAATGCAATAGATGTAAGAATTTTATCTTTCTTTATAATAGCGTATGGTAATGCTATTAGTAAGAATACATATACTATAATCCAGAAGAATCCAATATCAGTATAATAACTACTTAGATTTTGTAATGACCAATTGAATGAAATATTTAATGGAACTAGGTATCTATAAGGAATACTTATAGAATCTTCACTAGAATAAATACTGTGAGATTGATAATATTGTCTTAAATTTACTATTTCATCGTGGAATACTGCAGTATTTGATGTTCAGAATCAAAGTTTTCATTCAGATTTAGCTTTATCATATGCATCAAGTGCTTGCTTTAATAAAACTCAAGCTTCTCATTCTTTGTCTTTTATTCAGTTTTCATATATGGCACGCAAATCATCAATTCTGAAGTTGTTTATTATATCAGCATTGTTACATAATACTTTTGCATCATGATTTAAACCATAGCAAGTTTCATTAGCTGGTCGTATTTTCTTTATTAATCAGTATGCTAAATTTTTTTCACAAATAACATTTCCAGCATCTGTTAGTCATTGACATTCACTGCTCTTTGGCCAGAAAGCTTTAAAGAGTTTTAACCAACCTTTGCTTGCAGTATCTTCATCAATACTGAATACATGAGTTTTGCTAAATTGTTTCCATCAATATCAAATATATCTTCATAAATCTTCTCCTCATCATCAACCATTAAGTTCTTGTAAATCCTCATTCAATTCTTCATCAGAATAAATATTCCCTATAGATGAACATTGTTGAAATGTTTTATCGTTTCTTGAACTTAGTGTAAGACTATCCACTTCATTTTGTTCATCAATGGAACTCATAACTTCATCAATAGTATTAAGTTCTTCAGTTTGTGTATTTTGTGCTAAAAATTTATGAGAGTTATCTTCCTTCGCTTTTCTATCCATACTTAAAAATACAGATTTTAATGAGCCAGAAAGTGAATAATTATCTGTTTTTATTAAGCTTATTGTAGCTCGAGGTAATTTAAGAAAAATTAGAGGAATTAAAAATCAAATTCATAATATTATTAAATCAATAAAATTTCTCTTAAATTCTTTTCTGTTTAAGTGCTTTGATAAATAAATACTAAGTCATATAATAGTGATAATTCATCATATAGCTATAAACCATGTTGCTTCATTATTTGTCAGCATAACCGAAGAAGTGAGCACATTGAATTTTCTAACAAATCACATGACCATTATTCCTAGTCAAAGGCTTGTTAGAGGAGAGAATCGTAATCATACTAGCAACAATCCAAATAGTACCAAATCTACAAATGCTGTAATTTTTGCTAATGCGGCAAATCCAAAGAAAAGTCACGCAATTAGAACATATTTCAATACTTCTTTTTTGTTATCAGATTTTCTGTTCTGAAGGAAAATTAATCCAGCCAATAAGGCTAGCAGTGATAACGCCATTACTCATAAATCAGTTTTATTATCAACGATTACAAGGAATGCTCACATTCCACCAGTTAGCCATAGTAATAGCATGTACCATCATATTGTGATTCAATTTCAATTTTTTATATCATTATCAACAATTGCATTTTTTCATTTTTTTAATTCAGATTTCTCTTCTTCATTTTTTGCGTTCTTGTTATTTATGAGTGTGAATATTTGGAAGATTATAGCAATTCAGAAGATGAGGACGAGAATTGTACTTATATTGTTCATAGAAATAGCAATATTATCTGATGATAATCCGAACCGTCAATTTGTACATCCAGTCAAAGAAAAAATAAACGTTAAAAATTGATGCCAGAATCATGGCATAGTATTAGCAACTGTATTTCACCAATAAATTCCTGCATTTTCCGCTAAAATTTTGGGTATATACATATATTCGTGATTTGCATCCCAAGCTGTTGAATATGGAGTGAATGCATTTTGTATTCACATATATAGATATGCTAGAGAGAGCAGAATTGGAATAAAGATTGCGATAAATCAGACTTTTTTTACGTTTAAATTCCAACCTCACGATACCATTCATGTTTTGAATTTTTCTAGTATATCACAAATCATTTCTCATCGTTTTCAGAGTTGTTTTCTTTCATATCGAATCATAAATCATAATCATAAGAAAAGGATTCGGCTTACAATTCAATATAATAATCAGATTCATAATAAAATCTGTACAAGTATTACGAAACTACAAAATCAAATTCAAAAACTTAAGAAAATTTCTTGCCAACGGAATTGACTAAATTTTACCAATTTTCTCTCAATCCAGCTTCAAATCGCAGAAAATCAGAGAACTAAATATGTTCATAAACATACAAGAAGTATGGTATTGAATACTGTAATTATATTTCAAAATCATATAGGGTCTCATTTGATATTACTATGTATTAAACCAAAAATTCATGCTCAGACTATGAATCGTATAATCAGATTTTTGATTTTTAGTTTAGAACTTGCAAAAAAGTATGCAATAGGGAATGCTGAGGCACATAATAAAGCAGAGATAACTACTCATCGATTTTGTCATGAGGATAACATTCAGAAATAATAAGTGTGTTCGGCAAGGTATGTAAAAAGAGCCTGGTATCATAGCCAGCAAACAATTAAAACTAAGGCAGAGATACCTATTAGTGACCAATATTTTTTCATAACTCAAAATAAGGAATAAAAAACTGATGTTTATTCTATTTTTTAGTTATTTTTTTTCAAATAAAAAAAGTCCCCAAAAATTTGACATTTTTAAAATTTTAGAATATAATATGTTATATTAAATTTACATATACATAAATAAAATGGCGCAACGATCTGGTTATGAACAGGCTTATCAAAGATTTAATGTAGCTCTCTGAAGGAGAATAATTTCTCATAATCATAGATGAAGAAGAGTTGAGAAATTGTATAATGCAGCTAAAAACTGTTCTCGTCGGCGAATGTATGCATGAGAGGCTGTTTTAGCATTTCTTTTTATTGGTTGGGCTACTATGTGGTGATCATGAGATAACCTAACAAATAATATAAGCTTGGTTTATCCAGTATATGAAGTATCAACACTGGAATGTAGAACATTAGAACGAGATTCTATGCCAGATTCATGCAAAATTAAATTGCCAATTATTCATAATGCAGATTATTCAACATATGTAAATGAAAAAACTTATACAGATATTTATACAACTCTTTGGTGAGCAAATTATCAGGAAACATGGAATCAATCAGTTTGAGCTCACTACTGAGTAGATATTGCTTCAGCAAAATGAACTCCACTTTATGCAATCGCAGATTGAGAAGTTTATTCAGCATGATATAATTCTGCATATGGAAATGTAGTAAAGATTAAATTTAAGTTTAATGGAGAAATCTTATTTGCAACTTATGCACATATGAATGCTATTTATGTTCAAGAATG
>Ga0310690_10006150_pt1 | contig 15924 bp, 19 predicted proteins | sample AusTroGonzalo_MG_2_FD_207661 | JGI IMG/M metagenome (GOLD analysis project Ga0310690, IMG submission 207661) | Bovine rumen microbial communities from tropical cattle in Woodstock, Queensland, Australia - Gonzalo_04 (v2) (version 2) | ecosystem: Host-associated > Mammals > Digestive system >... | reverse complement strand
GTGCCGGAGGTGGCCGCGATCGCCCCATAGCCGGAGGTGGCCGCGTTCGCCCCATAGCCGGAGGTGGCCGCGTGCGCCTCATTGCCGGAGGTGGCCGCGTGCGCCCAATCGCCGGAGGTGGCCGCGTTCGCCCCATAGCCGGAGGTGGCCGCGTTCGCCCGATTGCCGGAGGTGGCCGCGTTCGCCCGATTGCCGGAGGTGGCCGCGTTCGCCCGATTGCCGGAGGTGGCCGCGTTCGCCCGATTGCCGGAGGTGGCCGCGTGCGCCCAATCGCCGGAGGTGGCCTTGACCTTGCTCATAACAAAGTCTATCGCACCCTTGACAATACCGGCGATGTTGAGCTTCGCGCCGATCCTGATCTTCGTCGCGGCAACCTTCGAGTCGCCGTAGCCGTCGCGGGCTATCTTGCCGTCAATCTCCACCTCATGGTAGACGGACTTGCTCGGCTCATAGTATCTGATGCAGTCGAGCGGGTTCTCGCAGGCGTGGAAGCCCGCCTCGCAGACCTTTGCCCTGTCGGTCGTGTAGGTCTCACCCTCCTTGTATTGGAATCCCCGGCAGGTCATGTCTTTGTTGAAGCCCTTATATGCCTTCATTGTTTTTCCCTTTCGTGTTTTTGTTAGTCGTCGAAATTGGCGACGTCGTCGCTGTCGCTGATTAGCGCGGCCTGAGCGGCGAGCGCTTCTTCGATCGGATCGTGCCGCCAATCAGAATGGACGCGCTCAAACTTGCGCGAGTTGTCGGCGACTACGCGCTGCGTTGAGCCGTAGCCGACGGTCTTCGTCTCCGCTTCGGCTTCCCAATCGCCCAGCATCCACGCGAAGTATTTTTTGCGGACGACGAAGGGCAGCTTGCCGGTCGGGCCGTTCTGGGCTTTGACGAGGATCCACCAAATCGGGTCGATGTCGTCGGCGTTGTATTTGTAAGCAGGGTTCAGACAAGCGCCGGGGATGAGGCGGCGGACGCCCTGGAAATCACCGCCGCGCCACTTGTCGACGACGGCGGTGTCGCGGTGGAGGACGGTGACGGTGAAGGCGTCCTGCTCGATTGATCCGGAGCCGCGCAGGTCGGCGAGGCCGGGCGCGCGGCCGGCGGCGTCCTGCTTGGCGACCTCACGGTTGAGCTGAGCAAGGGCGACGACGGGAATGTGAAGATCGTTCGCCACGCGCTTCAGGGTATCGGAGACGTAGCTGATGCGGGCGTATTCCACCGCGTCCTCGCGGCCAAGGGCGCGGGCGCGGAGTAGCTGGAGGTAGTCGACCACGAGGACGTCGAGGCGCCCGGCGGACTTCTCGACCATGCACATCGTGCGGAGCTCGTCGACATCGTGCGTCTCGACGATGGTGAGCGGCCATCCGGCAATCGCGGCAGCGTGCTTGTCCATCGCGTCGAGGTCGTAGCCGGTAGGCGAGAACGCCGCCTTGCGCGCCGATACGCGCGACTTCTCGGCAAGCATACGGCGGAGGACTTCGAGGCGCGGCATATCCAGCGAGCAGAACAAAACCTTGACGCCTGTGTCGCACCAAAAGTGCATGAGGTTGACGGCGAAGGCGGTCTTGCCGACGGAAGGGCGCGCGGCGACGACGTGTAGGCCGGCGCGGAGGCCGTTCATGAACTCGGTCATTTTGGGCCACGGCATTTTGATGCCGGGCGTCCATTTCAGGTCGCGCGGGCCGTCGGCGGCAACGCGCATCTTGTGGGCCTCGCGGTATTCGCCCATCAGATCGTCGAGAATCGCGCGCGCAGAAATTTTTTTGTTGTCGACGACGCCGCTGAGGATTTTGTCTATCCGGCCGCGCATCTCTACCAGGCCGGCGGCGTAGTCGTAATGGTCGCGGAGCGCCGGTTCGGCGTTGAGCGCCTTCTTGAAGGCGCGCTCGATCCACAGGTTGCGCAAGAGCACGATCGTGCCGGCCATCGACGAGGCCACCGCCGCGTCCTCGATCGCCAGCTCAATCGCGGAGGAGGTAAGCCCGGCGGCGACGCGCTTCTCGCCCTTTAGCCGCGAAAGGCGCTCGGCTTCGACCTTGGCGTTGTCGGGCGTGACGGACTCAATGTCGCCGCGCCGCCAAAACTCAGCCAGGGCGCTCCACATCAGCGACCACTCGTCACTCTCGAACCACGCGGCGGTAACGCCGGCGGAGACGCACTCGGCCATCGCGGACGGGCGGACGAGGATACCGCCGATCACGCTGCGCTCGTACTCTGAGACTTCCCTCGCCATTCGTCACCTCACGTCCGGGATGTCGTCGAGCGCGATGCCGCCGGCCGGCTGGCTACCACGCGCGCCGGGAATTTTTTTTTGCTCCGCCAGCCATGCGGACTTTAAGTATCTTGCGTTCGCGCGCACCGTGCAGCCCTTGCCGTCCGTCCAGCCGACGCTCGCCAGGGTGGCATAGAGCTGCCGGGCGAAGTCGGCGGGAACTCCGGCGGTCAAACCAATATCCACAAACTGTTTTTCAGTCAGCGGCGGCGACTTCTCGCGCGCGGTAGTTGTGTTAGCTTTGCTAACACTACATTGATATTGATCTTGATATTGATATGTCGCCATATCGTTGCTTCGGTTTGCTTTCGTTTGCTTTCGTTTGCTTTCATTTGCTTCCATTTGCTTTCGTTTGCTTCGGTTTGCTTCCGTTTGCTTCGGTTTGCTTCCGCCAGTGTGTCCGGCGGCTGCGCGCTTTGCAGACTTGTCACGCGCTCGGTCGATGTCGGCAACGCGGCTGGCGAATACCGCCATCTCGATTTTCGAGAAGTCGTTTCCGATATTCTCGCGATCATCTTTGGTCGCATAGTCCAGCCACCCAAGTACCACCCGCCGGAACTGCTGATCGGTTAGCTGTTCCAAGCTGAGTCGCCATTCCCTCTTGATTGCAAGGTATTCCATCACTTTCCTCTGTTAGTCAGTTATTAGAGAACATTTCGCCCGATGGGCGCGGGAATTTCCCGGCTGGGGAATCCTTTGCGGGGGAGGGGGTGCATCAAGTGCCAATTCGTGCCAAAATCGGCATTGTGTGCCAATTTCCACTTTGGAGTAATTGGCACCATATCCCCCTCGTAAAAAAAATTGCCGCGCCGCGCGTCTGCCGGATAGACGTGCGGCAAACGCGCGAAGGCACACCATGCCAGGAACGCGGCGAGGATGATGCAAAGCATCACGCCGATCGCGCAAGCGCAGCCGATGAGCCGCTCGCCCTCGACCTGCTTCCTCACTTCCGCTTCCCTCTCGGCCCGTTCCGCCTCCGCGATCTCACGGATCATCACGTCGTTGATAGTCATGCAATCACCTCCTTGCCCATGATGACCCGCTCCACGTTGTCGCGAAGCCAGATGCGCCGGCTGCCGACGCGCTGCGGGCGCGCGCGGGTGAGATCGATCTCGCCCTTGACCGGACGCGCCAGCCGCCGGCATAGCGTCGCCTTGCTGATCCCGAAGAACGCAGCGACATCCGCGTCAAACATGACACGGCAGTCGCTCGATTTCCTTGGTCTTGCTCTCATTGTGTTCTCCTTTTTGTGTTGGTTCATGAAGAGGTCGCCCTGCTTTCCTGTCGCCGCGCAGGGCAGGCGGCGTGTGCAAATCGTGGTAAAGTGCCGGTCTTTCCCGGCTGTCAGCCCCGTCGTGGAGACACTACTAACCGCGAGGGGCAGCGCGGCCGCGTAATCGAAGATGGTCCGCCTTGTCGCGCGGACCTGGCGCAAATCCCAAGAAGCTGAGCGGTTAGAATCCGGGAGAGTAGCAGAGACCCGCTTGCGGACCGCTCCGCCTACGTTGCGCACGGCGGGGACATGACTCCCGCTTTCACTACCGCAAGATGCAGAAAATTTTGGTATAATTCCCATCGCACCACCATACACATACCACAAGCCAAACGAAAGGACATCACGATGGAAGACACAACACCTGATACGGCGCCAGCCTACACGGTGAACCCCGCCGGCCGTTATATCACCATCACGAAGTGGAACGAGATTCCCTTCAGTGCGTTCGACACTTCCGACAAGCTTCTGCGCTTTGCCTACAAGCTTCTCGAAAAGTCCTACCTCACGAAGTCCGACATCATGCGCATCCTCGAAGCTTGCTCCGAGGCTACCGACGTCCCGATCGCGCCTTTCGTCTGCTGACGGTCTGGCCATAATCACCACTTCTCCGCCCTCGGAACATTCCCGAAGCCCGGAAGCTTCGCGCCGACCTCGACGTGGTGGATGCGCCCCGCCACCTCGTCGTCCACCCGCGCGTCCGGCGTGTGTATCCGAACGAATCCCAGGGTGCACCCCCAGAACTCAAGCTGCCTCAAGCGCATGACCAGCTGCCCCTCGTTCTCCTCGATCTTCTCCCGGTACTCCCGCAGGATCTCCTTCGCGTGTATCGCATCCGGCTTCAGCTCGCCGAGTCTCTTGCTGTACTCGCGGCAGAGCTGCCAGTGCGCAGCGCAAAGCTTATTCATGCCAGGCATCAACAGCCGGTTGACGCAGTCCGTGGGATTGCATGTCGCGGCGACCTTCTCGGCGCGGCGAGGAGCGCCCCCGGGCGCCCCATTGGCTTCGCTACGCATCACCTGCTCGTAGCACGACTTGACGAACAATGCCTCGTCCTGGATTTTCCACAGCACGTTGAGCGCACGGGTGTAGTCGTCACTCCCCATGATGCTCGAATCCCTGTTGCGGTACTTGTCCTCCAGATCGTCGATGGAGTTTATCAGATCGGTGAGACGCTTCTCGATGGAGTTCATTGTAGTGTCCTTTCTTGTAGTGTTTTGTTGTTGTTGTTTTAGCTGCCGTCTCTCCGGCTGTCACGCCTTGCTCACCGGCGTTCGTGACGCCCTCGCTGGGAAAACACGAACCCTCGAGGGCGATTTGGGGGTTGTGTTGATTGTTGCCATCGCGTCAGGTGTGAACCACCTCACGGGCAAAAAGGGGTGTGAACCACCTCGGCGGCAAAAAAACTCGCCGCGACTTCGTCTATGCTTTTTTCGCATAGGTTGGCGATCGCAGCAAGCTTGTCATACATCCACGAGGGGACATCGACGACGATTTCGGACATTGTCAGACCTCCTTCCTGATCTTCGCCCAGTTGGCGTCGACGAGTTCTTTGATGTGCCGCTTGTCGGCGGCGGTGAGCGGGACGTTCATGAGCTGGTCGCCGAGAATGTGCCGGGCGCGTGTTGCGGGCGGCTCATTGTGGGCGGCAGCGTCGATCTCGAGTTGCACGAACAACTCCATCGGGATCCGCAGCTTCAACTGCTTCACCTCGCCATTCTCCTGGTTGGCCATTGTGTTTTCCCCTTTGTGTTTTTGTGTTTTTGTGTTTTTGACCTCTGGTGGGTCGTTGATGGCGCGTATTATACACCAGGTGTGAACCACCTGTCAACCCCCCAAAGTAAAAAATCTGAAAATTTTTTCCCGCCGGTTTTTCGGCCGCTGGATATGGTATAATACACCTCAAAACACAAACAAGGGGAAAACACATGCAACACGACGCCGACGAGTCTGTCGAATCTGCCGACGAGGAAATCATCGCGGTCGGTCATCCTACCATGCTGCCGGAGGTGCCGTTCCTGGTTCTATTCGGCGGCCTTGTTGTCGCGTCGCTTTTTGCTGGCAAGGGAATGGTGCTGGGGATGATGTTGCCGTGGCTGGTCGCCTTGCTGATTACGGTGATATGGATGCTCTGGCGCGTCTATAGCCATACCTATACCATAACGACGGAGCGCATCATCGCCAAATGCGGACTGTTGAATGTGGATATATCGGAAATCCGCCTCGCGGACGTTCGCGGGATCCACGTATCGAAGACGCTCTGGGGCCGTATCTTTGGCTATGCCAGCGCGAGTATCGGAACGGCCGCGACGCAGGGCATGGAGATAGTCATCGCAAACGTGACCGGTCTCGACGCGATAATCCGGGAAATCAACGAGCTGCGCGGCTGACCGGGAAGCGGCGATAATCGAGGGTTCGCGGAAGTGATTTCCCCACCGTGTGGTGCGGTGGGGTTTTACAACAAAACTACAACACAGTCCAGATCACAGGAGGGGTCAACGGTTTGAGACGTTCGCGGGAGTCAAAGAAAATGGGCGTGTGCGCATTTCTGCCAACTTCTGCAAAACAAGCCGGGTGCCTTCGCAACGTGGGGGTCGTGAGTTCGAATCTCATCTTCTCCACCATCACGAAAAGTCTGAAATTGTGTGCAAATAAAGGGGTTTCGCGGTTTTCCTGTCGCCGCGGCGCTCCGCCCGGGAAGGGGTCGAAAAGGTGTTTTACAACACTTTACAACACTTTCCCTGGTTCCCGAGAGGGAGAAAGAGTCAACACACATGAAGCTGAAGCAGACGGGATCGGTGTTTATCAACCACGGGCTGTGGTACTACGCCGTGCAGCTACCAGGCGAGACGCGCCGGCGGCAGGTGCCGCTTAGGGCGCCAGGGGCGAACCACACGCTCACCGCCGACCGGCCGCGCAAGATGGCCGAGGACGCCGCGGCAAGGTATTGGCAGGAGAATACGCGGCAGATCGTGCGGCATGAGCCGACCGGCGCCACGGTCGAGGAAATCTGCGAGCGCTGGGCCGTCCATGCCCGCGAGTACTACCACGGCGAGTACTCCGCCGAGAACGCCATCCTCGACGTGCGGCTCTTCCGCGAGATGTTCGGACGCGCCGCGCTCGCCGAGCTCACCCACGCCGACATGCTGAAGCTCCGCGACGCGCTGATCCGCTCCGGCCTCGCCCGCCGGACGGTCAATTCGCGCCTTTGGCGGGTCAAGTTCATGCTCGAGTGGGCGCTCGACGAGGCGTTGATACCCGCCGTGGTGAAGGCCGAGCTCACCCAGGTGAAGGGCGTGAAGCGCGGCAGGTCGGCAGCCAGGGAGACGCCGCCGGTCCATCCGATAGACGACGCGACCGTCGAGGCGACGCTCGCCTGTCTCACGCCGAACACGGCCGACATGGTGAGGGTGCAGCGCCTGACCGGCATGCGCCCGTGCGAGCTCTGCGCGATGCGGTGGGCGCTCATTGACCAGAGCCACACGCCGTGGATCTACCGCGTGCCGCCGGAAGTCAACAAGAACGGGTGGCGCGGCGAGTACGGCCAGCCGCGCGTAGTCTGCATCGGGCCGAAGGCGCGGCAGATCCTCGAGAAGTACCGCGGCGGCGACGCGCCGTTCTCGCCGGTGAGGGCGATGACGGAATACCTCGCCGCCAAGCGCGCCGCCAGGACGACGCCGTTCTACGGCCGGAATAAGGACGCCCCGGAGCCCTCTGTGCCGCGGGAGATCGGGGACGCCTGGGACGTCCACGCATATAGGCGCGCAATCGCCCGAGCATGCGACCGGGCGAAGATCCGCTCGTGGGGGCCGAATAGGCTCCGCCACACCTTCGGAACGGAGGTGCGCCGCCGGTTCGGCCTGGAAGCCTGCCGCGCCGTCCTCGGCCACACCATGGGCGGCTGCGTCACCGACATCTACAGCTTCGGAGCGATCGAGGACGAGATGATCGAGAAGGCGTCTCCGGCGGTGGAGGCGCTGGGGTAGATGGTTGGGTGGTTAGGTGGTTAGGTGGTTGGGTGGTTCGTGGCTCGTGGCTCGTGGGGGAAAGGCGCCCTGTTTTCGGACTCTCGCGGCACGGGCGTCTCCGCTCAACATGGGGGCGAAAGGATGTGTCCCCTGGTCCTGAAGGTTAGAAGAATGCCGCCGCCGCGGGGAGCTGAAGATAATCTCGCATAGTGTTCAGCAGGAGAACTCCCCTGTCCGTTTCTGGATGGCGCGCGGCATAAGATGGTCGCTATTGGGCGAAGCAGTCGGTGCAGGTTTCCGATACAGTGCCGTCGGTGACGGTACATACGCCGTTCGCGCAGCTCACCGTCGCCTTCGAGACGTCGCCGCCGCTCGCCACGAACTTGCGCACCAGCGCCGCGACGCTCTCGGCCGCGGCAGATCCGCCAGAGGTGGCGATCGCCGCGCCGATCTTGGCAGCGAGAAGCGCCGCGCCATCGAAGCTCGTCCTGACGAGCGCGACGAGGTTGGAGTCGACGGCTGACTCGTAGCCGTTGAGCGAAAGCGCGACGCCGGTGCCGGCGGTCGCCTGAAGCGTGTCGAGCTTGGTCCACATCCAGTGTTGGAAGTAGTCGACCTCCCAGCCGCCGTCGAGGATCACCGGCCTGTTCGCGTTGTCGAGCACCAGGCGGACCACGCCGTTGGTGTCCGTCCACGTGAGCGCGGTCTGCGGGCGCTTGTTGACCTCGATGGACTTGCATCCGCCGACAAGCGCGCCGGCAACCGCCGCGCCGACGATCAGCCAAACCGCCGCGACCGTGGCGGTGACGCATTCGCCCGCCGTGATCTTGTCTTCTTGCTTGTTCATGTTGCCTCCTTTGTTGGGGTGGTTTCGGTTGAAGTCATCCAGTGGCCGCCGCCGCAAAGGCGGATCGCGTAGTATTCGGTATTGGCGGTCCACTTGCCGTAGCCGAGCGCAATCAGCCCGTCGCGGTAGATCTCGTCGACCTGCTGCCGCGTCAGCCCCAGGGCTGCGCCCTCGTCGTACAGCCAGTCATGCAGCACCGCGATCGGAAAGCGCCGCGTTTCGAGCGGATGTCCGCAAAGCCGCCAGAGAAAGCGAGGGATGGACGCGCCGTCGGTCTTGAAGCCGGCCGGGACGGTAAACATCATGCCTTCGACGAGCACATGGAAGTCCTCGACAAGCACCCAGCACTCGCCGCCGTCGGCGCTAGGCTGGATTTTCGGCAGATCGAGAATCACCACCTTCATCAGTTGGCCCCTCCAAACATCGTCTTGAAAAGCCACACCAGCGCGCCGCCGACGATCGACGAAAAGAGCGAGAGCGTCGCCATCACGCCCTTGCGCTTGTCGTTGTCGCGTTCGAGAGCGCGGATGCGCTGCTCGTGGTCGCTGTGCGCCGTTTCGTGGCGCGAGGTGCGCTCGTCGATCCTCGCCAGCGTCTGCTCGATGCGGCCAAGCCGCTCGAAAATCTCGGTATTCGATTCTCCCATTTACACGCTACCTCCCTACTCCGTCGGCAGTCCGTCGATGAATGCGTCGATTTCGGCGCGCGTCTTGCCAAGTGCCGCGGCCGCGCCGTCGATGATCGCGCCCCAGCGCTCGGCGTCGGGGTAGCCCTCTTCGATGTAGTCGCAGTCGGTCAGCGCCTCCCACGCCGAGTAGCCGGTGGCGATTTCGACGGACGCGAGGAACTGCCGCGCCGTGGCGAGCATCCCGGCGGTGGCGAGCGCGGTCTTGATGGTGAGGCGCGACCACCGGCGCGGCGGCGGCGGGGGGTTGGCGACCGCGTGCCAGCGGACGGCGATGGTGGTGTCGTCCTCGTCCCAGCCGTCGCGCTCGTAGTGGTAGCCGTCGGGCGCGGGGTCGGATGGCGCGACGTCGGAGTAGTGCTTCCACTTCGCGGCGAGGTAGTCTGCTTCGGTGGGCGAGGGGTGGTAGACGCCGTTCGCGTCCACGAAGGCGGCGGGCGCGAATACGATTTTGCCATTTACAAGTTTGGCGTAGTTGTAGTTGAGCTTGGTATTCATGGGGGTTCTCCTTTTACGAGGCGGTTAGGTTGAAGCGGGCGGCGTCCACGGCGTAGTTGGCGGCTACCTCGGCGGCGGTGAGCGCGCGGGAATAGAGGCGGACGCAATAAATTTCGCCTATGTATGCATGAGATGGAGTGTCGTACCATCCATCAAAACCGAGACCGTTTTTATTCATACTCCCGAAGCCCTGGACGTTCACTACATCCAATGCCAGCAAACCATGTAAATATGGCTTGATGTTGTTGATTTCAGAAATGTCAAATGAATAACCATTCACACTCGTAGCGATTTCATCGAAGCCCTGAATCCACTTCCCATATCCTGGCTTGACTGGACAAGCCTTCCCATACCAGCCCCAGACCGCTATATTCGAGTTTTTGAACTCGCAAACACAGTTGTCTCCAGTACTGATCGTTTTAACTACAAATTCAAGTTGTTTAGCAGCTGGTATTTTGCTACCTGAACCAGACCCTATAGCGCCATCATACACATAAAAGCAATTCTTGTCCAATTTAGCATATTGGGCTTCAAATGTAGGAAGGACATTGGACATACCTTTGTGGGCGATCAAGTCCCATCCATTCCCGCTTAAATCCTTCCACACCGTCGCGCTTCCATCATGTGTCCCCCATCCTGCGTTCTCGATGCCGTCCCACATGGCGACGAGACCCGTCTGCACGTAGTCCTTCGCGGTGAGTGCTTTCGCGCCGCCCCACATCGCCTGTCTTGCCGCGAGTAGCATCACGAACCTCCCGTCACCGCCACCAGCGGTATAGCCCGCACCACGAACACACCGCCGGACTCGCTCTCCGTGAACGAGAGCCATGTCACCGCGCCGTCAGGCACCTCCGGCATCGAACCGTCCTCCGTCTCGTAGCTGATGCTCTCGTTCCCATACGGAACGAAGTCCACCGTGTAGCACCCGCTCGTCGTCCGGTCTATCTTCACGAGGAAGTCCCGCATATAGCCGGAAACCGCAGGGGGGAGCGTCAGCGTCAGCTTCGCGTTGTCGCCGGTCTGCCCCGTCGCCTCCGTGCACACCACCTTATTGCCAGCGCGGTCGGTAAGCGTGCCGGTAGGAGCCGCCGTGCCAGCCGTGGGCTGAATGGTCGCGGCGAAGGGATAGCGCATCTCCTGGTGCGAAGTAAGCGGCGTTATGCTGTTCGCACCCAGCGTCACCACTCCGTTCGTGATGTGCGCGTCAGTGATCCCGTAGCCGGCCAAAGTGGTGGCGGAGTTCGCCTTGTTCTTCTTCAGCCAAGCGACTGCCGCGGCAAGCGCCGCGAGAATGCCGCCGACCGTGGTTGCCGTCGAGCCGGGAGTCAGCGGGAAGCCGCCGAAGTCCGCGGCGATTTCGTTGAGCGCCGCCACCGCGTTGGTGTCGATGTTGAGCCCGACCGCGAGGACAGCGTTGGAGAAGGTGGGGTTGGCGGGGGCGATTGCCGCGCCGATGGCGGAGTCGGTGTAGTTGGTGGCGGCGGTCAGGTCGACGGCAGGGATGTCGCTGGTAAGCGCAAACGTGCCGGAATCGGCTGGGAAGTAAAGGTTGCCGTAGGAAGTTCGTATACCTGTCCTACGATATTTTGTTTCGCCGATTCCTACATAGCCGTCACCAGCATCCTGTCCCACACTTACTGTGTCGGACATGTCTCCCATGGCCGTCCAGCCGCTATTGAATTGAACACTGCCGGTCATCGTGCCGCCGGTCTTGTCGAGCTTGCCGCTCAATGCCGTGGTGAGTCCGCTGATTTCGTTGGTGGTGTAGGTCGGCTTGGTCTCCGCCTTGGCCCAGCTCGGAACGGTGGGGTCGGTTTCGGTGTAGCTCTGGAGCGCCGACATGGCGCGGTTGCTCACCGTGGCGTAGTTGCCAGGCAGCGGAGCGGAGGCGGCTTTGGCCCAGGCTGGAACGGTTGGGTCGACCTCGCTGTGGAGCGCCGTCATCGCGGCATTGGAGACTGCCGCGTAGTTGCCGGGGGCGGGGGCGGCTGCCTCGATTGTCGCGACGAGCTGCGTGTTTGCGGTCGAGTAGTCCGGCGCGGGAACTGCCGCGACGGCGGCGGCGACGATGCCGGGCGTCGCCGAGGCGACGACGTGCTCGGCGATGTTGGTTGCGGCCTGGCGCGTCGCCATCGGCGCGGTGGCGGCGAGGATTACGGCGAGAATGTTCACAGCGTGACTCCTTCCTGCTCGAGCGCGAGCGTGATGTTGCCTTCGGCGTCGGCCTCGGCGGTGATTTTGTAGTAGAGGTGATTGACCGGATTGTAGGCGTAGAGGTTCTTCGGCAACACCTCTGGCGCGGGCGAGGTGCCGTCAGACGGATTGTCGAGAACGCGCAGCAAGCCGCACCCCATCCAGCGCGGGTTGTCGTACTGGTCGGTGATGTAGACGTGGTACTTGAACGCCACGGCGGTCGCGGGGAAATATCCCGGCGCCAAATAGACGCGCCAAGTGCCGTCCGGCTGCCGCGCACCGGCGGCGACGTAGTAGCTCGGCGGCGAGCCGGTCGCGTATTCCACCTTGACGACGAGCGCCGCGGTATCGTCGGGAATGTCGCCGCCGACGGTGAGCACCGCCGAGGATTGCTTGCCGACGTTCAATGTCGCCAGCGGGAAGTTGAGCCGGTCGGGCTTCAGGTCGATGTGGTTGGTTTTCACGGGTTTACCCCCCTTGCTTTCATGGTGTCGAAATTCCACTTGACCGCCTCCATGCCGGTCACGCGGCCGGCCGCGGCCATGCCGCCGACCTTGATGAATTCGTTGGTGATGCCCTGGACGGAGAAGCTGCCCGCCCAGCACCGGCGGAGCTTCTCGTCGGTCGGGGTCCATTCGTAGTAGAGGATGCCCTGCGAGTTGGTGGCGATCTGAGGCCGCACGACCTGATACGATACCTCGAACCACAGCTGGGGATTCCAGGGATCGCCGTAGTCCGCCGTCGGCGTGATGCCCGTGATCTTCACCAGCGCGGGGTCGTAGAAAGTGCTGACCGTGAAGTCGACGTTGGTCTCGCCGCCCTCCGCGTTCACGGTCTCGTTGATCCAGTCGCAGACCGCGCCTCCGTAGTCCTCGAGGACCGACGCGTCCACCTGCGCCGCCACCTGCGCGGCGATCGCGTTCATGTTGGTGGTCGGCGTGATCCCGGTCTCGAAGGCCACCATCTCCCGCAGCTTCTCGTTGAGGTCGAAGTCCCGGGCGGCGAAGAAGGCGTCCACGTCCCTCGCGGTGGCGAGCGAATCGGCGCTGGAGGCGAAGCGGTAGCCGTTCGTGTCCCACTGGTAGTCCCAGCCCCAGTCGCCGCCGCCGGAGTTGAAGCAGTTGGTGGTGCTGGCGATGGCGAGGAGCGCGGTCGCCTTGATCTCCTCCACCTTGTCCACCTTGTTATCTCCGGCAAAGTTCGGGTTCGGATAGGAGCAGGGGATGGAGTTGGTGTAGGTCGACTTGTTGAAGTTGTAGATGAAACGGTTGGGATTCCACGCGGTCGACGCCACGCCGACGTTGCAGTGGGCGTGCACCTCCACCGTGTCGGCCTCCACATACATATCGCCGGGGAACTCGTCGACGAGTGTGCCGGCGACGAAGGGGATGTCGACGGAGTACTCGCTCACCCTGCCGGCGAGCACCCAGCCCCAGACCCACGACAAGCCGAACTCGCTCGGCTTGCCGGCGGGGTCCCAGCGGTAGTCGAAATACACCACGTCGCCGACGGCCAGGGGACGGCCGTCGTTCTCGTAATTCACCGCCAGGCGCGACAGCATCTCGACGTGTTCCCGGTTGGACGGCAGCACGCAATTCCGGCCGACGCCGGCATCCCACTCGCCGGAGTCATACCGGACTTCCCCGGGCGCATAGTTGCAGCCGGCGGTCATTCCGGCGTCGCCGATCACCGCCGCCTCGTAGCGGTGGGCGTCGGCGATGATCGTATCCCCGGCACCGCCGACGGCGCCCTGACCGGAGCGCTGCGCGTTGAAGACGCTGCCGGTCACGGACCAGAACCACCCGAGCGGCTCTCCGTACTCGATCATCCCGTAGCCGTGCAGCACCAGGCTCGGCCTCTCGGCGGCCGGCGTGGCGTAGTCTACGGTGACGGCCGCGTTCGTGCGGACGGAGTCGTAGCGCAGAACCGGCATCGCCTCCGGCCCGATCAGCGCGGTGTCGGTGAGCGCCAAGAAGCCGTCGGTCCCCGCCCATTCGGTCCAGTTGATCCGGCTGAAGGTCTCGACGTCGGGCACGATGTGCACCCGGTCGAGGAAGTTGCTCACCACCACCACTTCGACGTTCGTGGCGACCCCCGCCGCCGTCGCCACGATGTTGGTGGCGGTGTATGTCCACTTGGTGGTGGCCGGGCAGAGCTCGACGAGGTTGGTGAGCATCGCATATCCCACCGTGCCATGGGATGCCGGCTGCACGAGGTCGTATTCGTTCGTCTCGACGACGCCAGACCACCAGTTCGTGATGACGCTCACGACGTGATTGGTCACGAGGTCCCCGCCGCTGACTTCCAGCGGATTCCGCTCGATGAAGCGGATGGTATCCTCCCAGTCGTCCTCGCAAATCCACTGGTACTGCAGCAACCCGTCCGATTCCATGTTGCCGTATTCGCCCAGGCTCCACACCGAAGCCGAGACCCGCTGGCGCGAATGGCTGCGGCCCCAGATGTCCCAGGTCGTCGGATAGATCCAGCCCCAGGCGTCCTCGTCGACGAGCTCGCTCAGCTTCTCGACCCACGCCCCGCCGTTGCCGAAAGAAAACGGATCGACGGAGTTCGGCACGTCGGCGTAGTTCGCCACCTGGGACCACGACCAGCCGATGTTGGCCTTCTGCGGCCAGGAGACCTGCTGCCAGTGATTCGTGATGTATGTTAACAGTGGAACGCCGTGGACGATGTTGGTCACGGGGCGGATGACCCTCTCGAAGGTGTCGATCTGGTCGCGCCTCGGCCACTGGTAGACGAGTGTGCCGAAGTCGGGGTCCTCCGGGAGCGCGGTGTGGTCGTCCGTCCGGAAGCCGAGCAGATACGAGAGCCCGTTGGGATTCCGCGGCAGCTCCACCGACTTGACGCCGCGGACGTAGTCGTGGCCGTCCTTGTAGCGGTAGAGGATGCGCGAGGTGTCGGGAATCTGCGCCTGCGTAACCTCGTAGCGGTTGCCGACGGAGACTTTCACCTTGCCGGACGGCAGCCGCACCACGTTCGTCGTCCAGCCGGCCCAGTTGGTGACGGCGACGGTGATGTTGGTGACGGCGTAGACGCGGTTCGTCGCGTAGGCCCAGCCGTTGGTGAGGACGGCGCCCAGGTGCGTGTCGAAAAGCGGCATGGTGGTTTCGTCGGTCTTCCAGTCGTCCTTGTCCCGGATCTTGTAGGCGCGGGTGGTCCAGTTGCCGCCGGCCACGTAATCGCTGGTCTCCGCCGTGCCGAAGGCGTGCGACGCCATGAAGCGGTGGAAAAAGGCGTCGAACGCGCCGACGAAGGCGTGGCGTGTCTCGGCGTCGGTCAGCCGCGAGACGGCGTTCGACGGATCGACGCCGCCAGGGATGTAGGCGCTCGGCACATCCTCACTCCATCCCGATCCAATCGGGCCGGCCTTGTCATACGCGAAGAAGTCGGCGTCCGCGTGATGCGTGATGTTCACGCTGGCAAGCGCGGCAAACGCGACGAGCGCGCCGAAAACTGCCGCGGCGAATTTCACACCCTACCTCCCACGCTCGGCATCTCGAACGCCTGCGCCACCGGTATCGCCCGGAAGTCGGTAACAATCGTCAGCTTGTCAACATTCTGGCCCTCGCCGGGGATCTGCAGCTCGTAGAGCGGGATGATCGACCAGGTGAGGTTGCGCGAGTCGACGATCATCTCCGAGACGTTCGCATAGCCGACGAGCGACGCGGTCGGCGAGTCGCCGTTGATTATTTTCGCCGCGATGAAAGGTTTGCCGGCGTCGAGGAAGCTCTCGATCGTCGTGTTGTCGCCGCCCTGGAAAAGCGAGCCGCCGACCTGGAAAAACTGCCGGTCGATGGTGTGGATCGTCGAGGTCGCGGTCTCGGTTTCGCCGGTCTCCGGGTCCTCGTACTCCGCCGAGACGGAGCCGCCGACGATGCGCCAGCAGCCGAGCTCGGGGATGTTGCTCACCTTGAGCCGCCGGCCGAGCTTCACTTCGTCGAGCCGGATCACTGGGACGTCGGCGTTGGTGCGGTCGACATAGATGCACCCGTCGCCGCCCAGGTCGCGGTCGCCAACCCAGCTCTCGACAATCGCGCAGAGCCAGTTCCAGGTCTCGACAATGCCGGGAAACGCACCTGCAGAGAAGATGCGGCCGTGTCGAAGGCGCTGGAGTTTCTGTGGTCTGGCCATTGGTGGTTGGGTGGTTTGGTGGTTAGGTGGTTAGGTGGTTGGGTGGTT
>Ga0310690_10006148_pt1 | contig 15928 bp, 16 predicted proteins | sample AusTroGonzalo_MG_2_FD_207661 | JGI IMG/M metagenome (GOLD analysis project Ga0310690, IMG submission 207661) | Bovine rumen microbial communities from tropical cattle in Woodstock, Queensland, Australia - Gonzalo_04 (v2) (version 2) | ecosystem: Host-associated > Mammals > Digestive system >... | reverse complement strand
TGTGACCTTTGTGCTGCGCCTGCAAAAGCCCGACAACAAGTTCACCGAACAGCGCTTTGCGTATGCCCACGGCATCGTGGACTATCTGGCGGAGCAAGTGGGCGAGACCGCCCGCACCGAGCCCGTACTGTGGCATCTGGAAACGTCGGGGCGCGACCGCGAGGACAGGCCGGAATACAAGCTGAAAGCCGACATCACGTTCTGCGTCTCCAACAAAGTCAAAGGGCTGGAATACTATCACAACTCGAGTTATCTCGAATACGGCGGCTCACCCGACCGCGCCGTGCGCTCGGCCTTTGTCTTCGTGCTGGATAACTACCTGCGCTCCGCGGGCAAATACAATAAGTCAGAAGCCAAGATCACGTTTCAGGACGTGGCGGACTGCCTGTTTCTCATCATCAACAGCTTTTCGACCATGACCTCGTATGAGAACCAGACCAAAAAGGCGATCAACAACAGCTTTATCGCCGAGGCGCTGAACAAGTTTTTGCGGGAGAATTTGCAAATCTACCTGACAGAGCACCCCGCCGAGGCCGAGATCTTTGCCAACCAGGTGCTGATCAACAAGCGCAGCCGCGAAAGCGCCGAAAAAACACGCGACGCCACCCTGAAAACGCTGGGCAAAACCATCAACGACACGTCGAGCCGCGTGGAAAAATTCGTCGACTGCCGTTCCAAAGACCCCGCCGTGCGCGAGCTGTATATCGTGGAGGGCGACTCGGCGCTGACTTCCTGCAAGCTGGGGCGCGCCGCCGAATTTCAGGCCATCATTCCCGTGCGCGGCAAGACGCTCAACTGCGTCAAGGCCACCTATGACCGCATTTTCAAAAACGACATCATTCTCGACCTTTTGCGCGTCATCGGCTGCGGCGTGGAGCTGGACGGCAAGATCAAAGGTGATTTTAACCTGTTCGATCTCTCGAATCTGCGCTGGTCCAAGATCATCATCTGCACCGACGCCGACGAGGACGGTTTTCAGATCCGCACGCTGCTTCTGACGATGTTCTACCGTCTGCTGCCGACGCTGCTGAAAGAACGGCGCGTGTTCATCGCCGAGTCGCCGCTGTTTGAGATCACCACCAAAGACGAGATCCTGTTCGCCTACAACGAGTTTGAAAAGGCGGAGATCTTAAAGAAACTCGAGGGGCAGAAATACACCCTGCAGCGCTCCAAAGGACTCGGTGAGAACGAGCCCGATATGATGTGGCAGACCACCATGAACCCCGCCACGCGGCGCTTGGTCTCGGTGGAGCCGGCCGACGTGGAACGCACCGAGTATATGTTTGACGTGCTGATGGGCGACAACTTGGCCGAACGCAAGGTTTTCATCGCCGAGCACGGCAGCGAATACGTCAAAGACGCGGACATTTGACCCTGCAACGGAACGAAAAAAGCCCGACTATCGGTCGGGCTTTTTCTATGATGCGCGGGTATCACGCGAACCGGAAGATCTCGGATTGTCCCGGCGCCAGAAAGACGCCGCAGCGTGTGCCGCTTTCGGCCTTTTCGAAACGCGCGTCCCAGTGATGTGCGGAGAAATCCACCTCATCGTGCGCGTAGGCGCGTAGAAACGCGGTCTTATCCGGTGAGACGGTGACGGTGAACATATCCGAATCGCGGCAGTTGTTGTTGGTGATCATGACGTACCGTTTGCCCGCATACGGCCCCGTGCCCGAAAGGAAAGTGACAAGACCCGGGGTGCCCCGGTCGGAGGTTATCTGCGTCACGCCGATCTCGCCGGCCGCCGGCACGGCAGACGCGTCAAAGGGCCTGACGCCCTCGTATTCGCGGCCGATGGTATAAACGCCGAGATGTTCGCGGTGGCAGAACAGGTCGGCATAATCCCGGCAAAAGCGCCGCTGTACGTTTTTGAGCGCGTAGTAGGAGGGGTTTTTATCGCCGAACTCGGAAATGGGCGCGCCCCGGTAGTTGTTGGCCCGCACGGGCGTGTGATAAGTGAACCAGAAGATCGCGTCCGCGCCGCAGGCCAGCGCCACGCCCACCTGCCAGCGAAAATCGTCTTCGGACGGCACACGGTAGCGAAAATGCCCGACCGACAGCATGATGGAGAGCAGCGGCACGTTCATCTCGTCGGCAAGAGCTTTATACGCGACAAGATCCCGGATAAAGCCCTCTCCCCTGTCTTCGGGGTTCATCTGATCGTACCGGTCGTAAGAAAGCAGTCTGCACCCCGATTCACGCACGAACTTGCGGCATTTGTCGGCATAGCCCGGGAACTGGTTGAGATAAGGCACAAGGCCGGGACCGGTTTCAAGAGCGATGCGATATGCCTCGGTGCAAAGGCCCATCTGCGATTCGTGCGGCTCGTCGCCGAGAAAGAAACCGAATGTGGCGGGGTGCCGGCCGAAATCTTCATAGGCCGCTTTCATGGCGGCCGCGTACTGCTCCCGTCCCTCCTGCACATGGCTCCAATGCGAGCGCGCGTCGCACAAGATCAGTTTGATGCCGTACTTTTCGCACAGATCCAGCGCGGCGAGAGCGGCTTTTTTGTTTTCCGCACCGCTCCCGATCCACGGGGACATGGTCAGCGTCATGCCGCATTCCGCCATGCCAGCCACTTCTTTTTCCGTCATGCCCGCGATACCGTAAGGGTAGGCGGCCCAAAAACCGAGCGGGAATTTTTCGAATTGCAATCGTTCCATGGTCTTTCTCCTGTCTTTCTTATATTGATATTGAATGGAAAATGCAAGCCCGGCAGGTCGCTGCCTGCCGGGCTTCGGGGCGATTATTTAGCGGAAAAACGGTAGTACACGGTTTTGCCCGCTTCGGTGTCATAAGCGCTGCACAGAACGCAGCTGCGGTAGCCGCCTTCATACGAGAAGTTCAGTTGGGTGGTGATGATGACCGCGCCCGCCTCGTTGTAGTATTCGTATTGGCCGCTGACATTGTTGCGCACCTTGAAGAAACGGCTGCCGCTCGAGGTCAACGACTTGCCGTTGGCGGCGCCCGCCAAATAGTTGGCCTGGCCGTTTGACGTCATCAGATACCATTCGTCTTCGCCGCTTTTGCGCAGCACGATCGATTCATCATACACCGCGACGACCTGCATATCGTTTTCTTTAAGGTCATAGATCGCGGTCAGTTCATAGTTGTAGACTTTGTCTGCGGCCACGATGAACGACGGAGTTTTATGGGTGGCGCCGGTGATCTCGCCGATCACCTTGCCGGCGGGATCGACCAGCATGTGCTGGCCGTTTTTCAGCGTGACGTCGTAGCGATCCACGGCCACTTTCGCGGCAATAGCGGCGCTCTGCCCCGTCACCGTGGCGTTAAGCGTGCCGCGCACGCGGCCTTTATCGGAAAGTTTATACACGCCGTACCCGTTCGCGGAAATATCGACCCGTCGGTTTTCGATCTTGGCGGCGACGGCGATATTGGTGAGTTTTTCGACGTAAGACTGACGCATTTGATAGCCGTCGTTGTTCACGGCGTCGCGGTGTTTGACGCTGGCAAACAGGAAATCGGTCATGCGTTTGCTCGTTTTGCCGTTTTTCGCTTTCAGCAGCAGGGTGGTCACGTTCACCTTCTGGCCGGCATCGTTCAAGTAGGTGTAGAACATGGTGTCTTCGGCCGCCGCAGACTGATACTGGATCAGCACGTTGCCGCCGTTGAGCACGAAGAAGCCGGGGCCGCTCGTCGTGTAGGAAGGCGCTTTCCAAGAGGCGCAGGGTTTCATGCCGTCGGTGCTGTCATAGATGGTGACGGCGTTCGCGGTGACGGCGTGATAGTAATTGCCCGCGCATTCGGTGATACCGAGTTGGTCAAGGGACTTGGTCAGGCCGCCGCTGGTAAACAGTTCAGAAGCCTCGCCGTTTTCGGCCACGCGATAGCACTTGTTGTCGAGCTGCACCAGATCGGCTGCCACGGTGGGCGTCACGTTGCCGTCGATCGAATCCAACTGCGCGCCGCCGAGAGAATAAAGACTGGTCTTAACGGGATGCAAGGCGTCTTCGGTGTCGGTTTTGGTCACGGCAAAGACGTAGGAAAGGCCGACGGCGATCAGGCGAACGTTGGTCACCTGCGCGGTGAGCGTATCGGTGAACATGAAAGCGGTGCGGTCTGCGGTCAGATCATACACGCGATGCACCGTATCGCCGTCAGTATCGCGCAGATAGAACAGGCGGCCGAGACTTGAGATCACGGTGCCGTCGACGGCGACGGTCTCGGCGCGCGTCAGGTTCGGCGTCTCATCCGTGAAGCCGTCTTGGTAAACCTTTTTCAGTTTCGGTTTATACAGGTCAAAAAACGTGCAGGAAGACAGCAGCATCACCATGCACAGCGCCAACGCGATCAACGCGGTAAATTTAAATTTCTTCATAAAAAACTCCTTCTTTTCGGCAGAATGGGGAGTGCTTATATGTATCATACCATACGCGGGCGCGAAAGTCAAGATGCGAAAAGTCGGAACCGTCAAAAAAGAAAACGCAAAATTTTCGGCCTGCCTCTTGACACGCCGCGCTTTTTTTGATATGATAAACAAGCCCGACAAGGAGAGATGGCTGAGTTGGTCTAAGGCGCACGACTGGAAATCGTGTTAGCGTTGATAGCGCTACAAGGGTTCGAATCCCTTTCTCTCCGCCACGGTTTTTACGATACGGCCCCCGCATAAAACGGGGGTCGTATCGTTCTTTCGGCGGATGTAAAAACCCCCTGCCTGATTTACTTGTAAAAAAAGTGTTGTCAAACGGGAATTTTTGTGATATACTGATTATATTGAGGAAAAAAGGCGGTGATCTTCATGGAGCAAGATCTGAACAGACACCTCGACAAATTGCGGGCTCGGGCGGCGATAACGCTGACGACAGCCGTGACGGCGCTGGTGTTTGTCATACTGGCAGTGGCGCTTTTCTGGATCGAGAGCGCCGCGGCTTTTGTCTTTCTCCTTTTGGTCGTGGCTGCCGCGATCACGCTGGCCGTTCTCCGTCGCCTCTCGCGGCGCGAGGGGCATCTGCATCTGCCGGAGCCCGTCGCGGTGCAGGCGCTGCGTCCCCTCTCGTTTGAGGAATTGGACGTGACGCTGCGTCAGATGACCGGGCAGGAGAGCGTGCACAACCTGCACGGCAATACCCTCTTATACGATCTGCGCGGCGACTTTGCGGCGCGCGTCATTTTGCATAAGACCCCCGCCTTTGACAAACAGGCGTTTGACAGTCTGCGGCATCAGATCGAGCAGAATGCGGGCGAGGCCGACCCGGGCGTGCTGCACCTGCATCTGATCTGCGTGACCCGCGCCAACGAGGCGCTGCTGCGTCAGGTGGCCGACAATGCCCTGCACGGTCTTGCGCGGGCGGGCGGTTCGCTGTTTGCGGCCGTTTATCACGACAGGATCGAGTTGCCGCCTCTTTACGGCAACTGCGACATGCGCACCGTGCGGCGCTACCGCCGGCTGGTGCACTTTATCGAGCGGCAACTGGCATGAAAAAAGCCCCCGGATGGGGGCTTTTTTCAGTTGTCTCCTCTTTTCAGTCGTCTTTTTCTTTCCATTCGGCTTCGGGGATCTCGTCCTTGTCCTGATTCTTGCCGATCAGCGGATGATCGAACAGGATGTGATAGACCGGAATGGTGAGAAACAGTACCCACCACGGGTGCCAACCGTCGATGGCAAAACCGAGCGTCAGATACACGGCGACCACCACAAGCTCGTAAGAGATGTGGATGCGCTTGAGGCCCAACGCAAACGGCATCAGCGGCACGATGGCAAACACGAACAACGACCATGCCCACTCGTCGAGATAATACCCAATGAGAATATAGGCGATGATGGCGATGAACAGCGTGCACGCACAAATTCTGGCTCTGATGACTCTGCTTTTGCTCATAATGATCTTCCTTTCCTTCGGTTATTTTGCCCGAAAGTGCACTTTATTATGGCACAAAAACCGCCCTTTGTCAATATTTCAACCAAAATTTCGGCTCCAGCCGTTTTTTTTGACGCGTTTTCTTGACAAAAGCGGTGCGGCATGTTATACTAATACATCATATTCTCATATTCAAATGCGAAGACCGGGATCCAGTAGGATGTGCCCAACTCTTTCAGAAAGCCGTCGGACGATGCGAGGCGGCGAGCGACACAGGCCGAATTACCCCCGCGAGCAGCGCGACCGAACCCGCAGTAGGCCGCGACGGTGCGCCCGTTACGCGCGGGGCCAAGCGGCCCGTGAGTGCCCGCCATGCGGCGGGAATTGAGGTGGTAACACGGCGAAAGCCGCCCTCTGGAATTTCGGTTCCGGGGGTTTTTTGTTTTTTGGAGGCAAAGATGATACTGACAGATCTGTTGGAGCGCAACGCGGCGCACTTCCCCGACGAAGTGGCCCTGGTGGAGATCAACCCCGCCGAAAAAGAGACGAGACGCATGACCTGGCGCGAGTTTGAACTGGTCGAGCCGAATATCAGTGCGCCCTACTATCGCCGCGAGATCACCTGGCGGGTGTTTGAGGAGAAAGCCAACCGCTTTGCGGGGGCGCTCACGGCCCGCGGCATCGGCAAGGGTGATCGCGTCGCGATCTTGCTGATGAACTGCATCGAGTGGCTGCCCATCTATTTCGGCATCCTCAAAACGGGCGCCGTGGCCGTGCCGCTCAATTTCCGCTATACCGCCGAAGAGATCAAATATTGTCTCGGGCTCGCCGAAGTGCACGCCCTGGTCTTCGGGCCGGAATTCATCGGCCGCGTCGAGGAGATCGCCGAGGGCATCAGCCGCGGCCGTCTGCTGATCTACGCGGGGCCCGGCTGCCCCTCGTTTGCCGAGGACTATGCCGACATGACCGCCGAATGCCCAAGCGTGTTCAAGGGGCCCTTTCTCACCGAAGACGACGACGCGGCCATCTACTTCTCCTCCGGCACGACGGGCTTTCCGAAAGCCATTCTGCACGCGCATCGCGCGCTGATGCACGCCGCCGTGGTCGAACAGAAACACCACGGGCAGACGCGCGACGACGTATTTCTCTGCATCCCGCCCCTGTATCACACGGGCGCCAAAATGCACTGGTTCGGCAGTCTTTACGCCGGCAGCCGCGCCGTAATCCTCAAAGGCACGTCTCCCGAGACCATTCTGCGCGCCGTCAGCGAGGAGCGCTGCACCATCGTCTGGCTGCTGGTGCCGTGGGCGCAGGATATTCTCGGTGCGCTCGACCGGGGCGAGCTGAAACTCTCCGACTACCATCTCGACCAATGGCGGCTGATGCACATCGGGGCGCAACCCGTGCCGAAGAGCCTCATTCACCATTGGCTGACCTACTTCCCGCATCACGCCTACGACACCAACTACGGCCTGTCGGAATCCATCGGTCCCGGCGCGGTACACCTCGGCGTGGAGAACGTCGATAAGGTCGGCGCCATCGGAAAGCCCGGATTCGGCTGGGAGACCGTGATCTGCGACGAGCACGACAAGCCCGTAAAACGGGGCGAGGTCGGCGAGTTGTGTCTGCGCGGCCCCGGCGTGATGAAATGCTACTACAACGACCCCGCCGCCACAAAAGAGGCCCTGCGCGGCGGATGGCTGCACACCGGCGATATGGCCATGGAGGACGAGGACGGCTTCATCTTTCTGGTGGACAGAAAGAAGGACGTGATCATCACGGGCGGCGAGAACATTTATCCCGTGCAGATCGAGGACTTTATGTCCGCCTGCCCCAAAATCAAGGACGTGGCCGTGATCGGTCTGCCCGACCCGCGCCTCGGCGAGATCGCCGTGGCGGTGGTGGAACTGCAGCCCGGCGTTGAATGTACCGAGGAAGAAATAAACGATTTTTGCCTCGATCTGCCCCGCTATAAGCGGCCGCGGCGCATCATTTTCGCCAAGGTGCCACGCAACCCCACGGGCAAGATCGAAAAGCCCCTGCTGCGTCGCCGGTACGGCGGCGAGCATCTGGTGGCCGCGCAAAACAACGGATGAAAGCGAGAATGCCATGAAAAGATTGATGATCGGCAACGAGGCGGTCGCAAGAGGCCTGTACGAGGGCGGACTCGGCTTTGTTTCGAGTTACCCCGGCACGCCCTCGACCGAGATCACCGAATTTCTCTCCAAATACGACGAGAGCGAACTGCACAGCGAGTGGGCGCCCAATGAAAAGGTGGCGATGGAAGCCGCTTTCGGCGCTTCGCTTGCCGGTGTGCGCGCCACATGCGCCATGAAACATGTGGGGCTGAACGTGGCGGCCGACCCGCTGTTTACCCTCTCCTACACAGGCGTCAGCGGCGGCCTTGTGATCTGCGTGGCGGACGACCCCGCCATGCATTCCTCCCAGAACGAACAGGATTCGCGGCACTACGCCGTGGCGGCCAAAGTACCCATGCTCGAGCCGGCCGACTCGGCCGAGGCGCTTGCCTTTGCAAAAGCGGCGCTCGACCTCTCCGAACAGTTCGACACCCCCGTACTGTTGCGCATGTGCACCCGCGTGGCGCACAGCCAGTCGGTGGTAGAGACGGGCGAGCGGGCGAACACGGAGAAAAAGCCCTACGTCAAGAACGGCGAAAAGTATATCATGATGCCGGGCAACGCCAAAAAGCGGCACCCTGTGGTTGAAAAACGCACCGAGGCGCTGGCCGCGTTCGCCGAGAACTGCCCCTTTAACCGTGTGGAAAAAGGCGACGGCGAGATCGGCATCATCACCTCGGGCACGTGCTATCAGTACGTCAAAGAGATGTTTGGCGACAGCGCCGACGTGCTGAAGATCGGTATGCCCAACCCGCTGCCGCGCGACCTGATTCTTAACTTTGCGGCAAGCGTCAAAAAGCTGTACGTTATCGAGGAACTCGACCCCGTCATTGAGAATCATTGCCGCGCGCTGGGGCTCGACCCCGTGGGCAAAGCGCTGTTCTCGCCCATCGGCGAATACTCGCAGGCCACCATCGCGAAAGCCTTCGGCAAAGCGGTGACGGCGGGCGAGACGGCAAACAGTCCCATTCCCGTGCGGCCGCCCATGATGTGCGCGGGCTGCCCGCATCGCGGCATGTATTACACGCTGGCCAAAAACAAGGTGACGGTGCTCGGCGATATCGGGTGCTATACGCTCGGCGCGCAACCGCCGCTTTCGGCGGTCGATTCGACGCTGTGCATGGGCGCGTCGGTCTCCGGCATTCACGGCTTCAACCTCTCTGACAAAGAGGCCGCCGGGCGCACGGTGGCCGTTATCGGCGATTCGACTTTCATGCACTCCGGCATCACGGGTCTTGTCAATATCGCCTATAACGGGTCGAATTCCACCGTCATCATTCTCGATAACTCCATCACGGGCATGACCGGGCATCAGCAAAACCCGACCACCGGTTTCAACATCAAGGGCGACCCCGCCGGAAAAGTTGATCTTGAGGCACTCTGCCGCGCCGTGGGCATTCGCCGCGTGCGGGTGGTCGACCCCTATGATCTCGCGGCCTGCGACAAGGCCGTCAAAGAGGAACTGTCCGCGCCGGAACCCTCGGTCATCATCTCGCGCCGTCCCTGTGTGCTGCTGAAATACGTCAAGACCGCGCCGCCGCTCTCGGTGAATACCGAAAAATGCCGCGCCTGCAAAAAGTGTCTGACGCTCGGCTGCCCCGCGATCAGCATGAAACAGGGCCGCGCCCATATCGACGCGACGCTGTGCGTCGGGTGCGGCGTCTGCTCGCAACTCTGCGCCTTCGGCGCCATCGAAAAGGAGGGCTGACGGTATGCAAAAAACGACCAATATCATGATCGTGGGCGTGGGCGGGCAAGGCAGTCTGCTCGCCTCCAAACTGCTTGGGGGCCTGCTTGTGGACGAGGGCTATGACGTCAAAGTCTCCGAGGTGCACGGCATGAGCCAGCGCGGCGGCAGTGTGGTGACCTACGTGCGCTACGGCGAGCGGGTCGCGTCGCCCATCATCACCGAGGGCGAGGCCGACTACATTCTCTCCTTTGAAAAACTGGAGGCCGCGCGATTTGCGGCATGTCTGAAAAAGGGCGGTCACATCATCGTCAATACGCAGGAGATCGACCCCATGCCGGTCCTGATCGGCAAAGCGGAATATCCCCACGACGTGCTGGCCGAACTGACGGCCAAGGGCGTGGACGTGGACGCGGTGGACGCGCTTGCCGTGGCGCAGGCCGCGGGCAGCGCCAAATGCGTCAACATCGTGCTGCTGGCACGCCTTTCAAAGCACTTGGGCATTCCCGCCGAAAAATGGCGTGAGGCCATTGTCAAAAGCGTAAAACCGCAATTCAAAGAACTCAATCTTAAGGCATTTGAATTGGGAGAAAAACTATAACAAGTCGAGGTAAGGTATGGAAAAACGCTATTTCCAAAAAGAAGTGGAGACCATGAGCCGCGAAGCGATCACGGCCATGCAATCCGAAAAACTGCGGCGGCAGGTGGCGCACGTCTATGAGCACGTTCCCTACTACCGCGCGCTGATGGACAAACAAGGAGTGACCCCCTCGGACATTCACGGTATAGAAGACCTCTCCAAACTGCCCTTTATCAAAAAGGACGACCTGCGCGAGACCTACCCCTACGGTATGCTGGCCGTGCCGCTCTCGGACTGCGTGCGCATCCAGTCCACGTCGGGCACCACGGGCAAGCGCGTCATCGCCTACTACACGCAGCACGACGTTGATCTGTGGGAAGAATGCTGTGCGCGCGCCATCGTGGCGGCGGGCGGCACCCGTGACGACGTGGTGCAGGTGTGCTACGGCTACGGCCTGTTCACCGGCGGTCCCGGCCTCAACGGCGGCTCGCACAAAGTCGGCTCGCTGACGCTGCCTATGTCGAGCGGCAATACCGAGCGGCAGATCCAGTTTATGATGGATCTCAAATCGACCATTCTCTGCTGCACGCCCTCTTACGCCGCCTATATCGGCGAGTCGCTGAAAGAAGCGGGCTATAAACCCGAGGACAACTGTCTCAAAGCGGGCATTTTCGGCGCGGAGCCCTGGACCGAGGAGATGCGGCGCGACATTGAAAAATCGCTCGGCATCAAGGCCTTTGATATTTACGGCCTGACCGAGACCTCCGGCCCCGGCGTGGCGTTTGAGTGCGAGGAACAGCGCGGCATGCATATCAACGAGGATCACTTTCTCGCCGAGATCATTGACCCCGAAACGGGTGAAGTTTTGCCCGACGGTGAGAAGGGCGAACTGGTCTTTACCTCGCTCGACAAAGAGGCGTTTCCCCTGCTCCGCTACCGCACCCGCGACATCTGCGTACTGTCGCACGAGCGCTGCTCCTGCGGGCGCACTTTCGTGCGTATGTGCAAGCCGATGGGCCGCAGCGACGATATGCTCATCATCCGCGGCGTCAACGTGTTCCCGTCGCAGATCGAAACGGTGCTGCTCGAACAGGGCTACACGCCGAACTACCGCATCGAGGTCGACCGCGTCAACAACAGCGACACGCTGGATATTTTCGTAGAATTGACGCCCGATCAGTTTGACGACACCACAAGTGCCGTAACGGGGCGTGAAAAAGCCCTGGCCGCCGCCATGCGCGCCATGCTCGGCATCGGCCCCGTCATTCATCTGGTACCTCCCAAGACCATCGCGCGAAGCGAAGGCAAAGCGGTGCGCGTCATCGACCGGCGCAAACTGCACGATTGAGAAAGGAGCAACACCTATGACTATCAAACAACTGACCGTTTTTGTGGAGAACAAACAAGGCGCTCTTGTGGAAGTGACCGACCTTTTGGCCGCGAACGGCATTGATATGCGGGCGCTCTCCATTGCCGACACCAAGGAGTTCGGCATTCTGCGTCTCATCGTCGACGAGACCGAAAAGGCCGCAGACGTGCTGCAAAAAGCCGGCTTTGTCGCCAAGATCACGCCCGTCATCGGCGTCAAGATCTCCGACCAGCCCGGCAAACTTTCGGCCGCGCTGACCGCCCTTGACAAAGCGGGCGTCAACGTGGAATATCTCTACGCGTTTCTCTCGCGCACCCCGCGCCACGCCTACGTGGTGTTCCGCGTCAGCGACAACGACAAGGCCCTCGCGGCTTTGGAAGCCGCCGCGTTCCACACCGTGAGCGAAAGCGATTTTTTGAAATTGTGAAGTTAAAGGACTTCCGTCGCAACTGCAAAAAGGGCAGGAGAAAACTCCTGCCCTCTTTTTTGACTGTAACCCGTCGTTATGCCAGCCCCGGCGGCCTTTTTGGCGGGAGAAGTCAAGGCGTCTCCTGTAACGAACAAAAAAGAAAAGCGGGCAAGATTGCCCGCTTATTGCGGAATAATTACATTTTTGGGTTCCAATTATTGCTTTGCGTGTTTTGACTCTGCTGTTCCTGATCTTTTTTGTCCATTCCCTCGCCGATTTTATTGCCAGTCAATGCACCAACCACAAGACCGACAAGTGCACACGGTATGGTGCCAGCGATTGCTCCCAGAGGGCCCATGGCTATGCCAATACCTGCACCCAACTTAGCACCCGCAAGTGCTCCGGCAATACCACCGCCCCATGTTCCTGTGTCTGATTTACTCATTTCTAGTCTCTCCTTCCAGATTCGAATGATTTTGTTCGTATTCTTGTGTTTTTTTATGCTCCATGTATTGTAGCCTTATTGTCCTACAACGAGCGTTATAAGTTGCGCTTGCGCCCCCAAAGAGATAGGCTTCTGCCTCTTTGCGGATCTGATTTAACAACATATCTTGACCTACGACACCTGCAAACGTTGAAATAACAAGGGGAGCAAAAAACAAAAAGCCCATTGCCGTTGCAACCCCTTTATCGATCCATTTGGCGCCACCTATTTCCAACGTAATGTGTCTGTTTTCTAAAACCGTTATTTTGACGGTGACCGCCTTATCCAATCCAAAAAGCCATTTGATATTACCGTTTCTGGTTCGTGCCTGTATGAAGCACACGTTCCCACTTTCATTGGGCACACACACTTGCGTTTCCATGTGCTTCACCAAAGATAAAAAATCCTTGATAAACTCTGCAAGCCCTTGCGGTGTTTTATCGTCCGGCACTATGTAATTATACGTGACGCCATCCATTATTGCTTTCCTCCGATTTAATCTGATAGCAATAATATAATATCATGTACAAAACGATTTGTCAATAGATTTGTTGCTTTTGCTACGATTGTTTTTTGTTTTCATCGTTTATAATATAATGGGAGGTGATGAAAGTGTTACCCGAAGAATTTGCGTTGCGGCTCTCCAAACTGCGAATGCAAAAAGGCGTTTCGGCGCGAGATATGAGTTTGTCGCTCGGGCAAAATCCCGGTTATATCAACGGCATTGAAAACGGCAAAACGCTGCCCTCCATGAGCATCTTTTTTTACATTTGTGAGTATCTGGACGTCACGCCCGCCGCGTTTTTTGATACGGAAACGCCAGACCCAAAGCAAACCGACGCTTTTGTGGCAAAATTCAATCAACTCCCCGAGTCGACGCGCTATCACCTCGTCGCCCTGATGGACGATTTACTGACACAGCAAGCCCAACAGTAAAAGCCGCAACGTGTTGCGGCTTTTGTGTTTTTCGCCCCGTTCGGGGCTTTTTTGTTTTGGGCACACCCTTGCCTTCCCCTCACGGGGGAAGGTGTCACGGCTTGCCGTGACGGATGAGGGTGAACAAAAAGTAACAGGCGCCCTCATTCGTCGCCTTCGGCGCCACCTTCCCCCGTGAGGGGGAAGGCTAAAGAGCAACAGCCGAAAAAACAAAATCCCCGCACGCGATGCGTGCGGAGACTTGATGTGCCAAAGATGCCGGTCGGGTACTTCCCCTTGCCGCGCAGATTCGGATGAAGAAAAGCCGCCCGCAAGCGAAGGCGTATGAGCATACGCCGAACGAACGGACGGCTTCTATTCGCCAAAGATGCGTGGCAACCTTATTCGGCGTACACGCTGACTTGCTTGATATCCTTGGTCTTCTGTTCAAATTTGACGCGGCCTTCGATCAGGGCAAACAGAGTGTGATCTTTGCCGAGGCCGACGTTGTTGCCGGCGTGGATGGCCGTGCCGCGCTGGCGCACGATGATGCTGCCGGCGGTCACGAAAGAGCCGTCAGCCGCTTTGACGCCGAGACGTTTGGACTCGCTGTCGCGGCCGTTTTTGGTCGAGCCGACGCCTTTTTTGTGCGCGAAGAACTGCAAACTGATCCTTAACATTTTCTTATCCTCCTCATTCGTGATAACGGCTTACTGGTACTCCCTGTTCTCCACTTTCAGGTCAAGACCGTTGTTCTCGGTAAACCCGTAAAGATCGTCGTGGAGCAACATATCCTCCAACATACGATAGTAGGTGAGAAACAACCCCGAGACCGCGTAGCGGACGCGCTCATCCGACTCAAAGGCCGGCAGCGCGGAGGGAGAGCGAACGGTGATCACCGTGTCCTCTTCGTTGACTTCGTACTGCACTTTGCCGCCGTAAATATCTTCGACGGCGTCAACGATATACATGGTGATGGCGGAAAGCATGGCGCAAAACGGATCCTGACCCGCCTCGGCAAAGCCGACGTGGCCGCTTTCCTCAAAGCCGTAGAAAATCCCGTCGCTTCTGAAAAACGTGATGGTCGTCATACAGAACGATCAACCTTCGATGGCAGTGATCTGCACTTTGGTGTAAGGCTGTCTGTGACCGAGTTTCTTTTTCTCGTTCTTTTTGGCCTTGTACTTGAAGACCACGATTTTCTTGGCCTTGCCGTTCTTCACAACGGTGGCGGTGACTTTGGCGCCCTCAACGTCGGGCGTACCGACTTTCAGACCGCCGTCGCGGGACAGCGCTTTGACATGGTCAAACACAACGGTCTGACCCTCTTCGACGTCGAGTTTTTCCACAAAAATGGTGTCACCCTCGTTGACTTTGTACTGCTTTCCGCCGGTTTCGATGATCGCAAACACGAAAAGCACCTCTCTTTCTTATAGACTCGCTGGCGGGGCGGCGCTTTCGGAAGCGCGCTTAAAAGAGCCCTTTTCAGGCGGCAGATTATTATAGCACGGTCGAAAATGATTTGTCAAGTGTTTTTTTCATTTTTTCGCTTTTTTGTTATTAAATAAATAAGAAGCCACAGCAAAACCGCGCCAGAGGCGGCTCCGGCGGTATCGAGCAGCACGTCGGGAACGCCTGGCGCGCGGCCGGGCGAGGCAAATTGCAAACACTCGTCGACGACGGCCACGGCAAGCGAGAACGCGACGGCGGCGGGCAGGCGGTATTTTTGCAGGAATGCGGCGGCCGTACCGAAGGCCAAAAGGCCCAGCACAAAGAACTCGGTAAAGTGCGCGGCCTTGCGCACAAAGGCGCCGGAAAGACGCAGCGACGCGCCCATATCGGCCAGAACGGTATTGAAAAACGCCGTCACGCGCCCGCTGGTCGCATCCGATTCTTCGGCGGCGGCCAGCGAGAAATGAAATATGAAAACGCACCAGCAAAGCAGGGCGAGCGGTAAGAGCCATTTGAGGGTTTTTCGCATGCGGTTTCTCTCTTTCTTTTAAAATAGGGTTGCGTTCCGGCTGAAAGTGTGCTACAATAACAGCCGATGTCTCCGTAGCTCAGCCGGATAGAGCGGCCGCCTCCTAAGCGGCAGGTCGGGTGTTCGAATCGCCTCGGGGACGCCACGCGGCAGCCGGGCAAACGTCCGGCTGCTTTTTTATGTGCACCGCTATCAGTATAGCATATTGTTGCCCGTTTTTCAAGTCGCCGCGCGTCGGATGCTTTACCGCCTGTGCGTTTTTTGTGCGATAAGTCCCGAAACGGGGTGCGTTTTGCGGCTTTTTGATGTGGAAAAACACCCGCCGCACGCAAGCGGACGCGTGTTTGAACGCGCGCTTATCAAGATTTTTACAATTCGTCCATTTACAAAAGCAAAAAAAAGTATTATAATATATGCTATACTAGCGGGAATATGTCGCTACCGTACCCGCGCGGGTGCGTATTACGTGAGCAAAAGAGGTCAAGTATGAAACTTTTCGGCAAAGAAGTGCCTCAAAACGTCAAAAAAGACCTGATAACACGACTG
>Ga0310690_10006145_pt1 | contig 15936 bp, 10 predicted proteins | sample AusTroGonzalo_MG_2_FD_207661 | JGI IMG/M metagenome (GOLD analysis project Ga0310690, IMG submission 207661) | Bovine rumen microbial communities from tropical cattle in Woodstock, Queensland, Australia - Gonzalo_04 (v2) (version 2) | ecosystem: Host-associated > Mammals > Digestive system >... | reverse complement strand
ATACGGGGAAAAACGCATGATCAAACAAGAAACGAATCGCAGAAGAGTTCGTAAAAATTTCGGAAAAATTGAAGCTGTTGCCCAAATGCCGAATTTAATCGGAGTTCAGACCGAGTCTTATAAGCAATTTTTACAGTGGGGTGTTCCTGTTTCAAAACGGGCAGAATCGGGCCTACAAGCTGTTTTTAAATCTATCTTCCCCATTCACGATTTCGCCGGTCGGGGTGATTTGGAATTTATAAAGTATGAGTTAGACGAACCGAAATTTGATGTTGATGAATGTTTAAAACGCAGTTTGACTTTTGCTGCACCGGTTCGGGCTACTCTCCGTTTGGTGGTTTGGGATATTGATGCAACAACAGGCGTGCGTTCTATTCGCGATATTAAAGAGCAGGATGTCTATATGGGTGACTTACCGCTTATGACGGAAAAAGGAACTTTTGTTGTCAATGGCACAGAACGTGTTGTTGTGTCGCAGATGCATCGGTCCCCGGGTGTATTTTTTGATCACGATAACGGTGAAACCCATTCTTCGGGTAAATTCTTGTTTGCAGCCCGTATTATTCCCTATCGCGGTTCATGGATTGACTTTGAATTTGATGCAAAGGATTTGCTTTATGTCCGAATTGACAGACGTCGGAAATTGCCGGTATCCTCTCTTTTGTATGCATTAGACAGTGACTATACCGTTAAAAAACGCGCCGAAGCCGCTAAGGCCGGTAAAGAGATAGATCCGGCTGATGTTTATGGAATGGGAAAAGAAGAAATTTTAAATTATTTCTACCAGACCGTTTTGTTTAAGAAAGATAAAAAAGGTTGGAAAACAGCCTATAATCCGGATTTGCTTAAGGGCCAAAAATTAACTTTTGATTTGATAGACGCCAAAACGGGTACAGTTGTATTCGAAAAAGGTCAGAAACTGATTTCTGCTAAAGCCAAAAAATTACAGAAAGATGGCCTGCAAGAATACCTGTTATCCGAAGAAGAACTCTATGGCCATTTCATTGCTACGGATATTGTTGATGAAAAGACGGGGGAAGTGGTATTGGAAGCCGGTGATGAACTGACTGAAGATGATTTTGCGAAATTAAATGAAATGAAAATGAAGGAACTTCCCTTACTTCATGTAGATTATGTACGTGTCGGTCCTTATATTCGCAATACTTTGGTGGCTGATAAAAATACAACCCGTGAGGAAGCTTTAATAGATATCTATAAAATTATGCGTCCTGGTGAATTACCAGTTGTGGAAACAGCGGATACTTTGTTCCGTGGGATGTTCTTTGATTTGGAACATTATGATCTATCGGCCGTTGGTCGGGTAAAAATGAATGCCCGTCTGGGTTTCAACAATGATGAGGTGCCGGATTCAGTTCGTGTCCTTCGTAAAGAAGATATTTTAAAGATTTTAAAAACGTTGGTTGAAATTAAAGACGGTCAAGGGGAAATTGATGATATTGATAATCTGGGGAACCGGCGTGTTCGTTCTGTAGGGGAACTTATGGAAAATCAATATCGTTTAGGGTTACTCCGGATGGAAAGAATGATCAGAGAACGTATGACGTCCAGCGAGATCGATTCGGTTATGCCGTACGATTTAATTAATGCAAAACCGTTATCTGCGGCCGTCAGAGAATTCTTCGCCAGCAGTCAGCTTAGCCAATTTATGGACCAGAATAATCCGCTTGCCGAAATTACGCATAAACGTCGTTTATCGGCTTTGGGTCCAGGCGGACTTACCCGTGATCGGGCCGGAATGGAGGTACGTGACGTCCATCCGACACATTATGGTCGGATTTGCCCGATTGAATCTCCGGAAGGGCAAAATATCGGTTTGATTAACTCACTGGCCAGTTATGCTCGGATCAATAAGTATGGCTTTATTGAAACACCATATCGGAAAGTGGTTGATGGTAAAGTGACAAATGAAGTTGTTTACCTGTCTGCCATGGAAGAAGCACGTCATACAATTGCCCAGGCTAATGCCAAGGTGAATGATAAGGGTGAATTAACAGAGGAACTGGTAACTTCTCGTCGGGCGGGTGAGGTTATTCTTGCTAAACCTGAAGAAGTGGATATGATTGACGTTTCTCCGAAGCAGGTTGTTTCGGTCGCAGCTGCTCTCATTCCATTCTTGGAAAATGATGATGCTAACCGGGCCTTAATGGGATCTAACATGCAACGTCAGGGTGTTCCTTTGATGAAAGTGCAGGCTCCCTTGGTTGGTACGGGAATGGAAGCTGTTGTGGCCAAAGATTCCAAAGCGGCCATTACAGCTAAGCGCTCAGGTGTTGTTCAACAGGTGGATTCAAGCCGAATTGTTATTCGGGCTACAGATGAACTAAGCTCAACGGCTTCAGGTGTTGATATTTACACATTGGAAAAGTTCCAACGTTCAAACCAAGGCACGTGTATGACACAAAAACCGATTGTGAAAACGGGTGATGTGGTAACAAAAGGTGAAATTATTGCTGATGGTCCTTGCACTCAGTTGGGTGAGTTGGCATTGGGCCGGAATGTTTTGGTTGCCTTTATGCCTTGGAACGGATATAACTACGAAGACTCTATTCTAATTTCAGAGCGCATTGCACGTGATGATGTCTTCACTTCCATTCATTTGGAAGAATTTGAAGTAACGGCTCGTGATACCAAATTGGGTCAGGAAGAAATCACTCGTGATATTCCGAATGTCGGTGAAGAAGGTCTTAAGAATTTGGATGAAACCGGAGTTGTCTACATCGGTGCTGAAGTTAAAGCCGGTGATATTTTAGTCGGTCGTGTAACACCTAAAGGTGAAAGCATCATGACACCGGAGGAAAAATTGCTCCGGACGATTTTTGGTGAAAAAGCGGCTGATGTGCGCGACAGTTCATTGCGTGTACCGCCGGGAATTTCAGGAACCGTTGTGGATGTGCGTGTCTTTACGCGGCGCGGTCTTGAAAAAGACGAGCGGGCTCTGTCTATTGAACAGGCTGAAATCAGTCGCTTAGCCAAAGATCGTGACGATGAAAAGGCTATTATTCAGGGCAGCTTCTACGATCGGATTCGCGGATTGCTTGCAGGCCAAAAGGTGGCTAAAGCAGTCGGCTTTAAGGCCGGAACTGTATTGACGGCTGATGCACTTGCTGCGATCAAGAATGTTGATCTGCGCAAGATCAATGTAACCGATGACAAAGTTATGAAAGAAATTGAACAGTTATTGCAAACTTTGGATGAGGCTGAAACAAATCTGCAGAAGAAATTTGAAAATCGGGTTGAAAAATTACAACGCGGTGATGAAATGATGGCTGGAGAACTTAAAAAGATTAAGGTCTTTATTGCTACTAAACGGAAGTTGCAACCGGGTGATAAAATGTCCGGTCGTCATGGAAACAAAGGTGTGGTTTCACGGGTTTTACCGATTGAAGATATGCCCTATACAGAAGATGGAACGCCTATGGATATCGTTTTGAATCCGCTGGGTGTGCCGTCCCGTATGAATGTAGGGCAGATTTTGGAAACGCACTTGGGTTATGCCTGTCGGGAACTCGGACGTCAAATCGGTGCCATTGTGGATCAGGTGAAAGCCAAGAAAGCCAAAATGGATGATTTGAAAATAAAGTTAAAGGAAGTTTATGGCGATCGCGAGTATAAAAATAAAGTTGCCGATATGGATGATACGGAATTGTTGGCGATGAGTGAAAACCTGAAAGGCGGGTTACCGATTGCAACACCGGTCTTTGACGGGGCTCATCAAGACGATATTGATCGGATGTTGAAAATGGCAGGATTGAACGTATCAGGTCAGGTAACTCTCTATGACGGCTTAACTGGTGAACCGTTTGATCGGCCAGTGACGATCGGATACATGTATATGTTGAAATTGCACCACTTGGTTGATGAAAAGATACATGCCCGTTCCATCGGACCTTATAGCTTGGTTACACAGCAACCTTTAAGCGGTAAAGCTCAATTCGGTGGCCAGCGTTTCGGTGAAATGGAAGTGTGGGCTTTAGAAGCCTACGGTGCGGCTTATACGCTTCAGGAAATTTTAACGATTAAATCCGATGACGTTTCCGGTCGTATCAAAGCTTATGAGACCATTATCCGTGGAGATAATAATTTTGAAGCCGGTATTCCGGAATCGTTCAACGTGTTGACTAAAGAAATGAAGTCACTCGCACTGGATGTTGAATTAAACCAAAATGAAACCAAATAGAAAGAGGCAAATTAAATGAACGAACTCATTACAAACTTTAGCCCTGTGGCAAACCCGCAATCTTTTGATGATATTCGGATTTCTATTGCATCACCGGAAAAAATCCGTAGTTGGTCCTATGGTGAAGTTACTCGTCCGGAGACGATTAACTACCGGACGTTTAAACCGGAAAAAGACGGTTTGTTTTGTGCCAAGATTTTCGGACCGGTTAAAGATTACGAATGTTTGTGCGGTAAGTATAAACGTATGAAATATCGTGGTATTACCTGTGAAAAGTGTGGCGTTGAAGTCACTCTTTCCAAGGTTCGTCGGGAACGAATGGGACATATTGAATTGGCATCGCCCGTTACGCATATTTGGTTTTTAAAATCACTCCCAAGTCGTATCGGAACTTTGCTTGATATGATGTTGAAAAATCTGGAAGCAGTCCTTTATTTTGAAAAATATATTGTGATTGAACCGGGTTTGACCGCTTTAAAGCTACATGATTTATTGACGGAAGAACAATATCAGGCTGCTTTGGAAGAATATGGCGAAGATGCTTTCCGCGTCGGAATTGGTGCCGAAGCCATTAAAGAAATGTTGGCTCAAATTGATTTGGCTGCTGAAGCCAAATCATTACGTGCGGAACTGATTGAAACCAAGTCCGACATGAAACGGAAAAAGATTGTTAAGAAATTAAAGTTGGTTGAGGCCTTTTTGGAATCCGGTTCTCATCCCGAATGGATGGTTCTGGATGTTTTACCGGTTATTCCGCCTGAATTACGACCATTGGTTCCCCTGGATGGTGGTCGGTTCGCTACATCTGACTTAAACGATTTATATCGTCGGGTAATTAACCGCAATAATCGTTTGAAACGTTTATTGGAATTACGGGCACCCGAAATTATTATTCGTAATGAAAAGCGAATGCTTCAGGAAGCTGTTGATGCCCTGTTTGATAACGGGCGTCGGGGTCGGGCTGTTGCCGGTATGAATAAACGTCCTTTGAAATCTTTAGCCGATATGTTGAAAGGTAAACAAGGTCGTTTCCGTCAAAACTTACTCGGTAAACGGGTGGATTATTCAGGTCGTTCCGTGATTACGGTGGGTCCGGAATTGATGTTGCATCAATGCGGTCTTCCCAAAAGGATGGCTTTGGAACTCTTTAAACCGTTTATTTATTCAAAATTAGAACAATATGGTATGGCATCCACTATTAAGGCTGCAAAAAAAATGGTTGAGAAAGAAAAACCGGAAGTTTGGGATATCCTGTCTGAGGTTATTCGTGAGCATCCCGTGTTGTTAAACCGTGCTCCGACATTACACCGTCTGGGTATTCAGGCTTTTGAACCGGTGTTAATTGAAGGTAAAGCCATTCAATTACACCCTCTCGTTTGTACTGCCTTTAACGCGGACTTCGACGGTGACCAGATGGCTGTTCACGTTCCTCTGTCTATGGAGGCTCAATTAGAAGCTCGCGTATTGATGATGTCAACCAATAACATTTTGTCACCGGCCTCAGGTAAACCGATTATTGTGCCGACACAGGACGTTATTTTGGGACTTTACTATATGTCCATGGCTTTGGATGGCGAACCGGGTGAAGGAATGGTTTTCTCTTGCCCGCAGGAAATTGAGCATGCTCTTTTCAATAAGGTCGTGACACTTCATTCCAAAATTAAAGTCAGATTGACTATTATGGAAGACAATGGTGTTAAGAATACCCGTGTGGTAGAAACAACACCGGGTCGGATGAAGTTGGCATCACTGCTTCCGGATAACAGTAAAATTCCGTTCAGTTTGATGAATCGTCTGATTCGGAAGAAAGAGGTATCCGATATTATTGATGCGGTTTACCGTTTCTGTGGTCAAAAAGAAACATGTATTTTTGCCGATAGGATTATGGGTTTGGGCTATCGTCAAGCGGCTCTGTCCGGTATTTCGTTTGGTAAAGATGACTTGATTGTTCCCGAAGCCAAAAAGAAATTATTGGCCGAAACGGAAAAGAAAACAAACGAATTTGAACGCCAATATCAGGACGGTTTGATTACCCGTTTGGAAAAATATAACAAAGTGGTTGATGCTTGGGCCGCCTGTACGGATGCTATTTCTGAGGCCATGATGAAAGGTATTTCGAAAATTGAACCCGGCAAGCCCGTGAACTCCGTCTATATGATGGCTAATTCCGGTGCTCGTGGTTCGGCCGCACAGATGCGTCAGTTGGCCGGTATGCGTGGTTTGATGGCTAAACCTAATGGTGAAATTATTGAAACGCCGATTCGGTCTAATTTTAAGGAAGGTTTAACCGTTATGGAATACTTTAACTCCACACACGGTGCCCGTAAAGGTTTGGCGGATACGGCTTTGAAAACAGCTAACTCCGGTTATTTGACTCGTCGTTTGGTTGATGTGGCACAGGATGCTATCATTACGATGGAAGATTGTGGTACGGAAAACGGTATTACCATCCAGCCGATTATTGAAGGCGGTGATGTGATTGCCACGACTGGTGAACGAATTTTGGGTCGAACAGCGGCTGAGGATATTAAGGATCCTGCAACCGGTGAAGTAATTGTATCCAAAAATCATTTAATTGATGAGAATGACGTGGAAAAGATTGATGCCGCCGGTGTTGATTCGGTGAAAATTCGTTCTGTTTTAACCTGTGAAGCCGAAGATGGTATCTGTGCGGCCTGTTATGGCCGTGATTTGGCCCGTGGAACAGCAGTTAACTTGGGTGAAGCGGTCGGTATTATCGCGGCACAGTCCATCGGTGAGCCGGGAACACAGTTAACGATGCGGACCTTCCACATCGGTGGTGCGGCGCAACGTGGTGCCGAACAATCCAGTGTCGATGCGGCCTTTGATGCTAAAATCAAGCTGGGGAACTGCAATACCATTAAGAATTCGGCCGGTGACGTAATTGTTTTGTCGCGTAACAGTGAGATTTCATTATTGGATGCCAATGGTCGTGAAAAAGCGCGCCACCGCATTCCTTATGGTGGAAAGATCATGGTTGAAAACGGACAAAAAGTGACCAAAGGGACACGTTTGGCCGAATGGGATCCGTATACAACACCGATTATTGTGGATAAAGCCGGAACGATCAAATTTGAAGATTTGATTGAGGGCGAGACTGTACGTCAGGTTATTGATGAAGCAACAGGCTTATCCTCAACGGTGGTTATGGATTGGCGCCAACAGTCATCCAAGCAGAATCGTAAACCGCATATTGCTCTGTTAAATGATAAAGGTAAGGTTTATAAGTCTGCCAGTGGTGCTGAAGCCCGCTATTATTTAGCAACGGATGCTGTCGTTACCGTAACCAACGGTCAGGCTGTTCAACCCGGTGATGTACTTGCAAGATTGCCGCGCGAATCGACAAAAACCCGTGATATTACGGGTGGTTTGCCACGGGTTGCTGAACTCTTTGAAGCTCGTCGTCCGAAAGATGCGGCCATCATTTCTGAAATTGATGGACGTGTTGAATTCGGGGCTGACTTTAAGACTAAGCGTCGTGTCTTTGTTATCGGAGAAAATGAAGAAGATAAACGTGAATATCTGATTCCAAAAGGCCGGTCAGTGGCTGTTCATGAAGGCGACATTGTACAAAAAGGTGATTTAATTGTGGAAGGGTCTTTGGTCCCGCATGATATCTTGCGTATCTTGGGTGTTGAGGCTTTGGCTCATTACATGATTAAGGAAGTTCAGGCCGTTTATCGCTTACAGGGTGTGAAAATTAATGATAAACACATTGAAGTCATTGTGCGTCAGATGATGCGTAAGATGGAGGTTGTTGACCCGGGCGATACGACATTACTTGCAGGTGAACAAATTGATAAGGAAACATTGATTGCCGAAAATATTAAAGCTGTAAAAGCCGGAGGCCGTGAAGCTAAAGCTTCTTTGGTTTTGCTCGGTATTACAAAGGCCAGCTTGCAGACTAAGTCCTTTATTTCGGCCGCATCGTTCCAAGAGACAACACGTGTCTTAACCGAGGCGGCGGTTGCGGGTAAGCGCGATTCGCTCCATGGATTAAAGGAAAATGTGATTGTCGGTCGTTTGATACCGGCCGGAACCGGTGCTGAAATGCAACGGTTACGTCAAATTGCAACCGAACGGGATCGGGAAATTGTTGATGCCCGTAATAAGGAAACGGCTGCTGGTTAACCAGTTGTTTTCTCATCCTTTTAAACGCCCCTCTCTTCGGGGGCGTTTTTTATTTGACATGGAAATTAAAATGAATTAAAATCCCCTCGCGTAAGGAGTTATCATGCAATCGGTTTTAATTATCAAACATGGGGCATTGGGCGATTTTGTAATGTGTTTAGGCCTGATGAAACTTATTCGGGAACAATATCCCGAGGCTTACTTTACTTTGATAACAACATCCGGTATGGTAAAAATGGCAGAACAAACCGGTTGGTTCAATGAAATTATTATTGATAATCGGTCTCGGTATAACTTAAAAGAATGGTATCGTATTTGTAAAAAGGTTTTAGCAGATCGGCCTTTTGATGTTATTTATGATTTACAAAATTCCGGGCGTACTTGGGGACGTTATTATAAAATTGCTCGTTTTTTAACACGTCATCCGATCGTTTGGTATCGCAAAAAAAACAATCTGACATTAGAGTGTTGCCAAACACCGGCTAAAAAACCTTTTAGGTATGGTCGTGCTACAGTTACGGAAATACCGATCAAAATACCGTCGGCGGATTTATCATTCTGTCATGGCCAGGGTGAAAATTTCCACCTATTACCCAATAAATATGTACTGATGATACCGGGTTGTTCGGCGGGCCATTCGTTTAAGCGTTGGCCGGCTGAGTCGTATCGCCAGGTTTCTGAATGGTTGGGAAAACGGGGAATTAAGAGTGTTGTTTTGGGAACCACTTTAGAACGGGATGCGATTGAAGCCATTACCAAAGATAATCCCTATACCATCAATTTCATGAATAAAAGTGGTCTGCTGGATATCCCCGATTTGGCCCATCGTTCTTTGGTTACTATCGGAAATGATACAGGCCCTATTCATATGGCCAGATTCAGCCAAACAAAGGTTATCATATTCTTTTGTGATGCGAATAAACATGTAGCCCCTAGGATGCCTAATGTTACAAACTTTATCGCCTCTAAAATTGAGGATACTTCTGTTAATCAAGTTCTGGATGTATTATCGGTCCTGTTAAAAGGGCAGCTTATCGACGGATAGAACTGTCACCGGCACCGGTATTATAACGGCCGAAGTTTTGGATAATTTGTTCCCAAATGGATAAGTCATGTCCCGTAACGGTCGTTTCTGATGAATCATATGAAATAGTTCGGGCATCATCCAATGTTTTATGCTGTATCTCTGTCAAAATATCCTTATTATTAAAGTAATAAACATAAACATCGCGTTTGACCTCTTTAGGATCCAAAAAAGCGCGGCTGGTTTTCAGGTTTTGCGCATAAACTAAAAAACTTTCTTTTTGGGGTAAGGGAACGCTACTGCTGGCAGGGGTTCCCAAAACACGTAAAACTTTATCTTTTGTATCACCTGTTTTGATGGTATTCAAACGCGTCGTAGTAGGCAAATCGCCACCGGGGTAACTTTCTAATCCACAGGCTGTTAAAAACAAAGAGGCACATAATAATAAACTTTTTATTTTCATGCCCTCTATATAGCCCGAAATAGAATTGAAGTCAACATGTTTTCTGTAATAGAAATAAAAAACGCCCCGTCGAACGACGGGGCGCCATTAAAGATACCCTACTTATTTCAAGTACGTTGTTGAGTTCATACCAGTATAGGTCGAGTATCCTGTTGAACCATCAGAGAGGGTATCACCAAAAGATCCGCCTAAAGCTGAATATGTGTTAGAACCAACGTCTCTACGTGTGACGTAGTCCACAACCTGACCGGCAACAGCCACAATGGCCAAACCACAGGCCAAAGCTGCCAACCATTTCCAGTTCACTTTACCGAAAATAGCCGCAAAGCCCAAACCAATCAAGCCGAAGCCGCCGACCACAAAAATCACAGAACGTGAGTTTTTAAATGTTGTCAGCATTCGTTCCAAGATTGTTTTGAACACGTTACCGGAAGCAGTAGCGAACGCGTCCGTAGCCACAAACATCATCGCAATCGCCAATGACATCAGGGCATATTTCATAAATTTATTCATTTTTTTTCCTTTCTATTTTAGTGTCAGGCAAAGGGGTTCCCTCTGCCCTTACTTTTAGAATACACCTGCTTTCCTATTTTGTCTAGCACTTTTTTACGATTTTTTGAAAAAAAATAATGTTTAAAAATAAAATTTATATTTTTCAATATGTTGTATTTTGTAAAAAATGATGATATAATCTGAATACAGGTTCTTTTTCGGCAAAATCCCCCAATAAAGCAAAAAACACTTGCGTTTTTGATAAAAAAAGGATATAAATGATGGCATTCTGTCATGCGCTTGTAGCTCAGCTGGATAGAGTATTGCCCTCCGAAGGCAAGGGTCGTGAGTTCGAATCTCGCCAAGCGCGCCATAAAACCACCCATTTTGGGTGGTTTTTTTGTTGCGCATGAGTGGGAGGAGAACTCACGAAGTAGTTCGTTCACGAGGCATGGCCGAGTAGACGCCGTTAGGCGGTCCCGTCAGGGACGAGCGTAGCGAGCAACCTCGCCAAGCGCGCCATAAAATCACCCATCAAGGGTGATTTTTTACATAATAGAGTAAAATTTAGGGGAAGTATAACTCCAATAAAACAAAAATCCACCCGTTTGGGGTGGTTTTCTGTTCTGGCGACTCCGGCAGGATTCGAACTTGCGACCCACAGCTTAGAAGGCTGTTGCTCTATCCAACTGAGCTACGGAGCCAATATTTCGCATTATATCAAATTTATTTCAAAAGTCAAGCCCCAAGACCGTGTCAATTCCTGTGCCGTTTCGTAAAATTTGTTCGGCCGCTATGCTTCGTTCCCCATTTTTTTTATGCATAATAAGCGGTGGGTAAAGGCAAAGAGGTTTTCGACTGTTCATCCTGCCGCGAATAATGACACGTTTGGCGTGTTCTCCTTCCTTGGAAGAAACGGGGATTATTTCTAAAGCCCCTAATTTCCCGTCCAAAACGGATAGAATTTCAGGTAGAGTTTCCGCACGATGAATAAGAGTCAGAGTTCCTTTAGCCCGTACATGACGCAAACAAAATCTTAACCATTCTTTCAGGGGTAATTTTTGATGATAGGCAACGGCTTGTTGATCATCTTTTCGTTGGCACGGTTCTGTATAGAAAGGTGGGTTTGTTACCACATGATGAAATTGTTTCCCATGAATGGGGGACGGTACTACTCCGATATCTGCCAACACGGGCGTAAAATTTGCCCGATTGAAATCGGCATTTTTTTTCGCAAGAATCAGCAAATCATTCTGGCAATCAATACCGGTAAATTTCAATTCTGGTACGCGGGCATTTAAGCATAGAGAAATAACCCCATTCCCGGTACCGACATCTAAAACCGTTTCTTCTGATTTTGCCGGGACGGCAGCCGCAACCAGAACAGAATCCGACGTTCCTTTCGGACCGTGATCACCTTGTTTTAACTGGACCTTCCCATCCAAGAAAGCATCAATTGTTTCCATAAATTACGGTGTTTTTGTTGAATCCGCTGTTTCACCGACACTGCGAACATCAAAATAACGCAGTAACGGTACGGCAATATAAATGGAAGAGTAAGTTCCCAAAATTGTTCCTAAGACCATTGCGATTGAAAAACCGCGTAGGGTTTCCCCTCCCACGAACAATAGAATCAGAACCACAAACAGAGTGGTTAAACTGGTCAATATGGTTCTTGACAATGTTTCATTGATACTTCTGTTTAAAATTTCATCAATGGGTGATTTTCTGAATTTACGTAAATTTTCACGGACACGGTCATAGGTAACGATTGAATCATTACAATCGTATCCTGCTAAAGACAACAAACCCGCTACTACGACCATGTCAAATTCCCATTGAAACAAGGAGAAAAAGCCGACCACAATCACCATATCGTGGGCCAATGCCAATAAACATCCGATGGCAAACGGCCATTCAAAACGAAACCAAATATAGACTGCGATTGCCAATAGGGCCAGGATAGAAGCTAATAAACTTTTTTCTTTTAATTCATCACCAATGGTGGGACCGACAACCTCAACCTGACCGTACTGAAAACCGGTACCCAAGACGGATTTGATTTTTTCAACCAACTGATTGGGATTTTCACTGGCCTCAGGTTTGGCCTGAATTAAGATTGTTTTTCCTTCAACACCGGATGTTTGAATAGACAGATCCCTTAAAAAGGATAGTGCTTTTCGTGTTTGTTCCAAATTAACGGTTTGTTCTGATGTGGCTTCAATCAAAATCCCACCCTCAAAATCAATACCATAATTCAGCCCTTTTGTACAAAAAGAAAAAACGGATACCGCTAACAAAATGACAGACAACAAAAATCCCAAGGAACGTTGCCGGATAAAATCAATACTTAATTCACGTTTTTTGAACATATTCAACATAATTCTTTTCCTTTACTTTTTATAAATTAATTTTGGTTGGCTTTTTAATGTTGACCCATACCATTAAAATCAGTTTGTTCACAAAAATAGCAGCAAATAAACTGGTTGCTAAACCAAGGCCTAATGTAACGCCAAATCCGCGGACAGGGCCTGATCCCAATAAAAAGAGGAACAAAGCCGCAAACAAAGTTGTCAGCTGACCATCTAAAATAGCGGAAAATGATCCCTGAAAACCGCGTTTTAAGACTTCTTTAGGAACGGTGATGCCATGCATCATTTCTTCTTTCATACGTTCCAAAATAAGGATATTTGCATCAACGGCCATACCGATAGTCAGGGCAATACCGGCCAATCCCGGAAGAGTTAAAGTTGCCCCAAAAAAACTGAGTGCTGCCAATAACAGTAATCCATTGGCTATCAAAGTTAAATCGGCTACAATACCCATCCAACGATAGACAAACAGCATAAAAATAAATACCGCCGCTAATCCGATGAGACAGGCCGTTGTTCCGGCTTTGATGGAATCCTCTCCCAGACCCGGTCCTACAACCCGTTCTTCTACAACCATCAGTGGCGCGGGTAAAGCACCCGAGCGCAAAAGTAAAGCCAGGTCATTTGCCGATTGAACCGTAAAATTGCCTGTGATGATACCATTCCCGCCCGTGATCGGGGATTGAATTTCCGGAGCACTGATAACTTTACCGTCCAAAACGATGGCTAGATGCCGACGGATATTTTCTGATGTGGCCTTTGCAAACTTTTTGGCTCCCAAAGATTTAAATTTGAAAGAAACGGCCGGCACACCGGTTTCAGAAAACGATTGACGGGCATCTTCCAATTGTTCTCCACCAACAACAACAGCCCGCTTCAAAACAACATAGCCGGTTTCTTCGCCGTTCATTAACATCGAATCAGGTGATAATTTTCCCATTTGAGCGGCTTGTGGTGAAGTTTCCTCATCAACCAGGTGAAAGGTTAATTTTGCCGTTTTCCCCATTAACATTTTAATCTCTGACGGATCTTGAACACCGGGTAATTGAATGACGATTCGGTCAATTCCTTGTTTTTGAATTTGAGGTTCTTTTGTCCCCAGTTCGTCAATACGACGCCGAACAATTTCAACCGACTGATTGACGGCTTGTTCCGTCATTTCGGCCAAAGCTTTTTCCGAGTAACGGACCTTTAAAACCGATCCTTCGGCCTCAATATCCAATCCTTTTTCCTGTTTTCTGATAAGTTCTCTGGCTTCTACCAACTGGGCGGCTTTAATCAGACGCACTTCCAGTACACCATCGGCAACGGTAATTTTACTGTAGATTTTGTTTTCACGTAATGTCGGACGCAAAACATCTGCCAAAGAATCTAATTTTTCTTTTTTCAGGCTGTCGGTATCTACCTCCATCAGTAAATAAGAACCACCCTGCAAGTCCAACCCCAAGGTTACCGGATGAAACCAGGCCTTCATCTTGGTCGGTAGGCGGTTATAGGTTGCCTCTGATAAGAAATTCGGGATGCAGAAGAAAATCCCTAAAATTAAGACGGAACAAATAATCCCGATTTTCAGTTTTGAATATCCAAACATATCTTATCCTTTCATTATTTCTTTTTTGTACCGGCGGGTGTTTCAAAAATAACTTGAGAAACATAGGGTCTTAGAACAACCATTTGAACGCCGTCTGCGAATTCAACCAATAATTTTTCTTCATTACGAACTTCAACAACGCGTCCGACAAGACCGGCCACGATAACTTCTGTTCCCTTGATAATGGCGTTTAGTTCGGCTTCATGCTTTTTAATCCGTTTTTGTTGCGGGCGGATTAAAATAAAATAAACGACAAAGACGATAAAAACCAACTGAAAAATCATACTTCCCGTTGGGGAAACGGTAGCACTTTGTGCTGCAGTTTCTGCTGTTTGAGCGAATGCCTGTGAAATAAACATTTTTTTCCTTTCATCTGAAATTTTGGGGTCACTATAGCCTTTTTTTAATAAAAATGCAACTCTTTTATTTGATATGAACGGACTTTTTTTCTTGAATTTTTTTGGGATTTTTGTTAGTGTTTTATCATGAAAGGAAACACGTTATGAAATTGTTAATTGAATACTTGGAAAATTATGATAAAAGTTGGGGTGAGTTGGGTTATAAACACGCCGATGATTCGGGTTTTGACCTGCGCGCTGCCATCAAGGAACCGATGGTTGTTAAAGCAGGAACACACGCTCTTATCCCCAACGGTGTTAGATTAAAAATAGAATCTGAAGATAATGCCTTTGAAATTCAAACTCGCCCTCGGTCGGGTTTGGCAGCTAGGAACGGAATCGGTTTGGTCAACTCCATCGGAACATATGATTACGGATTTCGGGGAGAATACATTACGATTTTAAGTAATTGGGGAAAGACTGACTTTGTGGTAAATCCCGGGGATAGAATCTGTCAGGCTATTGTTTGTCCGATCGTGCGGCCGGAAATTGTGCGGGTTGATAAGATTGAAACCGATGACAGTACTCGTGGCACGGGGGGGCTTGGTTCAACGGGAAAGAACTAGATGCCCTACGTATTTCAAGAGGAGATTAAAAAAAGTTGCCCTTATCGGACGGGTTGTGAAAAGTTTGACTCTCTCTATCGCTTGTATGACATTTTTACAGATCCGTCCTATTTTTTGATCAATCTTTTTTTTGATGCTCGGGAAGAGATTTCAGAGCTTGATATTGTAAAATTTTTAAGATCAGCCGCCGAAAATTATCAATTCTCTCATTTGGTTGTTCGTTGTGAACAAAAAGCGGAAATAAAACCTGTGCCGGCAATGGCATTCGCCGACATCAAAACAGAAAAACACTTAACAGAATGTTCTGGTTATATCCGAAAAAGGTTGGAACAAGGTTATAATTGCATAGTTCATGAAGTTATCACGGGACGTTATCCTTCCAATAGATTAGATTGGTTATACAGTTTCGGTATCTGGTATGAAAATTTTATGCCTAAAATTGAAATTTATCCGGCTACCGATGCGGGCAGTATCAAGTGGGGGAAATTGCTGCCGCTGGATATTATTTCTATAGATAATCATATGGATGTGGCGCATACAAAAATTCGGGATGAGAAAACGATAAAAAAATATCAGGATATGAAAATTAACGAATGGGTAGAACAATTTAAAACGGAAATGGATGCACAATTTACAGATAAGAAACTTTTCACAAATTCCCAAGATTTACGCGATCATTT
>Ga0310690_10006144_pt1 | contig 15937 bp, 14 predicted proteins | sample AusTroGonzalo_MG_2_FD_207661 | JGI IMG/M metagenome (GOLD analysis project Ga0310690, IMG submission 207661) | Bovine rumen microbial communities from tropical cattle in Woodstock, Queensland, Australia - Gonzalo_04 (v2) (version 2) | ecosystem: Host-associated > Mammals > Digestive system >... | reverse complement strand
TCTCGCCGCAGATCCTGCCCGGCATCTTGCGGGCCAGCTTTTTGGAGGTGGTCATGAAGCCCAGGTAGGGGCCGCCGAAACCCAGGGGCAGACCCAGGCTCTGGGCGTCGCCCACCGCGATGTCAACGCCCATTTCGCCGGGCGTCTTCAGGTAAGCAAGGGAAAGCGGGTAGCAGATCATGACGCAGAGCGCGCCCGCTTCATGAGCGGCAGCAGCCGTGTCAGTGTAATCGTCCACGCAGCCGAAGAAAGAAGGATTCTGGAGAATGACCGCAGCCACCGTCTTGTCGAGAGCGGCTTTGATGGCTTCTTTGTCAGCCTTGCCGTCTTTGCCAGGAACTTCGCAGAACTCGAAGTTCATGTTGGCGGCGTAGCTCTCCAGCATGTTGCGGTAGATGGGATTGATCGTTCCGTCCACCAGGAAACGGCGTCTGCCGGTCACGCGGTAGCTCATGGCCGCCGCTTCGAAGACTGCGGAACCGCCGTCGTAAACGGAGGCGTTGGAGACTTCCAGTCCGGTGAGACGGCACATGCCGCTCTGATATTCGAACATCGTCTGCAGAGTGCCCTGGGCGACTTCCGGCTGGTACGGCGTGTAGCAGGTCGTGAATTCACCGCGGGAAGCGATGGCGTCGGCCGCGGCGGGAATGAAGTGATCGTAAAAACCGCCTCCCATGAAGCAGACGAGATTCGAGTCGTTGCGCTTGGAAAGCTCATGAAGTCTTTTATAGACTTCGTATTCCGAAATACCTTCCGGCAGATCCAGCTTCTTGATCCTCAATTCCTCCGGAATCGCGGCGTAAAGGTCCTCTACGCTTTTGACTCCGACGGTCTTGAGCATCTCAGACAGGTCAACGCTGCCGTGAGGCACAAATCCAAAGTTAGACATAATTATTTCTCTTCCTTTAAGAAGGCCTCGTATTGTTCAGCGTTCATGAGAGTGTTGAGATCGTCAACGACGATGTCCTTCAAGGTGCAGATCCAGCCTTCGCCGTAGGGATCGGTGTTGATGACGTCCGGGGAGGCGTCCAGGGATTCGTTGACCTCGTCAACGGTGCCGGTGATGGGCGAATAGACGTCGCTGGCGGCCTTGACGGATTCGATGGTCGCGACTTCGTTGCCTTTGCTCAAGGTCGTTTCCGGCTTGGGCAGCTCAACGTAGGTGATGTCGCCGAGTTCGTGCTGGGCAAAATCGGTGATGCCGATGGTGGCTTTGCCGTCTTCGACTTTTACCCATTCATGGTCTTTGGTGTAGTAAAGTTCGCTGGGAACGCTCATAGTAACTCCTTAAATGAAGTTGGTGAATTATTAATATTGAGATTTATATTTTAATGCGAATTATAGCAAGTTTTAATTGACGTGGCAACGACTCATTCGTTTGCTTTTTTCAGCTTAACTAAGAGCCCGTCCAGCCATTCTTTAGCCAGCGCGCTCTGCGTCATGACATAAGTGTTCAGGTCCCCGTCGGAAACAGGCACAGCCTTGTCGAAACGACCGGAAATTATCGCGTCTCCGCCCTTCTTGGGCAGCACCTCGTAAGAGAGCCTAAGTACCGCAAACCAGTTCTTTCCGCGCTTGACTTGAGTCATGGCTTCAAGGTAAACCAGGATGGAACAATCATAGGCTACCTTTGTTTTCCAATCGGGCGGCAGGACCTTGTCGCAGCGCGGAGATAAGTAACTCTGAATGGTTGAATTCAGAAGTGTTCCGGCAGATTCCGCCCACTCGGCGTTCGCCCTTTTCGTCAGTTCGTAAGGCGCCGGCGAAGCGATAAGCGCTTTCGTCTTGTAAGCTTCCCTTACGCCGCAGTTCTCGACAAGCACGGAAACGGGCAGCGATTCCTCGACGACCATATCCTCGAATTTGTCCAGTTCCAGCGTGTACACGGTCGTTTTGGGCGCGGTCGAGGCGCAGCCTGTCAGCAGCAGCAGCGCGCAAATTGTCTGGCATAATTTATTCTTCATCGATCCAATCCTCCTTTTGAGGTTCTTTTCCGTAGATGAGCATTGACGGTTGATCTTTAAGTTCCGAAACGAATTCCTCCACAAGCGAAGCGGAGCTGCTTATCTTTTCCAGGCTCTCCCTCAGAGGCTGCCTGCTCTCCCCTATTATTTCCTTCAGTTCGTCCAGGCTCGTGTCTGTTTTGATCAAAATGTTGGATATGAGCAGACGATTCTCGCTTAAAAGTCCGTCGGCTGTTTTGGAAGCGCTGCTCAAGTTTTTCAGAAGCTCCTTTGTCACTTCCCTGTTCTCCTCGACCATAGAATTCACGGCTGTAATCGTCGTGTTGAATCCCGCTATGGCGCTGGAGATGCTCGCACTGTTGGTGGCGATGAGGTTGTCCACTCTCACAAGAATGGAGGAGATCATCAGGGCGTTCTGCGAGGCAAAGAAAGCGTTGACGTGCTCCAGAAGGACCGGCACCTGCTTCTGCACGATCTCGGAAACAGCCTGGGCGTTCGGCTGGCTGAACATTGCCGTCAGGTTCGTCGCCAGGGCCGGCGCCTGCGAGCCCAAATTCACGATGTTGCCGGCGAATTTCTGGAAGCCCGATTTCAGACAGGCGATCTTGACGTTCGGGTCATTCGGTTCGAGAAGATCTGCGCCCACGCTGCCGGGAGTGATCTGCACGTACCTGGTTCCGGTCACGAACGACTCGACTTCGATCGTCGCGATCGAGTCCGTCTTGACGGGAGTGTTCTTCACGACTTCAACCTCAATTAGGCCCATCTGGTTCTGAAGGTCGATGTTCATTTTAACGACCTTGCCGACCTTGATGCCGTGGAACCTTACCGAAGATCCTGTGCTAAGACCTCCCAAGCTCTCGGAAAACTCGATGAAGTAGTGATCCTTCTGCTTCATCCACTGGGTGCCGACCAAAGAAAGAATGATGGCCACCATCAGCAAAGCGCTGACGACAAGGAAGATTATCGCCTTCACTTTATCGGAACTGCTTATCGCCATTAAGACTTCTCCTCTTCTTTAACTTCGTGGTTTCTGAAAAATTCTATCGCTCTGATGTCGTTCGATGCTTCCATTTCCGCGAGCGTGCCCCGCGTTATGATGTGGCCGTCGTAGAGCATGATGCCAGAATCAGCGATCCTTCTTATGCTCGTCATGTCGTGCGTCACGACCACCACGGTGATATTAAGCTCTTTTTTTAAACGCAGAATGATCTCGTCCAATTCCGCCGACATCACAGGGTCCAGGCCCGTCGTATGCTCGTCGAAGAACATCATCTCAGGATTCATGGAAAGCGCCCTGGCAATGGAAGCGCGCTTCTTCATGCCGCCCGACAGCTGCGCCGGCAGAAGATTCTTGGCAGGCAGAAGATCGACCAGGCTCAAGTTCCAGTCAACGATACTGTCGATAACGGAAGCCGGGTACGTCGTGTACTCTTCCAAAGGAAGCGCCACGTTCTCACCTAACGTCATGGAGTTGAAGAGCGCGCCGCCCTGGAAGACCATGCCGATCCTTTTCCTCACGCCGTACAATTCGTCGTCGGAAAGTCCCACGATGTTCGTGCCGAAGATCCTGATGTCGCCGGAATCAGGCTTGATTAGACCCAGAAGATTCCTTAAGATCGTCGTCTTGCCGCTGCCGCTGCCGCCCAAAATGACAAAGATGGACTTGGGCTTCACCTGGAAGCTGATGCCGTCCAGGATCACCCTGTCGTCGAAACTCAGCCTAAGATTGCTGACTTCGATTATGTTCTCGTTGTGTTCCATTTCAGCGGTTGTAGTAGAAAAGTATCGTGAAGAAGAGGTGCGCAAGCGCGATCCAGATGATCGTTACGACCACGCTTCTCGTAGTCGAGCTGCCGATGCCCTCGGCGCCGCCCTTGGTCGTCAGGCCGTGGAAGACCGCGATGTAGGCGATGATGACCGCGTCCGCCAAACTCTTGGCCAGGCCGTTGAAAACGTCGCCCACATGCATGCCGGAGACCGTCTGGTTGAAATAATCGTAAGTGGAGACGCCCAGCTGGTAATAGGAGAAAATGTAGGAGCCGTAGATGCAGACGATGTCGGCGAAAAGAGTAAGGCAGGGCAGGATTATAAGGAGCGCCACGAATTTCGGCACCACGACGTACTTGGTGATGGAAATACCCATGGCGCGCAAAGCGTCCATTTCCTCGCTCGTCACCATGGCGCCAATCTCAGCCGTAATGGCGGAACCGCAGCGGCCCGTGACCAGAAGCGAAGCAAGCAAGGGGCCTATCTCCCTCACCGTCACCATGCCGACGATCTTGGCGACCATGACAGCCGCGCCCAGCCTCTCAAGCTGCGCGCCGCCCTGCATGGCGAGAATAAGCCCCATGATGAAAGAGACCAAAAGCACGATGCCCACAGAACGCATACCGCAGCTCGTGATCTCATAGAGCGTTCTGGAATAACGGAAGCCGTGCGGAATAAAGGGGCCGCAGACCGTCCAGTAAACGATGTCCTGCATCAGCTTGAAGAGATAGACCAGCATCTTCAGGAAATTGTTAGTCCTAACGATCAGGTTGTAGATCCTTCGCTTGCCGGCCCTGGCCACCCTCGCCACCGTAATGGTGTCGCTGCGCTCCTTGGTGAAATCGATGAAACGCATCGTCTCATCGGGAATATCCTCGAAGATCCATTCTATCTTCTGCTTTTCAAGTCTCTCCAGAACGTCCGCCAAAATCGCGGATCTCGTGATGGGCCAGGTCTTCACCGCCTTGCCGGAAAGGCAGACCGTGATGTTGCGGCGGTCCCTGTAGGCTGTCAGGATACGCTGACATTCGGGATAATCGAAATCCGCCGAAAGTATCCAGGTGCTGATCTCTTTTTCAGGAGGCATACGATTCTCCTTCCGTAAGCAAATCGCGCGCTTCTTTTACGTCGTGCACTCTCAAAAGGAAAGCGCCCTTTCTTATGGCGATGCGGTTTGCCCTGATCGTTCCCGGCAGCCCGGAATTGCTTTCGCTTTCCGGCATAGATGGATCAGGCCTGGTGAAGCGCTTCCTCGAGGCGCCGAACATAATGCGGCCGCCCGGAGCGTTCAGTTTGTCAAGCTCCTCGGTCAAGCGCCAGTTGGCTTCCATCGTCTTCCCGAAGCCCAAGCCCGGGTCCCAGACGATGCAGTCAACGGGAAGACCGGCCTTCAACAATTCCGCCGTCTTCTCCTTAAGGAACGCCTCGACTTCAGTTGTGCTGATATCTTCGTTCCGCCCGCTGGCAAGCTCCTTCTTTGAATGCATCAGGATGAAGCCGGCGCCTGATTTGGCTGCTACGGACGCCATTCTTGCGTCACTGAGCGCGGAGACGTCGTTGATGACGTTACCGCCCATAGCGAGCGCTTTCTCAGCGATATTCGCCCTTCTGGTGTCGATGGAAAGCAAAAGATCAGGGAAGGCTTTCCTTACCATTTCCAGCGCCGGGAAGAGCCTTCTCCCCTCCTCCGCTTCGTCTATGAGAGCGGAACCAGGGCGCGTAGATTCGGCGCCGAGGTCAAGCATGTCGGCGCCGTCGTTTACCAAATTTTTCGCTCTTTCGAGAGCAGCTTCCGGAGTAGTATTGCGGCTGTTGGCGTAAAAGGAATCCGGCGTCAGATTTAAGATCCCGACGATCAGGGGACGGTCAAATTTAACGTCCTTGCCCATTAAACGCCAACTGAAGCTTTGCATTACTCTCCTCCGCTCTCCTTAGATTCCGTTGGTTCAGCCGGTTCGTTTTGGGGCTGCTCAGGCGCCTGCTCAGGAGGCTGCTCCTGCTTTTCGCGCTCCAGTTCGCGGCCCTCTATGATGTCCTTCACCTCGGAGCCTTCCAGCGTCTCGTATTTCAAAAGCGCTTCTGAAAGTTTATCCAGCGCTTCGCGGTGCTCAGTCAGGATGCGCTTGGCTTCCGTCTTGGCTTTCAGGATGAAAGCGTTGATCTCGCTGTCGATCAGATTCGCGGTCTCGTCGCTGTAATCGACCTGGCGGCTCACTTCGCGCCCAAGGAAAAGCGTTTCCTCCCTTTGCCCGTAAACGCGGGGCGAAAGTTTTTCGCTCATGCCCCACTCGCAGACCATGCGCCTGGCTATCTCGGTGGCGCGCTTAATGTCGTTGCTGGCGCCGGCCGTGATGTCGCCGAAGACGATCTCTTCGGCCACGCGCCCGGCGTAGAGGGAAACGAGGATGTCTTCCAGCTCAGCCTTCGAACGGTGCATCCTGTCTTTTTCCGGCATGGAGAAAGTGGCGCCCAAAGCCTGGCCTCTCGGAATGATCGTGACCTTGTGCACCGGGTCGCCCTTGTCGGAAAGCGCCATGACGATGGCGTGGCCGCTCTCGTGGACCGCCGTGATCTTCCGGTCTTTTTCATCCAGCGCTAAGCTCTTGCGCTCCCTGCCGAAGCAGACTTTGTCCCTGGCGGCCTCGAAGTCCGCCATAGTAACTTCCTCGTGATTCTGCCTGGCGGCCCAGATGGCCGCTTCGTTCACAATGTTCTCAAGCTCGGCGCCGGAAAGCCCGGGCGTCTGCTTAGCCACGCTCGACAGATCGACGTCAGCAGCCAGTTTGACTTTCTTGGCGTGCACTTCCAAGATCGCCTGGCGCCCCTTCAGGTCGGGAATGTCCAAAATGACCTGGCGGTCGAAACGGCCCGGTCTCAGCAAGGCCGGATCCAAAACGTCTGGCCTGTTGGTGGCCGCGATGATGATGACGCCGTCGTTCTGCTCAAAGCCGTCCATGCCGACTAAGAGCGCGTTCAAAGTCTGTTCCCTTTCGTCGTTGCCGTTGCCGAGTCCTGAGCCTCTGTGGCGCCCGACCGCGTCGATCTCGTCGATAAAGATGATGCAGGGCGCGTTGGCGCGGCCCGTGTCGAAAAGGTCTCTCACCCTGGCGGCGCCCACGCCCACGAACATCTCGACGAAGTCGGAGCCCGTGATCGAGAAGAAGGGCACGCCCGCCTCGCCGGCGATCGCCTTGGCGATCAAAGTCTTGCCGGTGCCCGGAGGCCCGACCAGGATGACGCCCCTCGGAATGCGCGCGCCGATACGGGTGAATTTATCGGGATCTTTCAGATAATCGATAAGCTCTTTGGTCTCTTCTTTCGCTTCCTGGCAACCCGCCACGTCCTCAAAGGTTATCTTCAGTTCTCCGGGATCGCTCTTACGGGCGCGGCTGCGGCCGAAATCCTGGGCCATGCCCATATTGTTTCTGGACAGCCTGTTGAAGAAGAAGTACCCCAGGGCGAAAAGCAGAACTATCGGGAGGACAAAGGAGACGATGCCCCACTTCGGGGCTTCCTTCAGCGTATAATCGACGCCCTTGTCGCGCATCGCGCGGAGCCTCTCGGCCTCGACTTCAGGGTTGTTCGTGACCGTCGTCTTGAAGGTCACGCTCTTCGTCCCCTGCGGCATCTCCGCCAGCTGCTTTTTAAGGCCTTCCGGAAGTTCGCCGATCTCTTTGACGTCCAGTTCGCCGGTGACGTTGACACTGCCTTCCCTGGCGACCACGGACTTCACGCAGCCCAAGGCTATGACTTCGTCAAATTCGGAAGTGGAGAGCGTCACCGCTCCGGCGCCGCCCATGCCGAAACGCTGCAGAAGCAGCATCACGCCGACAAGCACGGCGATCCAGATCAGGCTCGGCCTCCAGGCTGCGAAACCGCCTCCCGGTCTTTTTTTCTTTCCTTCTCCCATATTACTTGCTCAAAAGTTCCAAAGCCTTCATGTACTTGTTCCTGGTCTCGGTGACGACCTCGGGCGGCAAGGGAGGAGCGGGCGGCTCGTGGTTCCACTTGATCGCGTTGAGGTAGTCGCGCACATACTGCTTGTCGAAAGAAGGCTGGGATTTACCGGGGCAGTAAGATTCGGCGGGCCAGAAGCGCGAGGAGTCCGGAGTGAGGACTTCGTCGCAAAGGATGATCTCGCCGTCGCAGACGCCGAACTCAAACTTCGTGTCGGCTATTATGATGCCTTTCTCCTTGGCGTAGGCGCTGGCGCGGGAATAGATGTAAAGGGAAAGATCCCTAAGCTGGCTCGCGGCCTCGAAGCCGACGATGTCCGCCATGCGGTCGAAGTCGATGTTCTCGTCGTGGCCGGCGTCCGCCTTGGTGGAAGGCGTGAAGATCGGCTCAGGCAGTTCGGAGCATTCCAGCAAACCTTCCTGGATCTTCTTGCCGCAGACCGTACCGGACTTCTTGTACTCGGCGAAAGCGGATCCAGCGAGATAGCCTCTCACGACGCACTCCACCGGGAAGATCTGGGCTTTTTTGACTACCATGGCGCGGCCCTCAAGGTATTCCTTGTAGGGCGTAAGCTTAGGATACATCTTGCAAACGTCGCCCGTGATGTAATGGTTCTTGACTTTGTCGCCGAAGAACGAGAACCAGAACTCGGAGAGCCCCGCCAAAACTTTGCCTTTGTCCGGAATAAGCGTCGGCAGAATGGAGTCGAAAGCGGAGATACGGTCGGTCGCCACGAAAAGAAGATTGTCGCCGAGGTCGTAAATTTCCCTGACTTTGCCGGTCTTCAGAAGAGGATATTCGTTGATCTTTACAGTTTCCATAAGATTTTCCTTAATTTTTTATTTACATTTTTTCCGGAGCGGAGATCCCGAGGATATCGAGCCCGCATTTGATAGCGTTCCTAACGACAGACAGAAGCGCCAGTCTCGCCGTGCAGAGATCTTTGTCCTCGACGAGGATCTGCGCGGCGTTGTAGTAGTGGTGGAAAGCTTCCGCCAGTTTTTCCAGATAACCTGTGAGTCTGTGCGGCTCGCAGAGCTCGGCGGCTTTCTCCACCGTGTCCTTCATCGAGCCAAGAAGCTTTATTAGCTCCTGCTCGGAAGGATCGCTGAGAAGCTCCGCCTTGATCTCTTTTTGCGCGAGGGATTCAGCCGTCACCTCCGCCTTGCGGAAGATGGAGGCGATCCTGGCGTAAGCGTACTGGATGTAGAAGACCGGGTTGTCCGGCGACTGCTTTTTCGCCAGCGCCAGGTCGAATTCCAGATGGCTTCCCAGTCTTCTCATGACGAAGAAATATCTCACGGCGTCCACGCCCACGTCGTCCATCAGTTCGTCCAGCGTCACGTAGTTTGCCTTCCTGGTGGACATCTTGACCGCTTCGCCGTTAGAGAGAAGCGTCACGAATTGGTAGATCGCGACCGTCACTTTGTCGACGTCGTAGCCCAGGGCCTTCAGGCAGGACAGAACGTCCGGATACTGCGCGATGTGGTCCGCGCCGAAGATGTCCACGATGCGGTCGAAGCCGCGCTCGAATTTGTCTCTGTGGTACGCAATATCGGGCAGCCTGTAGGTCGGCTCGCCGCTCGACTTGACGAGCGCGCGGTCTTTCTCCGCGCCGAACTGACTGGCCTTGTACCAGACGGCGCCGTCAGCTTCGTAGCTCAAGCCTTTCGCGGCGATGAGGTCCAGCGTTTCCTTGATGCGGCCGGAGTCGTAGAGACTGTGCTCGTTGAAATAGACGTCGTGGTTGACGCGCATTTTCTTCAGGCTGTCTTTTATCATGGCGAAGGTCGCCCTCACGGCGTATTCCTTGAAGGTCTTCAGTTCGTCCGTGTCTTTCAGGGAATCGCCGAAATCTTTCAATACTTCCTTGGCGATGTCAACGATGTATTCGCCCTGGTAGCCGTTCTCCTCTAATTGCTCGTCGCTGCCAAGGAGCTGGCGGTAGCGGCACCTGACGGAGCGGGCCAGCACGTTCATCTGGTTGCCGGCGTCGTTGAAATAATATTCCTTCGTGACGTCGTAGCCGACGGCCGCGAAGAGGCGCGAGATGACGTCGCCGACCGCCGCGTTGCGGCCGTGTCCGACCGTCAAAGGTCCGGTGGGATTGGCGGAGACGTACTCCACGTCCACGGTCTTTCCCTTGCCGATGTCGGAGAGCCCGATCTTTTCGCCGCTCTTAAAGAGCGCCATGAAGGCGGAGCTCTTGGCGTCGCCCAAAAGCTTCACGTTGATGAAGCCCGGGCCGGCGACCTCGAATTTAAGGTCGCTTCCGCAATTCGCGTTGCAATATTCCGCCAGCTTCCCAGCCAATACAGCCGGGGCCTGCTTAAAGGCTTTGCTCGATATGAGCGCGGCGTTGGTCGTGAAGTTGCCGTGCGTCGTGTCCTTTGGTACCGTGATGACAACGGGCGGGAAAGTTGCTTCCACGCCTTCCGCTTTGGCGACTTCAGCCCTCGCCTGCTCTAAAAGTGCTTTTATTTTTTCCTGCATAAGCTTCCTTATTTCAAACCGTGGCTTCCGGGTTTGACCGCCGTCGTCCCCGCTTTGCAGAGAGGACAGTCGCTGGGATCGTAAGTTTCCACCGTCAGCGTTTCCAGGGCGCGGTACGGCGCGTCGAACTCAACTTTGCCGCCGCTTCTGTCGATAATGGAGGTGTAGCCGACGACGTTGGCGCCCTTACTTCTCAGCATCGCGCCGACTTCCTTGGCGGAGCCGCCCGTCGTGCAGACGTCTTCGCAAATGAGAACGCGCTCGCCCTCTTTCACCGCAAATCCGCGCCTCAAGGTCATCGCGCCGTTTTCCCTTTCGGAGAAGATGGAGCGGCAGCCGATGGCTCTCGCCACTTCCTGGGCGATGATGACGCCGCCCATGGCGGGTCCGACCACCACGTCGATTGGCATATCTGAGAATTTCTTCGCGATAGCCGCACCCAGTTCCTCAGCGATCTTGGGATACTGAAGGATCTTGGCACACTGCAAATAACGGTTGCTGTGCAAACCGGAGCTCAGGATGAAGTGTCCTTCCAAAAGCGCTTCGCATTTCAAAAAAGTGGCGATGACGTCCATAAAAAGTTCCTTATTTTTTACGTGAATAATATTTTATTTACTTATTTTAGCCTTTTTCGTATTTTTTAGCGCCCTAAGCTCTCCTAAGAGAGCTTCGACCGCGTTTTCGGGGGTTACCCTTCTTAGGGCCTTGCCTTTTGAGAAGAGCAAAAAGTAGCCCTTGCCTCCGGCCAATCCGGCGTCCGCGGCCGAAGCTTCGCCCGGTCCGTTGACGACGCAGCCCATGACGGCGACCTTGCAGTCGAAAGATCTCAGCTCCTTGTCGGCTCTCAAAGCACGTCCCACTTTTTCGGCCACTTTTTCCAAAGCGACCTGCGTCCGGCCGCAAGTCGGGCAGCTGACCACCTCCGGGCCATACGGCCTGATATTCAAAAACTGCAGAAGTTTCCTGCCGGCTTCCGCTTCCTTTTCCACGGGACCCGTGATCGAGATCCTCAAGGTATCGCCGATGCCCTTCAGAAGAAGATGCCCAAGTCCAGCGCCCGACTTCAAGAGCGCGTCCTCGACCGTCCCCGCCTCCGTTATTCCGATATGCAAAGGATAGTCGCAGTTCTCGTGCAAAAATTCATAAGCCCTGACAGTCTCCGCTACGTTGGTGGCCTTGACGCTCAAAACGATGTCCCGGAAACCGAATCTCTCCAGAAGCTTCGCCTCGTCAAGGGCGTGACGCCCCATGGCGCTGCCAAGAGACAGTTTCCCGGAGAGGATCTTTTTCTTAACGTCCTCTCTCAGGCTTCCGGAATTAACGCCGATCCTAATGGGGACATTCTTTTCCCCTGCCGCCTCGGCGACCAGCTTCACTCTTTTGCTGTCGCCAATATTGCCGGGATTGATCCTCAGCTTCGCTATGCCCGCTTCCAGCGCGGCAAGGGCCAGACGGTAGTCGAAGTGAATGTCCGCGATCAAAGGAACGGGAGACTTGGCGATGATAGCTGGCAGCGCTTCGGCGGCCGCCTTGTCGTTCACGGTCAGTCTCACAAGGTCGCAGCCCGCCTTCTCAAGTTTTCTTATCTGCCGCAAAGACGCTGAAGCGTCGGACGTGGGAACGTTCAGCATCGACTGGACAGGAATGGTGGCACCGCCGCCAATCAGAATATCTTTCACTTTAACTTGGCGCGTCATAGTTCTCCAAAGCGCTGCTGCAGCATTGTGGAGCAGACGACGGCGGCCGTCTCAGCCCGCATGATGAAAGGATGGAAAGCGACTTTGATGAAGCCAGCCGACACCGCTTCGTCCATTTCGCGAAGCGAATGCCCGCCTTCCGGGCCGACTAAGAGAGCGACGCTCTCCGGTTTCTCGGAAAGGTCTTTCAGCTGAATGCCGGAACCGTCCGCCAGGATCCTAAGCCCCTTGCTTTCCTTTCCCAAAACTTCTTTGAAGCTTAAGGGCGGATTGACGCGGGCCGGCACTCCCCCGCACTGGCAGGCCGCTTCGTCGCAGATCTTCTGCCAGCGGAGCATCTTCTTCCCTTCGTCGCCGACCTTGGCGACCGTGAATTCGGTGATAGTCGGCGTGATCTCTTTTACGCCGATCTCCGTGGCCTTCTGGAGAAGGAACGTGAACGTGCTGTCAGGCAGCAGCGCCGGGTAAAGCCTGATCGGCAATACTCCCGCCACGTCCTCGATCTTTTCCAAACAGACTACAAAGGGCGTCTTGTCAAGGAAGCCGACTTCCGCCAGGGCTCTTTTGCCTTCCGGAGTCTGAATGATCACCTTGTCCCCCGCCTCCTTTCTTCTCACCCTGATGAGATGATGGTACTGGGCCTCCTCGAGAGGGGCCCTTTCGCCAATGTTTGGCAGATACGGTACCAGAAGACGGATGAGGGACATTTATTTCTTGCCTAAAAATCTCTTTACCTTGCTCATGAAATCGTCGGCCACCGGATGGACTTTCTCGCCGCAGGACTCCGCGAACTTAGAGAGCATTTCCATCTGCTCTTTGCTGAGGTTCGTCGGCGTTTCGACGATCAGTCTTACGTAATGGTCGCCCACGTAGCCGTTAAGATCCTTGATGCCTTTGCCCTTCATGCGGAAGAGCCTGCCGCTCTGCGTTCCGGCTGGGACCTTCAAGGTCATTTGCCCTTGGACGGTCGGCACTTCCACTTCGCAGCCGAGCGCCGCTTTCGGGAAGGAGATCGGCACTTCGCAGATGACGTTGTTGCCTTCGCGCTGGAAGAGCTCGTGCGGCTTCACCTGGATGTCGATGTAGAGGTCGCCGGCGGGGCCGCCTTTTATGCCGGCTTCGCCCTGGCCGCGCATTTTCAGTCTCGAACCGTCGTCCACGCCGGCGGGGATCTTGATAGAAAGTTTCTTGCTCTGCTTCACCCTGCCTTCGCCGCGGCATTCGTGGCAAGGCTTCTCAGCCACTTTGCCGCTGCCCGCGCAGTTGGGGCAGGTCTGTTCCATCATGCCGAAGAAGCTCTGGATCCTCAGTCTGCCGCGTCCGCCGCATTTGGGGCAGTTCACGGTCTTGCTTCCCGGCTCGCTTCCGGAGCCGCCGCAGACGGGGCAGGTCTCGGGCTTCGTGATGCTGATCACCTTCTCCGTTCCGTTGACCGCTTCCATGAAGGTGACGGTCGCCCGCACCCTCAGGCTGGCGCCCTGGTTAGTTGCGCGCACTTCGCCGCCGAAGAGGCCGCCGAAAAGGTCGCCCAAGTTTCCGAAGATGTCGCCGAAGTCGGCGTCCTGGGCGTGCGAGAAGTTCGACCACTGGAAGCCTCCGGGGCCGAACTGCTGCTTCATGCCCTCGGCGCCGAACTGATCGTACTGCTGGCGCTTTTGAGGATCGCTCAAGACTTCGTAAGCCTCGCTTACCTTCTTGAACATCTCCTCGGCCTTCTTGTCGCCCGGGTTGCGGTCCGGGTGATACTTCATGGCCATCTTGCGGTAAGCTTTCTTTATCTCTTCCTGAGTGGCTGTCTTCTCCACTTCCAGGAGTTTGTAATATTCGTCGTTCATTTATTCACCTTGCTTTTCTTCCTTGGGATTCTGCACCACCACGACTTTAGAGGGGCGGAGCACATGGTCCTTGAAGTAATAGCCCTGCTGCTCGACGGCTAAAATCGTTCCGTCCTCTTTGCCGGGGGCCGGGCAGACCGTCAGCGCTTCGTGGATGTTGGGGTCGAACGTTTCGCCCTCGCCCGGCATCGCCTTCACTTCGTATTTGCCCAAAATTTTATGCAGACCATCCTTTATCATCGAAAGACCGGAGAGCAGGCTCTCCTTGTCGGCCGTGTCGGCATGCTTGAGCGCGCGGTCGAAATTGTCGGCCACTTCCAGAAGATCTCTCAAAACGTTTTCGCCGTTGTAGCGCAATAGTTCGCTGCGTTCCCTCAAAGCCCGCTTGCGGTAGTTCTCGGCTTCCGCCTGGTCGTAGAGGCGGGCGTTCTCGAGTTCCGCGATCTTCTCCTTGGCCTTCTGCAGTTCCGCGCTGTTCGCCTCGGATTCCGCGGCCAGCTTCAAAGTTTCGTCGAGTTTCGCCTGCAGGCGCGAGATCTTCCGCCTCAGTTCCTTGGGGCTGAGTCTTCTTATGTTTTTGTCCTTCGTTTGGGGGGCAGTCTGTTCGTTGACTTCAGGTACGTTTTCTTCGCTGTTCATACTTATTCTCAATGATATAACTTAAATTGATATCTAATGATTATACCAAATTTACTATGAAAAAAGCGCGGGGGTCACCCGCGCTTTTAATTGGCTTTTCAAATGATGGCTGATTACATCATGCCGCCCATGCCGCCCATGCCCGGATTGGGAGCCGCGGGCTCTTTTTCGGGCAGTTCGGTGATCATGCATTCCGTAGTCAGCAAGAGGCCGGAGACGGAGGCCGCGTTCTGCAGAGCGGAGCGCGTGACTTTGGTCGGGTCAATGACGCCGGAAGCGACCAGATCTTCGAACTTGTCGGTGGCCACGTTGTAGCCGGCCGCTTCGCCCGATTTGATCTTGGCGACGACCACGGAGCCTTCCACGCCGGCGTTCTCGCAGAGCGTTCTGGCCGGGGCTTCCACGGCTTCTTTAATGATGTCAACGCCGAGTTTCTCATCGCCCTTGACCTTCAAGGATTCGAGAGCCGGCAGAGCCTTCAGGAGCGCTACGCCGCCGCCAGGGACGATGCCTTCTTCCACGGCCGCCCTGGTCGCATGCAGAGCGTCTTCCACTCTGGCTTTCTTCTCTTTCATCTCGGTCTCGGTAGCCGCGCCGACTTTGATGACGGCGACGCCGCCACTGAGCTTGGCCAGGCGTTCCTGGAGTTTCTCTTTGTCGTAGTCAGAGGTGGACTTGTCGATCTCGATACGGATCTGCTCAACTCTGGCTTTAATGTCGGCGCTTTTGCCTTTGCCTTCTATTATCGTGGTGTTGTCCTTGTCGATCACGATGCGGCCGGCCTGGCCGAGGGATTCGAGTTCCAGGTTCTCAAGCTTCAGACCAAGATCTTCAGAAACGAAGGTGCCGCCGGTCAGAGCCGCGATGTCGGCCATCATGGCTTTCCTGCGATCGCCGAAGCCAGGGGCCTTGACGGCGCAGCAAGTGAAGGTGCCGCGCAGTTTGTTCAAGGTCAAAGTGGCCAGAGCTTCGCCTTCGATGTCCTCAGCGATGACCAGGAAGGGCTTGCCGGTCTGGACGATCTTCTGCAGAATGGGCAGCAGGTCGTTCATGGCGCTGATCTTCTTTTCATATATGAGAACGTAGGGGTTCTCCAGGACGCACTCCATTTCATCAGGATTGGTGATGAAATACGGGGAGAGGTAGCCCTTGTCGAACTGCATGCCTTCCACGACGTCCAGGGTGGTCTCGATGCCCTTGGCTTCCTCGACCGTGATGGTGCCGTCTTTGCCGACCTTCTGCATGGCGTCAGCTATGGTCTTGCCGATCTCGCCGTCGCCGTTGGCGGAAATGGTCGCGACCTGCTGGATCTCTTTCTCCTTGTCAACGGGCTTGGAGAAGGTCCTCAGTTCGTCGACGATGGCGGAGACCGCCTTGTCGATGCCACGCTTGACGCTGATGGCGTTGGCGCCGGCGGCCACGTATTTCAGGCCTTTCTTGTAGATGGCTTCCGCCAGAACGGTCGCGGTCGTGGTGCCGTCGCCGGCCACGTCGCTGGTCTTAGAAGCGACTTCCCTTACCATCTGGGCGCCCATATTCTCAAACTTGTCCTCCAACTCGATCTCTTTGGCGACGGAAACGC
>Ga0310690_10006143_pt1 | contig 15938 bp, 17 predicted proteins | sample AusTroGonzalo_MG_2_FD_207661 | JGI IMG/M metagenome (GOLD analysis project Ga0310690, IMG submission 207661) | Bovine rumen microbial communities from tropical cattle in Woodstock, Queensland, Australia - Gonzalo_04 (v2) (version 2) | ecosystem: Host-associated > Mammals > Digestive system >... | reverse complement strand
CTTTTCTAGTAAAATTAATGGTTAAATTATATCATCTCTATATTATGAAATCAAGTCTTGCCTTTAAAAATTAGAAATCTTTCATAAAAAATAATGGATACCTCTTTTTTAGAGATATCCATTATTTTTTCTCATTAACGTCCGTTATCAGAACGATTCTCTTCAAAACTTTGATAATTTTCTAAACCTTTTGGTTCAAATATCGCTAATAATTCTGTAATGGCTTCATCTAATTTATGATGATAATTTCTAATTCCTTCTTCTCTTACAGAATAATCTAATGCATCCAATCTTCCGTTTGTAATTTCAAAAGTATTATTAACCAAATTTTTCAAATAAGTCATCTTGTCATCATTTATTTTGTCCCCGTATCTTGCTAATATTGCTCTTAATTTTCCTGCTTTTTCCCTTAATACATCTTTATAATCTGCCATAATTTAGCCTCCTTATTTATTATGTTTTCATTATAAAATAACCTAACCAATAAGTCAAGTTTTTTAAATATCATCTCCTATTTTCGATTTAATCTTCTGTTCCCCAAACCACAGAATTTAAAGCTTCTTCCTCTGTTGCAAATACATTACCGCATTTTATCAAGATGAAATTCTCCTTGAACAATTTCCCATTCTTGATTCATTCTCATATAGCCATCATCTTCACCTTCATACCAATAGTAATAAAACAAATTATCATATAATCTTGCTTCTCCCGTTTCTATTCTTGGAGCAGTTCTAAATATTTTAATGATTTTAGATTTCAGTTCACTATTATATAGAGAAGTTGTAGTTTCTAACTTTGCTTTTGTATAACTAACTCTATATGTTCCATTTTCAACCCAATCATACACCATATGTCCTAATTCTGGATTATATCGGTAAACGCTATCGGCATTTTCATAAATATTATAAGAATAATTATAAATACAAAACTTGCCAGGAGTAATTTCTTCTTTTTTCAATTCCTCAATTTCATGATTAATATAATCCATGGCAGCAAGATTAATTCTGTTATAAATTATCTTGTCTTCCTCATTTTCTTCTTTTCCATAATTAAAGTTTAAATTTTTTACGTTTACATCCAAATAATATTGATCACTTTCCTCTATCTTTTGATAATCAACAGAAAATCTTTTTACTAAAACAGGTACGTTTTTAAGTGCTGGATAATCTTCTGTGAAAATATTAGAATCATTTTTAAATCTATTATATAACGCAAGGAATTCTAAATGGTCTTCAAAATATATCGTACTATAATAATCCATCAGCGTAACAGATTGTTCATCAAAATAAAATGCAAAATCCTTACCATTATTAAAATTTAATACCAGTTCTAACATTAAATCTTCGATATCTTTATAATCTGTTACTACTTCATATCCTGTCCAATCGTCATTTTCATCCATAAGTCCTTTACTATTGGCATAATGAGACACTAATTCAGAATAAAATCTATGATCAAATATATCAGAACCAAGCGTATCCTCTGTAAACAAATCTTGTAATTTTATTCTTTCACCTGTTATCAAATTAAAATTCTCACAAATTGCCTTGTTCCAATCATGTTCTACTTCTTTCTTCTCTTGATTGTAACTATAAGAACTTATAGAGTAAGTAATAGAAATGACATTTGAAAAATTAGCAGATATGTATGAATATATATCAAAACTCTCTTTTTCTATATTTCCATTCGCCAAATTTTCATCTATTACATTTTCTATATCTTGTTTCATCTGAGTATTGATTTTGTTTTCAATTTTGGAATCTTTGAGTCCATCAATTTGAAAATAAACAATATCTAAACCTGCATAATTTTCTTTCACTCTATCTATTTTTAAACTATTGTAATTAAAAGTATCTTTCTCTAAATCAATCATGGAAACATGATTTCTTGTGAATTCATCTTCTGGAATAACTTCTTTCAATTGAGATTTAGCTATCGTTTCTTTATTTTTCTGAAATGGATTTACTTTCACAAGATAAATCATAACCGCTAACGAAACAAGAAAAAATATCATTAAAAAAATAATTCTCTTTATCATAAAAGTCTTTAAAGATTCTACTTTTTTCTCTTTTTGAACCTTTTTTTTCTCACTTTTGACTTCTATATTCTTTTCATTATTCATATTTTAAAATTCCCTTCATTTTACTGGAACATATCCTGCCTTCTCAACCACTTTTTGTCCTCTTGGTGAAAGCATTGCTTCTAATAATTTTAAGGTATTTTCATTGGTATCGTCTTTTCTAGTTACAGCATAATAAGCTGTCATAATAGGATATTCTTCTTTTTGAATCGTTTTATTGCTTGGTGCAACTCCTTCTACTGAAACCATCTTAATATTTTCTCCTAAATACATCGTATTGGCATAATAGTAATAAGAATATCCTATAGAATTTGCACCATTATCATAATCTGATACAACATCTATAATATCACTCATTCCGTGTGCAATATCTTCTGTTGTAGCTTCTTTTAACTTCAAACCTTGCATCACTAAATTCTCCATAGCCGTTTGGCTTCCAGAATTAACCGGTCTCTGATATGCTATAATTTCAGCATCATTTCCACCAACTTCACTCCAATTCGTGATTTCACCTGTATAAATCTTTTGAATTTGTTCTATTGTTAAGCTTTCAACAGGATTATCTTTATTGATGAAAAATACAAAAGCTTCATTTACAACCTTATTTAGTTCAAGTTCCACACCTTTGGAAGCAGCATATTCCTTATCATCCTCAGATGGTTCCACTACTAAAATTAAATCTACCTCTTTATCAATTAATTTCGTATAAGCTTGATGTGTCTTGGAATGTTGAATCTCCAAATTGCTTAATCCTGTGAAGTTTTCCTCAAAAGCTTGTGCCAAAGGAATTGTAGCTGTTGAACCATCTACAATAGGATAATTCTCCAAAGTATACAGTGGTTCATTACTAATTACTTCCTCTTTTGCTGTAGTTCCAGTATTTAATTTTTCTTTTTCTGCAGTCGTTAAAGCTCTATAAACAAAACAAAGACCGACCACTATCCCTACACATATTAGAATTACTAGAATATTAATTATGACTTTGGGTTTCATGTGTTCCTCCATTCTTGTATCTTCAATGATACATATCTTTATAAACATATATATAGTTATTATATCTATAATCATTTTGCTTTTCAAGCAATTTTACATAAAAAATGGGAAAAGCAACTCATTTACTTTTCCCATCTTTATCTTTATTTTTTCACAACCAAATTCAAAATTTTTCCTGGCACATAAACTTCTTTAATAATTTCGTTGTTTTCTATTAATTTAGCAACTTTCTCATCTTTCTTAACGGCTTCTAATATTTCTTCTTTTGATAAGTTTGATGAAACTTCTACTTGTGCTTTTAGTTTTCCATTTACTTGTACCGGTATAATAATGTTTCCACCTTGTAATTCTTTTTCGTTGATTGCTGGCCAATCCTCATTATGAATGGAAGTTGTATGACCTAATTCGTGCCATTCTTCTTCCATAAAGTGTGGTGCCAAAGGTGCTAATACTTTTAATAATGTTTCTACACAATTGGTGAAAACTTCTTTATTAATCTTTCCTTCATTAACGTAAGCATTAATTCCATTTAATAATTCCATTGAACGCGCAATAGCCGTATTAAATTGGAAGTCTTCTATATTTCTAGCCATTGCTTTAATCGTTTGATTTTTTAATCTTAATAAATCTTCTTCTGCAATTCCTATTTTACCAGTATCTTCTTTGATTTCTATCAATTTTTGCACAACCGCTTCGATTCTTGCAAAATATTTTGTCATAGCTTCAATTCCTTTGTCATCCCAAGGTCCACCTTTTCTGTAATCAAAGCCAAACATTAAATACATTCTAAATACATCTGCACCATATTTGTCCACATATTCATCTGGTGAAACTGTATTTCCCTTTGACTTACTCATCTTGTTTCCATCTGGTCCTAAAATCAAACCTTGATGAATTAGTTTTTGAAATGGTTCATCAAATTTCAAATATCCCATATCACGAAGTGCTTTTGTCATAAATCTTGTATAGATTAAGTGCATAGCAGCGTGTTCTTTACCGCCGACATAGCAATCTACTGGATTCATTTTATTAACGGTTTCTTTATTAAAAATTTCTGTTTCATTCATAGCATCTGGATACCTTAATTGATACCAAGAAGAACATACAAAAGTATCTAATGTATCTGCTTCACGTGTAGCTGGTTTTCCACATTTTGGACACTTGCAGTTCATAAACTCTTTACTCTTCTTTAATGGAGAAACGCCATCTGGTTTAAATTCAACATCATAAGGAAGCTTTACTGGTAAGTCTTCTTCTGGAACAATAACCGTACCACAAGTATCACAATAAACTACAGGGATTGGCGCACCCCAATATCTTTGACGAGAAACTAGCCAGTCTTTTAATCTATAATTTACTGTTTTTCTTCCTGCGCCTTGTTTTTCTAAATCATCTGTAATTTTCTCTTTTGCCTCTTCAGAAGTTAAGCCATCATAGTTTCCGCTATTCGTAAGCACACCATATTCGCAATATGGAAGCTCATCTGGACTTCCATCTTTAGATTTAATGACTCTCTTAATTGGTAATTGATATTTTGTAGCAAAGGCAAAATCTCTTTCATCATGAGCTGGAACCGCCATAACAAAACCTGTGCCATAATCTTCTAATACATAATCTGCAATCCAAATTGGTACTTTATCTCCTGTTAATGGATTGATTGCATAAGCTCCTATAAATGTTCCTGTTTTTGGTCTTTCTGTAGACAATCTATCAATTTCTGTTAATTTTGCCGTTTCAGCACGATAAGTTTCTACTGCCTTTTTGCAATCATCTGTCATAATCTCATCTACTAATGGGCTCTCTGGAGCAAGAACAACATATGTAACACCATTTAAAGTATCTGGTCTTGTCGTAAATACGGTAATGTCATGTTTTCCATCTTCCGTTTTGAAAACTACTTCGCTACCAGTAGATCTACCAATCCAGTTTTGTTGCACTTTTTTCGTTGATTCTGGCCAATCAATTTTATCTAAATCCTTTAAAATCTCTTCTGCATAATCTGTAATTTTGAAGAACCATTGACTTAATTTTTTCTTAACAACAACCGTTCCACATCTTTCACAAGCACCATCCACCACTTGCTCATTGGCAAGAACAGTTTTACAGCTATCACACCAGTTAACAGGAGCTTCTTTTTTATAAGCTAATCCTGCTTTATATAATTTTACAAATAGCCATTGTGTCCATTTATAATAATTAGGCATACAAGTTTCTACTGAATAATCCCAGTCGTAGCTTCCACCCATTTCATTTAACTGTCTTTTCATGGTATCAATATTTTTTAAAGTAGAATCTTCTGGATGAATACCTGTTTTAATCGCATAATTTTCTGCAGGAAGTCCAAAAGCATCAAATCCCATTGGGTGAAATACATTATAACCTTGCATTTTCTTAAATCTAGCAAATGAATCTGCTGGCGCAAAATTAAACCAATGTCCTAAGTGCAGTTTAGCACCACTTGGATAAGAAAACATTTCCATTGTATAAAACTTTGGCTTTATACTATTGGGATTGTATTTATATAATCCGGTTTTTCTCCATTCTTCTTGCCATTTTTTATCAATTTCTTTTGAATAATTCATTTTTTTTCCTCCGTTTTTATCTTCTACTTGCTCTATCCATAGTATCTAAACTATCAAGAGCTTTTCCTGTTCCTATTGCTACACAAGAGATTGCATCTTCCGCAATCATGACATTAATACCAATTTTATCTTGCAACAACTTATCTAACCCTTCAATCAGGCATCCTCCACCAGTCATATAGATTCCTTTATCACTAATATCAGCTGCTAATTCTGGCGGCGTTCTTTCTAATACAGAATGAACTGCATCTACTATCATCATTGCAGGTTCTTCTAGAGCTTCCATAATCTCACTAGAATAAATTGTAATCGTACTTGGAAGTCCTGTTGTTAAATCCCTTCCTCTTATATCCATTTCCATATCTTGCATTCTAGGATAGACGCACCCAATTCCTACCTTCAATTCTTCAGCTGTTCGTTCTCCGATAATGACATTGTGCTTTTTCTTTATATATTTCACTATATAATCATCAAATTTATCTCCTGCTACTTTAATAGAAGTACTAACAACAGCTCCTCCTAGAGAAATAACAGCAATATCTGTTGTTCCACCACCAATATCTACAATCATGTTACCGACTTGGTTTGGCTATATCAATTCCTGCGCCAATCGCTGCTGCAATGGGTTCTTCTATTAAATATACTTTTCTTGCTCCGGCATTAGAAGCGGCATCAATGACAGCTTTTTTCTCAACTTCTGTCACAATAGAAGGAATACAAATCATAATTCTAGGGGCAAATAAAAATCTTCCACCTACTTTACTAATAAAATATTTTAGCATTTTTTCCGTAACTGTGTAATCTGAAATAACGCCGTCTCTCAAAGGTCTTGTAGCTACTATATTTCCAGGTGTTCTTCCAAGCATACGTCTTGCTTCATGTCCGAATAGCAACTACATCACCTGTTAGATTGTTCACAGCAACAACAGAAGGTTCTCTTAATACAATTCCTTTTCCCTTGACATATGCAATTACTGTAGCTGTACCTAAGTCAATACCAATATCTTGTCCAAACATCCTTTTCGCCTGCCCTTCTTTTATTTTGTTACATTTTCGTTACGATTATATTACACATTCTCAAAAAATACAACCCTTAACTAAAAAATATTTTGCAAAGAAAGCTTATATTTTCCATTTAGATACTTTACTAATTGTTTTGTCTCAGATATTGTTCTTTTGGCATCTCCCCAAAGATTATTTTTTAATTCTATTTCTAATAAATGTAGCTTTACATTAATTTTTTCAATCTCTTCATGTTCTATAAAGCAAGTCAATATCCCTGCTTTTTGTTCCCACTTATTTATCGTTTGCTTTATCATTTTTTCTAATTCATCCATTTCTAATTTAGTAAATTGATTTTGATTCTCTTTTAAAATATCTTCGACTTTTTGGATATTTCCAGTCACTCTTTCTATCATTCTACTAGAATAATTTTCAAAAATAATATCCACTATTACGACCATAATAATGATACAAAGGGCAAATATACATTGTCGATATTTCCAAAAAATCAATTTTCCTTCTTTTGACAAAACATTTCTCCTTTTCCATTCAATGTCACAATTAAGGCTTCTTGCGGACTAAAGCCAAATTTTTGGACTTCTTTTTTTAACCATTCAGTATTTTTACCTATTTTTTGAAGGTTTTCTTTTAAAATAACGCCATCCATCACCAAATCATATGGAATACCTGCATAACCTGATTTTAATCGTAAATCTTCTAATGTAACTTGATTTTTTTCTGGTTTTAGAATCACACTTAATTGACCGAGAAGTTTCTAAAATAGCATATTCAACATTACTTAAATCAAAAACATTTTGTCCCCTTAGTCTTTCCTGCAATTCGTTAATGGTAAAGTTTTCTTTTATGAGAGCCTGTTCCTTAATTCTTCCACGGAAAATTAAAATTGTTGGTTTTCCGCTTAAAACTTCTCTTAATTTGATACTCCTCATACTCAAAAAAGAAATCATAAAATGCATAACCAAAAGTGCTAAAATCGGTACAATTCCTAAGTATATTGGCAGTCCTGGATTTGCCATTGGTGTACATGCCAAGTCTGCAATCATAACAGAAATTGCCAATTCAAACGGTTCTAGCTGCCCAATCTCCCTCTTTCCCATAAATCGCATTACAAACAACACCAAAATATATAAAATAATCGCCCTTATAAAACTTAATAACATGGTCTTCTCCTAGTTCACAATTTTTCCTGTATATTTTTTGCAAAATTATTTAAAATATACATTGTTAGAGATTTCGATATTAAAATTTTAACATCGAATCTCTAATATCTAAAAAGCAGAAAGGAAAGAGGATTAAAATGGATAACAACACTTCAAATATAAGTAGTAACCAAGGAGTAATGGGAACTGTTGGACAATTATTGGGTAGATTTATTGTTGCTGCCATTATTCTTGGAATTACTGCTTTCTTTACTCCAAATTTCTCCATTAGTAATATATGGGCATTAGCTTTAGCTGCCGTTGTTTTAACAGTAATGGATTACCTTATTGTTAAAATTACTGGTTTAAATGCCATTGCATTTGGTAAAGGTTTTGTCGGCTTTGTTTTAGCAGCAATTACCTTATATGCAACGCAATTCTTTGTAGCTGGATACTCTATTTCTTGGTTTGCAGCTATTATTGGTGCCTTAATCTATGGTGTCATTGCATATATTATGCCTGGAGAACAAGCATAGTTTCAATGCATGCAAAAAGAGCACAAATACCATGCGCATTTGCAAAGTATTTTGTGCTCTTTCTAATTTTACTTTTTATTTTTGATTTAGCACATTATTTTTATAATAACCCTCTTTTGTCACTTGTTTTTGTCTTGCAATTCCTAAACTATTTTCAGGAACATCTTCTGTAATCGTTGAACCTGCAGCGATTTGGCTGTTATTTCCTATTTTCACAGGTGCCACAAAATTAACATTTGATCCAATTAAACAATTATCTCCAATTAACGTTTTATGCTTATTTACACCATCATAATTACAAGTAATCGTTCCACATCCAATATTGGTATTCTTTCCTACTTCACAATCGCCCAAATAAATAAAGTGTGGTACTTTCGTTCCTGTATCGATACTTGTTTTCTTGATTTCTACAAAATCGCCTATTTTTACATTATCTGCAATTCTACATCCTTCACGAATACAAGCATTTGGTCCAATTTCGCAATTTTCTCCTATCACAACATCATCTTTAATGATTGTATTAGGATGAATCACCGTATCCATACCAATCACAACATCATCATAAATATAAGTTGTATTACTATCTTCTATCGTCACTCCATTTCTCATATGCAAATTATTAATACGATTTCTTAGCACTTTTGTTAAAAGTTCTAACTGCATTCTATCATTTACGCCTAAAATCTCTGTATTATCATCTACCATCATAGCTCCTGTCTTCAAACCTTTTTCATTCATGATTTGAATCACATCTGTCAAATAATACTCCCCTTGTGCATTATTAGGGGTAATTTGATGAATAGCCTCTAATAACGCTTCCATATCAAAACAATAAATTCCAGAATTGATTTCTTGAATTTCTTTTTGAGCAGGAGTAGCATCTTTTTCTTCTACAATTCCTTTGATATTTCCTGCTTGGTCACGAACAATTCTACCATATCCTGTAGGATTATCGTAAACAGCTGTTAAAACAGTAGCATATTCTTTTTCATCAATACTCTTTTTAATTAAGTTTTTCAATGTTTCAGGTCTAATTAAAGGAACATCTCCATAAAGAATTACCACTTTTCCTTTTTTTCCTTTTAGGAATCTCTCTGCTTGCATAACCGCATGACCCGTTCCTAATAATTCCTCTTGAAATGCATATTGTACTCTATTCCCTAAAACAGCTTCTATTTGTTCTCTTAAATATCCAACTACTGCAATAATTTCACTTGAACCAATTTTTTCAGCTAATTCTGCCACTCTTAATACTAACTCTTTTCCATAAATCTTTTGTACCAATTTTGATTTTTTAGATTTCATACGTGTGCCTTTGCCAGCTGCCATAATCAAAGTAATGATATTTTGTTCTTCTTTTTCCATCGTCATCCCTCCGTCAGAATTAATCTCTGTTATCATTTTATAACATCAATATACTTTTATCAATACTTTTTTGTTTTTTTATTTCTTTTCATTTTTCACACCTTTCTTGTTTTTGCATATAATATACCATACAAAAGATTTTAATAATCAATACTTATGCCAACACAAAGGAGGGAATTCGTTATGCCAGAAAATAGAGGTTGTTGTGGTATTTTTGATAATGAATGTCTATGGATTATCTTAATTCTAATCGTTTTATTCTGTTGCTGTGGTAATGGAAATAATAACAGAAGTGGCTGTTGCTAATACAATAATTTCTCAAAGCAAAACAGAGTTTTGGCTATCCAAAACTCTGTTTTTTATATTACTTTAAACTAGATTCGCAATATTTGCATCGATAAACTCCATTTTCCCTATCTGTCAAAATAAATATTTGATCTAAATCCCTTTCTTCCGATGTGATACACCTTGGATTTTTACATTTTGCTACATTCACTATTTTTTCAGGTAATGCTAATTTTTTCTTTTCTATCACTTGACTATTTTTTACAATGTTTACCGTTACATTCGGATCCAAAAATCCTAATTTTTCTAAATCCAATTTAATATTTTTATCAATTTTTATAATGTCTTTTTTTCCTGTTTTATGACTTTTCGCATTACTAATAATCGCCACTTGACAATCTAATTCATTTAATTTTAGAGCATTATAAATTACCATTGCATTTCCTGCTTGAATATGGTCTATGACATAACCATTCTGGATACTATCAATATTCATACTTTTCCTATCCTTTCTTTTAGCTTATTTTATACCTAACATTTTTAAAATTAATGCCATGCGGATATATTTTCCGCAAAGTGCTTGTTCAAAATATTTTGCTCTTGGATCTTCATCCACATCTGTATGAATTTCATTAACTCTTGGAAGGGGATGTAGAATCGCTAAATCTTTTTTGGCATTTTCTAATTTTGCTTTTGTTAAAACATAATAATCTTTTAGTCGGATATAATCTGCTTCATTAAAAAATCTCTCTCTTTGCACTCTTGTCATATATAAAATATCTAGCTCTGGTAAATAGGTTTCAATATCTTTTGTTTCACAATACTCTATCTGTAATTTATCTAAAACATTTGTCTTAACATAATCTGGAATCTTTAATTCTTCAGGTGAAATCAGAACAAATTTAATACCTGGATAACGAGACATTGCATTAATTAAAGAATGTACCGTTCTTCCGAATTTCAAATCCCCGCATAATCCAATTGTCATGTGATCTAGTCTTCCTTTCTCGCGACTGATTGTTAATAAATCTGTCAATGTTTGTGTTGGGTGATTATGCCCTCCATCTCCTGCATTAATAATAGGAACTGTTGATTTAAGACTGGCCACAAGAGGAGCACCCTCTTTTGGATGGCGCATAGCAATAATATCACTATAACAACCAACAACGCGAATCGTATCACTAACCGATTCTCCTTTGGAAACTGAACTTGAACTGCTTTCAGAAAATCCTAATACATTTCCTCCTAATTCTAACATCGCAGCTTCAAAGCTTAATCTCGTTCTTGTGCTTGGCTCAAAAAATAAAGTAGCTAACTTTTTACCATTGCATTTCTCTGAATACTTTTTGGGATTAGCAATGATATCGTTAGCTACTTTTATCAACTCATCAATTTCTTGAGCGGAAAAATCTTGAATATCAATTAAATGTTTCATTCTTAACTCCTTTTCAAACAATTTTTATTATTGTATCAAAAAGAGTTTTTTTTGTAAAGCAATTTTTATAGAATAATATCTCTCTTTAAAATTCCATTTGCAACAGTTCCTAAACCTATATAATCTCCTTCTATTTCTATATTATATACACCATTTTTCCAAGAATCATATCCTTTTAATCTACCACCATTTAATAACAAATTCTTTTGCGCTACTGGTAAATTAATTTTAGGAAGATTTTGAAAAACAGTTTCCATCTTTATCAGATATTCTTCTATATGTTCTTTTTGTTTTTCTAATTCTTCTAAAGTGATGGCTTTTTCTATTCTAAATTGATCTACTTGGATTCTCTGTAAATCTAACATAAATCCAACCGTTCCTAGCTTAACAGCGATATCTTCGCAAAGCGTTCTTATATAAGTTCCTTTCGAACAATTCACTTGTATTTTTAAGATCTGTTCATCTTCTTGAAACTCTATGAGTTCTAATTGATAAATTTCAATTTCTCTTGCAGGAACAGCAACTGTTTCTCCGGCTCTTGCATATTCATATAGTTTTTTACCATTGACTTTAATGGCAGAATACATTGGTGGAACTTGTTGTTGCTTTCCTAACATAGACTTTAAAATCTCTTTTATTTTTACTTCATCTATTATCTTTACGTTCGATGTTTCTATCACATTTCCTTCTAAATCTCCTGTTGTTCTCTTCTCACCTAATTTAATTTTTGCTTGATAGATTTTATCATGTTCTATTAAATATTTAGAAATCTTTGTGTAATTTCCAATTAAAATAGGCAGAACACCTGTTGCTAATGGATCCAACGTTCCAGTATGTCCTGCCTTTTTGATATTTAAAATTTTTTTCACTTTGGAAACAACATCTTGTGAAGTAAAGCCTTTTGGTTTATTAACAATTAATATTCCTTCCATATCACTCCTTATTATCTCTTAGCAAATTGAATGGTGTATATTGATCAATTTTCCAATTACCATCTTCTTTTACCAATACAAAATCAGATGATAAATCTTTTTCTAACAATTCATCAGCAACATATAAATCTAATACTACCTTGCAAGAGATTTTATCTTCATCGATGACAATACTATGAAATCTTAAATTATCATATCCTTCCGCAAACCCGCCAATACCTACATAATAGTTTCCATCTTCTATTTGTAACAATGCAGGATAGAATTCTTCCGCCAATTTTTCTGATAAATATTGATGAATCACTTCTTCATAATTACGAATAGGATATTTTAAAGCATATCCGTTAGCGTCTTCACTTTTATCAATATCAAAATATTCATCTGATAAAAAATATAATGCTTCTGCTATAGGATAATATTCATTTACTAATTTAACAGCCTCTAACGCTTTTTCTCTTTCTGGATCTTTTTGTGAAACAGTCTCTTCGCTTTCATTTTTTACTACATTCTCTTCGTCTTTTTTATTCTCAGATTGACAAGCTGTTAATAAAAATAAGATACTTCCCATCATCAATAAAACTACTAAAATTTGAACTACTTTTTTCATTACCAATACTCCTTATTTTCTAAACTACTTTTTCCTCTTGTATGTGTTTGATAGTTTCATCAACTACTGCTTTTCGAATATCTTCTAATTTTGCATTAATCGTACAACCACTTGCTAATTTGTGGCCCCCACCACCATATAACATACAAATATCAGATACATCAATATTATTAGAACGAAACGACAATTTAAAACCATCTTCTTTTTCACGCGCAAAAATAGCAACTTCTACACCTTCAATATTCGTTCCTATTCCAGCAATTCCATCGCATTCACCTGCTTGAATGTTTAATCTTTCTGCATCTTCTTTGGTAATATAAGTAAAAGTAATTTTTCCATCCATATAAAATTCAATTCTATCCGTAGCAAGCTTTTCTGCTTCAAATTGAGATTTTGATTTTGTCATTAAAGCATCTTTATATATTTTCGCTACATTTACCCCTTTTGATAAAGCCCATCCCGCAAATTCAAATGTTTCTCTTGTCGTAGAAGCAAAACGGAATCCACCTGTATCGGTTATAATTCCCGTTAATAAACATCTCGTTACCTCTTTTGAAATCTCAATTCCCATATATTGAAAACTAGAAACTAATATTTCACAACATGCAGGTGCAGCAGGATTAACAACATTATAATCTGCAAACATCGTATTTTTCAAATGATGATCAATCTCTACTGTAACTTTGGCATTTTCAAAATAAGATTGATACTCTTTATGTATTCTTTTCAAATCAGGGCAATCTAATATGATTGCCATATCATATTCTTCCAGACTTGCTTCTGTTTTAATCAAATCTACACTAGGAAGATTTTTGTAAATTGGTGGATATTCTTTAAATAGCACATCCACTTTTTCTTTTCCTAATTCTTTTAATACCGTTGCAAACGCTAAAGCGCTTCCTATAGCGTCTCCATCAGGGCTTTCATGTGCTGTAAGCATAAAAGAATTGGCATTTTGTATCTCTTTTAAAATTTCATCTAAAGTCATATTTTTTCTCCTTATTTATTATATTTATTTCTTCTATTATATTTTGTTTATTGACCTAGATGCATATCTTTTAAAATCTTATCTATTTTTGCTCCATATTCAATACTTTCATCAAATTCAAAAATTAATTCTGGTGTCATTCTTAAATTAACTCTTTTAGCAATTAAAGTACGAATATATCCACTTGATTTTTTTAAAATTGCTAAATTTTCTTTTTGACTTTTGCAACCAAGCATTGTCACAAAAACACGTGCATATCTAAAATCAGGTGTTGTTTTTACGAAACTGACACTTACCATACCTGTAAAATTAGGATCTTGTATTTCTTGATTAATGATTTTACTAATTTCTTCTTTTAGCTGTTCATCTACACGCTTCATTCTATTTTTATCTGACATGATTTCCTCCTAACAATTACTTTACTTGCTCCATAACATAGATTTCTAAACTATCGCCTTCTTGTAAATCGTCGAATTTCTCGATTTGAAGGCCGCATTCATAGCCTTTGTCAACTTCTTTCACATCATCTTTAAATCTCTTTAATGAAATTAGTTTTCCATCATGAATTACAATATTATCTCTAATAACTCTAATTCCAGCGTTGCGAGAAACTTTTCCAGTTAAGACATACGCACCTGCTACGGTACCAACTCCAGAAACTTTGAATGTTTGACGAACCTCTGCCGTTCCTATTACCACTTCTTTATATACTGGATCTAACATTCCTTTCATAGCAGCTTCTACATCATTGATAGCATCATAAATAACAGAATATTGTTTAATTTCTACGCCTTCTTTTTCTGCTTGCGCTTTTGCTAAATTACCAGCTCTTACATTGAAAGCGATAATAATTGCATTGGAAACTTGCGCAAGTGTTACATCTGTTTCTGTAACACCACCAACACTAGAATGAATAACAGATACTTTTACTTCTTCATTAGAAAGCTTAGATAATGATTGTTTCAAGGCTTCAACAGAACCTTGCACATCCGCTTTCACAATCAAATTCAATTGCTTTAAGTTTTCTGTTTCAATCTTTGAAAATACGTCATCTAATGTAACTATGCTACGTTTTGATAATTCTTTTTCACGTTTTTCACGAAGTCTTCTTTCAATTAAATGCTTTGCTGTCTTTTCATCTTTTACTTCATAGAACGTATCCCCTGATTCTGGCACCATAGAAAGTCCTGTGATTTCTACTGGTGTAGAAGGTCCAGCTGTTTTTACTTTCTTACCTTTATCATTGGCCATTGTTCTAATTCTACCAATAGAAGAACCCACAATAATCGTGTCTCCTACATCTAATTTTCCACGTTGTACTAATACTGTAGCAATTGGTCCTTTTTGTTTATCCAAACGTGCTTCGATAACTGTACCTTTTGCTTGCTTATTTGGATTTGTTTTTAATTCTAAAACATCTGCTTGTAATAAAACCATTTCTAACAAATTATCGATACCTGTTCCTTTTTTAGCAGAGATAGGAACAAAAATGTTTTCTCCACCCCATTCTTCTGGAACAACATTATATTTCGTTAATTCTTGTTTTACTTTATCAATATTGGCATCTGGTAAATCCATTTTATTAACAGCAACAATAATTGGAATACCTGCTGCTTTTGCATGGTCTATTGCTTCTATTGTCTGAGGCATAACACCATCATTAGCAGCCACTACTAAGATAGCAATATCTGTAATTTGAGCACCTCTTGCACGCATACTTGTAAATGCTTCATGGCCTGGTGTATCTAAAAATGTAATCGCTCTATCATTAATTTTAACCTGATAAGCACCAATATGTTGTGTAATACCACCAGATTCACCTTCAATGACGTTGGTGTGTCTAATGGCATCCAATAAAGATGTTTTACCATGATCAACGTGTCCCATAACAACAATAACAGGTGGTCTTTCGATTAAATCTCCTGCTTCATCTTCTGTTTCATCAATCAATTTATCTTCATCTGTTACAATAA
>Ga0310690_10006141_pt1 | contig 15945 bp, 12 predicted proteins | sample AusTroGonzalo_MG_2_FD_207661 | JGI IMG/M metagenome (GOLD analysis project Ga0310690, IMG submission 207661) | Bovine rumen microbial communities from tropical cattle in Woodstock, Queensland, Australia - Gonzalo_04 (v2) (version 2) | ecosystem: Host-associated > Mammals > Digestive system >... | reverse complement strand
GTATTGTCTATATTGATGAGATCGACAAGATCGCACGCAAAGGTGAAAATATGTCCATTACCCGGGATGTCAGCGGTGAAGGCGTCCAGCAGGCCCTGCTGAAGATCCTGGAAGGAACCGAAGCGGCTGTGCCGCCCCAGGGAGGCAGGAAGCATCCGCATCAGGAAATGGTTCGGATCGACACCACCAATATCCTGTTCATTTGCGGCGGCGCTTTTGACGGGCTTGTCCCGATCATCGAAAACCGTATCGGCAAGAAAGTGCTGGGCTTCGGCGCAGAACTGCAGAGCCAGCGGGATCCCTCCAGGACGGATGCCCTGAAGGAAGTCCGTCCGGAGGATCTGACCAAATATGGCCTGATTCCGGAATTTGTCGGACGGCTTCCGATTGTTGTCACGCTGGACGGGCTGGACGAGGAAGCACTGGTCCGGATCCTGACAGAGCCGAAGAACGCCCTGTGCAAGCAGTATGAGGCGTTGCTGGATATGGATGGCATTCGCCTGACATTTGAGGATGAGGCGGTACGTGAGATCGCCCGGCAGGCGATTGAACGCAAATGCGGCGCCAGGGGACTGCGCGCAATTATTGAAGACGCTATGCTGGATACCATGTTTGAACTGCCCGGTATGCAGGATATTAACGAGTGCGTGATTACCAAAGAATCGGTGACCGGCGGCAAACCGACATTGATTTCAGGTGTCAGAAAAAGAAATGTGAGGCGCGCCGAGAAGAAGGTTGGCGAAACGGACGCCTCCTGATCAGGGGATATCATGAAAAAAAACCAGATAATTGAATTGCCTGTACTGCCTCTCAGGGGATTGATGCTTTTCCCGAACATGGTTCTGCATTTTGACGTGGGACGCAAAAAATCCCTTGCAGCCCTGGAACAGGGCATGATGGAGCAGCAGAAGGTTTTTCTCATCAGTCAGAAAAATGATAACACGGATGAACCCGGGTGGAAGGATCTGTGCAAGGTGGGTACTGTTGCAGAGATCAAACAGGTGATGAACCTGCCCGGGGAGAATATCCGTGTGCTTGTGGAAGGTTCCGTACGGGGCGTTATCCAGGAGACGGTCGGAGATGATCCCTGTATGCGCGCTGCTGTCAGGCTGTGCGAAGACAAGGCTGTCCGCTCCGCAGAAGCAAAGGCGTTGCTGAGAACAGCACAGGACCTGTTTGAGGAGTATGCCAAGGCTTCCCAGCGTGTGAGCCAGGATACCGTGGAATCCATCCACGCGATCGAAAAGCCCGGCGAAGCCGCGGATCTGCTGGCTGCGAACGTGCTGAACCGGCAGGAGGACCGGCAGGATATCCTGGACGAACTCAACCCTGTGACCCGGTTGGAAAAGGTCTGCGCCATCCTGATGCGGGAAACCGACATGGCGGATACGGAGAAGCAGATCCAGGCCCGGATTCGTAAACAGGTGGAAAAGAACCAGAAGGATTATTATCTGCGTGAACAGATTAAGGCAATCCAGACGGAGCTGGGCGACCGCGACGAGGCTGAAACAGATGAACTGCGCAAGCGGATGGAAGCTCTGCCGCTGAATGAAGAAGCCAGGGCCAAATGTGAAAAGGAACTGGACAGGCTGGCCCGTATGGCACCGGGAAGCCCGGAGGCGTCAGTCAGCCAGACCTATATTGAATGGATTCTCGATTTGCCATGGGGAAAAGAAACGGAAGACAACCTGGACCTGAACCGTGCCAGGGAGGTCCTGAACCGGGATCATTACGGCATGGAGGAAGTCAAGGAAAGGATCATAGAATACCTGGCTGTTCTGAAGATGAAGCGGGATATGAAAGGCCCAATTCTTTGCTTTGTCGGCCCTCCGGGAGTGGGAAAAACCAGTATTGTTAAGGCAATCGCGGAGGCAGTCGGACGAAAATTTGTTCAGATGAGCCTTGGCGGCGTCCGCGATGAGGCGGAGATCCGCGGCCATCGCAGGACCTATATTGGTTCTATTCCCGGAAGGATTATTTCGGGAATGAAACAGGCGGGGACGGTTAATCCTGTTTTCCTGTTCGATGAAATTGACAAGATGAGCGGCGATTTCCGCGGGGATCCTGCTTCCGCGATGCTGGAAGTACTTGATTCTGAACAGAATTATGCCTTCCGGGACCACTATATGGAACTGCCTTTTGACCTGAGCAAGGTCATGTTTATCACAACGGCGAATAATATGGAAACCATACCGGCTCCGCTGCTGGACCGGATGGAACTGATTGAGGTTCCAAGCTATACAGAGGAAGAAAAGCTGCAGATCCTGAAACGGCATCTCCTGCCCAAGCAGATCAGGGAACACGGTATGAAGCCGAATGCCCTGAAGGCCGGGGATGAAGTCCTGAAGGCGATGATTGAGGACTATACCCGGGAAGCAGGCGTCCGTACGCTGGAAAGGACAGCAGCCAAGCTTTGCAGGAAGACCGCTGTCCGGATGCTGGACCAGGGAAAGCGCTCTGTTACTGTGACACTGAAAATGATGCGTGAAATGCTTGGAGCACCGCGCTATCTGCGGGAGGCACCCGAGAAAGAACCGCGCGTCGGCGTAGTGAACGGTTTGGCTTATACGAGCGTCGGCGGCGAGATGCTTGAGGTGGAATGCACCACCATGAGCGGCAAAGGAACGCTGAAACTGACCGGGCAGCTTGGCGATGTGATGAAAGAATCAGCTGAGGCAGCCTTCAGCTGGGTGCGTGCCCACAGCGAGCAGCTGGGACTGGCCAAAGATTTTTACCAGTCAATTGATATTCATATCCATGTCCCGGAAGGAGCTGTACCGAAAGACGGCCCCTCTGCCGGTGTGACGATGACAACAGCGCTCGCGAGCGCATTGACCGGGAAGCCTGTCCGCCAGGATGTGGCAATGACCGGTGAAGTCACACTTCGGGGAAGGGTTCTGCCCATCGGCGGACTGAAGGAAAAGACGATGGCGGCATACCGGGCAGGGATCAGGACGCTGGTGATCCCGGAGGAAAACCAGAAGGATATGGAGAAAATCCCGGACTACGTGCTGGGGCAGTTTAAGGTCATCAAGGTCAGGGATGTTGAGGAAGTGCTGAAGGCAGCGCTCGTATAAATTTTTATTCATGATGAACTATCACGGCAGGAAGGGGGACAGGAATGGAAATCAGGACAGCTGAATTTGTGACTTCCATGGCTGATTACGGGCCGTTTGAAGGAAAAGGCCTGCCCCAGATCGCTGTTGCCGGAAAAAGCAACGTAGGAAAGAGTACGCTGATTAACAAACTGTGCCGGCGGAACAAGCTGGCACGAACCAGTTCCACGCCCGGAAAGACGAGACTGCTTAACGTGTTCCTGCTGAATGGTGAATTTCATCTGGTGGATCTGCCCGGGTACGGGTTCGCAAAGGTGGATAAAGCTGAGAAACAGCGCTGGGGTAAAATGATGCAGGACTACTTCGCGAAAGCGGATGAACTGCTCCATGTGTTGTGCCTGGTGGATATCCGCCATGAACCGACGGAAGATGACAAGCAGATGAATCGCTTCCTGCGGGAAATGGACATCCCTTTTTCTGTGATTGCCACAAAAGCTGACAAGATCAGCAGGGGAGCCCGGAGCAAGTATCTGGCTCCGATCTGCCGGGCGCTGAGTGTACAGCCCTGGGAAATTATCTGTTTCAGCGGTGAGGACGGGACAGGAAGGGATCAATTGCTGGAGCTGCTGGACAGCGTTTTGCATCCGGCTGATACGTGACCTGTTTTTTGGGGAAAGCCATTTTTTTCCTATTGCATATCATACGTTGTGGGAGTATAATCCATGTCCGTGGATTACGCACTGCTTTTGAATGATCAGTGGAGGATGAAATCATAAAAGTGGGAAAGACCGAACAAAATCGGTCATATTTCCTGCAAAGATGCATCAAAAATACCTCCAAGTGTCAAATAAAAGATGAACAGTGGGAATCTGCTCCTTAAAACATCCGGAAGGTGGAATGTTGGATGAACCTGATCAAATGCCCGCGCTGTGACCTGAACTATATCCGGGAAGATGAAAAGTACTGCAAGGTGTGCCTTCGTGAGATGAAAGGCGAGACCCGCCAGGAAGATATGGAACTTTGCAGCATCTGCAATGAGGAACCGGCTCTGCCGGGAAAGGATGTATGCCTTTTCTGCCTGAGGGAAATGAACAAGAGCAACAATTCTGAGGAAACGGATAACGAGGGCGAGACTGAAAACGTTGATACCAACACGATCGGCGATATGGACGATGTGAGCAGTATGGATGAGATTATTCCCGAAGTGGAAGAAGAGAATTCCGGGGAATACGATGAAATAGACCAGGAACTGAGTCTGGAAGACGTCCGCGAAGATGAGGAAAGAGAAGCTGACGAGGACGAAGAGGAAGAAATCTGAAGCGGCATTCAATAGGTAATTATACAAGGAGAAATTATGCGCCTGTTTGCCATTGGAGATTTGCACATGTCCGGCGGAGATGAAAAACCCATGGATGTGTTTGGCCCCCAATGGGACAGGCATTTTTTACGTATCCGGGAAAACTGGCAAAAAAAAGTGGGCGGAGAGGATACGGTTCTGATCCCGGGAGATATCAGCTGGGCGATGCAGTTGAAAGATGCGGAAGCAGACCTGCACGAGATTGGGGAACTGCCGGGCCACAAAATACTGTGTAAGGGAAATCATGATTACTGGTGGAATTCCATCAGCCAGGTGCGAAGCGTCCTGCCCGGATCAGTGACTGCGCTGCAGCACAGCGCGGTGGATATCGGGAAGGCTGTGGTCTGCGGAACCAGGGGATGGCTGATTCCAACAGCAGATCAGCCATTGAGTGAACAGGATGATAAGATATACCGCAGGGAGGCGGAGCGGCTCCGGCTGGCGCTGGATGAAGGAAAGAAACTGGCGAAGGGAAGGCCTGTTATTGTTATGACGCATTATCCGCCGCTGCTGCAGGGCGGGAAGGAAAACCTGTTTACCGGACTGATGGAAGAATACGGTGTTACAGATGCGGTATACGGGCATCTTCACGGTTCAGGTATCCAGGGCGGCTTTACAGGAGAACACTGTGGAATCAGGTTCCACCTGGTTTCCTGTGACAGTATTGATTTTTGTCCCAAAGAGATCAAATTGGAAGAGTAATTATTAATTTTTTGAAATATATTCAACATACCGGCAGGCACCGATGGAGGGCCTGCCTTTTTTGCATACAAAATATAGATTGACCGAAGAGACACATGCACAATTCTCCTGTTAATCATTACAAAAATATTACAAAAAAATTTATAAAATATTAATTTATACCAAACGATAGCCTGAATCTCTTTGAAATCAGGGCTTGCAGAGGAGCAAATCTTGTGCTACATTTGTGGGGAAAAAGGGAATTTCATCCCAAAATCAAACATAAAAGTGGTAGAAAGGGGAGCGGCATCATGGAAGGCCCAAAAAATGACAATTCCGCGAATCATGCCGCAAACCCGGAAAAAAAAGGAGCCGAGAGACCTAAAAGGTTTATCGGATCGTTCAGCCACAGTTTGGACAGCAAAGGACGACTGGTGATCCCGCAGGGGTTCCGGGACAAACTCGGCGAGACATTCTGCCTGGCACCCTCTTTCGATTTTCAGTCTGTTGCGATCTATCCGACAGAAAAATGGGAGGAAAGGAACGAGGCATATGAAAAACTCGGCAGCCTCAATCCTGCCCTGAACCGGTATCTGGAGCAATTTTACGCCCTGAGTTTTGATGAACAGGCGTGCGACGCCCAGGGGCGGATCCTTTTGCCGGCCAATCTTCGCCAGAAGATCCTGAAAGATGAAAGGGATATGGAAATCACCGGCGCCAATGATCATATCCGTGTCGCGGCTGTTACAGCCGGCGAAGAGACCTGGAAGAAGTTCAAGGACGAATTACCCCAGCTTCTTGATCTGATTGCGGGGCTGGAAGGACAGAAAGAATGAGAAAGGAGTGAGCGGGCATGACTGATGTTTCTGCCAGGGTCAGGAACAGACTGCAGGACGGCTTGATTGACTGGCAGGAAAGGCGGTACCGTCAGGCAGATTTCCGTCAGCAGCAGGCAGACATTCACCGTTCCAGAATGACCTGCTCTGCCTCGCTCCCTGTATTTCATCAGACACAGGACTGGACAGGCAGTGTCGGAATAAGCCCCAGCGGCAGGTTTCAGGTCATCGAGGAAAGCAAGCCAAAGAAACGCATCATCTCCAGGGAAGGACTTCGGTGGAACGCGGCGATAACGCTATTGGTAGTCCTGGGATTGCTGTTTGCAGTGATTCTGGTGGCGGATCTCGCGGGGATCGGAAGAAGCGGGCGCGTGATCGGTAAACTAAACACCAAGATTGAGACCCTGGAGAACAGGAACAGCGAGATTTCTTCAGAAATCGAAATGGCAGCAGACAGTGCCAGCGTCTGTACCGAAGCGGTTAAACTGAATCTGATTTCTTCCAATGGCGCAAAAACCGTCCGGCTGACGGCACCGGCAAACGCACAGCTGACGCTTTCCAGCGCGGATAAAGCGGCGGAGAACGCGGATCTGGAAGGAAGGCTGACTTCCTTAGCAGGAGACTGACAGGATCGGTCTCCTATTTTGTCTTTCGCCCGGCTGGAAAACCGGGGCGATTTGTGATAAGCTATTATCGGATCTATCCGCTTATACAGGAAGGTGAATACTGACATGAAACTTTGGGAACTGCTGACGGAGCTTCCTTATGTGGAAGAAACCCGCGGCGATATGAACACTGATATTCGCGAAGTGACTTCTTCCAGCCGTGAAAAGACGGACGCGGGACTGTTTTTCTGTATTGTCGGCGCGCGCTTTGACGCGCATGACTATGCCTGGGAGGCAGTGGAGAACGGCTGCGTTGCGCTGATTGTGGAGCACTTTGTACAGCTGGATGTTCCCCAGGTGCGTGTCAATAACGGACGCGCCGCTATGGCGCGGATTGCCGATGCGTTTTACGGGCATCCTTCCAGGCAGATGCGCATGATCGGCATTACGGGAACCAAAGGTAAAACGACAACAACTTATCTGCTGCAGAGTATCTGCGAAAAGGCAGGTATGAAATGCGGGATCATCGGTTCAACGGGGACGGTGGTGGAGGATCAGCATCTCGACAGCAAACTGACTACACCCGATCCGATTGATCTTCAGAAAATGCTTCGCATGATGGCGGATGAGGGCGTTAAGGTCGTCTGTATGGAAGTGTCGGCTCATGCGATTGATATGAACAGGCTGGATGGGATGAACTTTGAAGTGGGTTGTTATACCAACCTGAGCCAGGATCATCTGGATTATTTCTATACAATGGAACGGTATTTTGAAACCAAAAAGCAGTTCTTTACATGCGGAATGGTCAAAAACGCGGCGGTTAATGCGGATGACGAAACTTCCGGCAAACTGACGGAAGGAATCAAAATGCCTTATATCACCTATGGAATCTGTGTGGACGCGGACGTTTTCGCCAGGGACATTGAAATCACCGAAGAAGGTGCCCGTTTTAACGTCCAGCTTCACGGAATGAACCAGATTGCTATCCAGATGCGGATGACCGGCATGTTTAACGTTTACAACGCGCTGGCCGCAACCAGCTGCGCGTTGATTATGGGAATCGCCCCGGAAAAGATCAAGGCCGGACTGGAGGCTGTGACAAGGGTGCCCGGCCGTATTGAGGTGCTTCAGACCGGGACACCGTTCAAAGTGATTCTGGATTACAGTCATTCTCCTGACGCACTGGAGAATATCCTGAAAACGGTACGCCAGTTTACCCGAAACCGTGTCATCGCGGTGTTCGGCTGCGGCGGCGACCGGGATAAGGGCAAACGCCCGATGATGGGCGAGATCGGCGGACGGCTGGCGGATCACTGCATCCTGACTTCTGACAATCCCCGGACGGAGAATCCGATGGTCATCCTGGCGGCTATTGAAAAGGGAATCAAAACGACAGGAAAGAGCTATGAGGTGATCGAGAACCGGCGTGAAGCGATCCGCAAAGCGCTCCGGATAGCGGAGGATGGCGATGTGATCGTCCTGGCGGGTAAAGGGCACGAAACTTATCAGGAGATCATGGGTATCAAACGCCCGTTTGATGAGAAGGTGATTGTAAGCGACCTGCTGCTGGAAATGAAGAAGGAACAGGAATAAGGGAGCAGAGAACATGTACAGGATGATCGCTAGCGCGCTGATCGCTTTGGCTGCGGCACTGCTGCTTGGACCGGCGCTGATCCGGTATCTGAAAAAGCTGCATTTCGGCCAGACGATCTATGAACTTGGTCCGAGCCATCAGCAGAAGCAGGGTACTCCCGTGATGGGCGGACTGATGATGGCGGCGGGCATTGTGGCCGCCAGCCTGATCTGTCATCCGGCGAAATGGGATGGCGCCTGGGATTTCGTTTTTCCGCTTCTTGCGGTTTCACTTCTCAGCATGGCGGTAGGCTTTGCAGACGACTATATTAAAGCAGTCAAAAAAAGGCATGACGGGCTGAATCCATGGCAGAAGATTGCCGGACAGGTAATCGTTGCTGTCGGATTCAGTGTTTATTGTTATTTCTCCCCCAGCGTCGGAAGCAGGATTATTCTCCCCTTTATCGGCGGAGAATGGGATCTGGGGCTTTTCTATATTCCTTTGATGACGCTGCTGGTCATTTTTATTGTGAACAGCAGCAATCTGCAGGACGGCCTTGACGGACTGCTCAGTACTGTGACGGCGGTGAGTTCTTCCGCCTGGGCGGTGATCTGTATGATCATCACGACTGCCGCGGCTATCGGCGGAAGGGATAACACCGGTTCAGTTACGACAGGTGTTTTTGCGATGAGTATGGTTGGGGCCTGCGTCGGCTTCCTGAGATTCAACCGCTATCCGGCAAAGACTTTTATGGGAGATACAGGCAGTATGCTGCTGGGTGGGGGAACGGTTGCCATGGCAATGCTTCTGCGCCAGCCGCTGCTGCTTCTGCTGACGTTCTTTACGCCGATTATGAGCAGTGTGAGTGTGATTCTGCAGCGCTACTACTATAAGCTGACGCATGGAAAGCGGATTTTCCTGATGAGCCCGATTCATCATCATTTCGAGAAAAAGGGATATTCAGAAACACAGATCGTGAGTATGTATGCGGGGATTACGCTGATCCTCAGCCTGATCGCTGTTGCAGCAGTTTGCGTAGGTTTCTGAGCATAGGAGAACAGGATATGAATTACGAGCACAAGAAAGTTCTGGTTGTTGGTATGGCACGCAGCGGTGTAGCTGCGGCGCAGCTTTTGCGCGCTTCCGGCGCTGAAGTCACAGTCAACGATTCCAAGACAGAAGAAGAACTCGGGCAGCAGCTGAAACCGCTTGAAGGCCTGCAGCTGGAGCGGAAGTTTGGCTGCGGGGCGATGGAACTGCTGGAAGGGAAAGACTGCCTTGTGATTTCTCCCGGCATTCCGGACACGGCGCCGTTTGTTGTGAAAGCAAAAGAGATGGGAATTTATGTCATCGGCGAACTGGAACTGGCGGCACAGCTTTCCCATGGTACGCTGATTGCCGTAACAGGAACAAACGGCAAGACGACGACGGTCTCTCTTTTGGGCGAGATTTTTTCCAACAGCGGTAAAGTGACCCATGTGGTTGGAAATATCGGTTATCCTTTTTCCCTGGCCTCCCTGATCAGCCGGAAAGAGGATGTGATTGTCTGTGAAGTGTCTTCTTTCCAGATGGAAACAGCCGACACATTTCATCCCAAGGTAGCACTATTAACCAATATCACCGAAGACCACCTGAACCGGCACGGAACGATGGAAGTCTATACATCGCTGAAAATGCGCATGTTTAAAAACCAGACATCTGCTGACTACGCTGTTTTCAACGCGGATGATCCGGGACTGGCCGGATTGAGCAAACAGGTCAAAAGCAAAGTGCTCTTTTTCAGCCGCAAACACGAAGTGAAAGAAGGCGCCTTTGTCCGGGAAGGACAGATTATGCTGCGGATGAACGGAAATGAGAAGAAGATCTGTCCTGCGGAAGAAGTATTTATTCCCGGGCCCCATAATCTGGAGAATGCGCTGGGGGCGGTATGTGTTGCAGCGGCAATGAACGTACCTGTTCCTGTGATCCGGCACAGCCTGAAGTCTTTCAGGGGTGTGGAGCATCGCATTGAGACGGTCAGGGAACTGGACGGCGTGGAGTATATCAATGACAGCAAGGGAACCAATGTTGATTCCACTATCAAGGCAGTGCAGACGATGAGCCAGCCGACGGTCATTATTCTGGGAGGATATGATAAACATACCTCATTTGACCCCCTCTCCAGGGAGATTATCAACAGCCCGATGATCAGGCATGCGGTTCTGATCGGAGAGACAGCCGGGCTGATCCGCAACAGCCTGGAAAGAGTCGGATTTCATGATCTGAGCAATGCCGGATCACTTCGGGAAGCTGTGGAAACTGCGCGCAGGATAGCTCAGAAAGACTGGTGTGTGCTGTTGAGCCCTGCCTGTGCCAGTTTTGATATGTTCAAGGATTATGAAGAACGCGGTCGGGTGTTCAAACAAATCGTTCAGGAACTGAAATAACAATACAAAAACAGACCAAAGTCTGTTACGTTCGGTTTCAAATGACCTGATTTACTGAGGAGGTACACACGTGCAGGGACCGTCAGGCAGTAACCGACCCCGTACCGCCGGGGAACGGGCAGGATCGCCCGGAAATGCCAGGGACGGCGTACGGGACTGGCAGCGGAATACCTGGTACGGCCCGGCACCTCTGAACAGTAATCCGTTTGATGAGCCGGAAGACGCGCCGGAACTGAAAGACAGCCGTTCTGAGAATGTCAACGATCATATCGGTTCGTTCTGGGAACCGCAGGGGACAGGTTATAAACCGCAGATCGGAACCGACCGTCCGGAAAAAGCAAAAACCGGAGCAACGCGGAAACAGAAAGGCGGGCATTCCGCCGCGATCCGTGTGCTGACCGGTATTTTTGTATTTCTGCTGGCTGTGGCCCTGGTTCTTCGTTTTGCTGTTTTCGCTGTTCGTGAAATACATGTCATCGGAAACCAGGCTGTGCCGGAGAATGAGATTATCCATAAAAGCGGCGTCCACCAGGGAGATTTTATCCTGACGCTGGATGAAAAAGAAGTCGAGAGAAGAATTGCCGGAGATTACAGACTGCAGTTCAGATACATGGCCAAACAGATGCCGAACCGGATTGTCATCTCCGTACGGGAAAGGGAAGCCTGCTGCTGGCTGAATTACTGCGGAATCATATATGTTATGGATAAAAACCGCATGGTTCTCTTTGAATCGGAGAATCCGGCGGAAACGCCTGCCAACCTGGTGGAGATCAAAGGACTTGAAGTCCGCTCCAATACGCTGGTCGGACAGGTGATTACACTTGGAAATGAAGTCCAGCAGAGCATTTTTTCCGAGATGTTTCTGGAAATGAAAGTCCTGGGCTGCACGGAGAAAATTGCGGAAGCCGATATCAGCAATCCCGACTCCATTCTCCTTGCTACCCGGAACGGGTTTACTGTCGGCCTGGGAGGGCGGGAAAACCTGCATGCCAAACTACGCAGCATGATGCTTGTTATAGAGGAACTGACCAACATGGGCTATACCAGCGGAACGGTTAATATTGTCAATCCGGAAAATCCGATTTTCACTCCCTGATAACCCAACGGAAACAAAAATGTTACAAAAAAGTTCTTTTCTGTAATAAATTTCCGCAGAACCCTTGCAATCAAAGCATAAAAAAGATATAATAAACGGTGGTTTTCATTATTTTGTAGCAATTGACCGAGATCCTGCTTCGGGATCAAGAAAACAGGGGGCTTGAAACACCTATGAAAACAACGGTTGCAGCCATTGATTTCGGCACGAGCAAGATTGTCACGCTTGTCGCTGAAAACAGCGGCAGTCAGCGCTGTGACATCACCGCCGCCGGAGTGACGAAGTATGACGGCTATCTCGAGGAAGGATGGAACAATCCGGGAATGCTCGATGAAGCGATCCGCCGTTCCATTGCAGACGCGGAAGAACAGTCCGGAAGCAAGATCAAGGAAATCAACGTCGGTGTTCCCGGGACATTTACCCACGTTTATGCCACGAAGGTGACGGTTCCCCTGAAGGGCACCGATCCCCGTGTGACCGCTGCAGATGTTAAAATGGCTTTCAGCAAAGCTGCGGAAAACCTGGCAAATGTCCCCGGCGTCGTTGTTCATTCCAGCCCAGCCTGGTTTATGGTGGACAGCGGGAAAAAGACGCTTGAACCTGTCGGAATGAAGGGCAGGGAAATGACGGCCTTTATCAGCTTTGCTGTCGGCAACCGTTTTTTCATTGATGACATTACGAACCGTATGGCTGACCTCGGCATCGTGGTGACCGGTTTTTATTCCACATCAGCCGGTGAAGCGATGCTTTACCTGAGTGAACAGGAAAGGGACCATACCTCCGTGCTCATTGATATGGGTTACCTGAATACCGAGATCATCGGGGTAGAGGGCGACGCGATTATCTATCACAAGGTCCTGGATGTCGGCGGAGGCGATCTGGCGGTTGCACTGGCTGAAGAGCTGGATATTTCACTGAGCGCTGCCGAAGATATCAAACGCAAGTTTGTATACGGCATTGATACCGCGGGCGAGACCTATGAGGTACCCGGCGCGGACGGTATGAAAGGCACTGCCTTTACCCGTGAACAGGTCAAGCCGATTATCTGCAAGGAACTGGATGAAATCTGCGCGAAGATCAAGGAAGCGGTTGATGATGACTTCGGCGGCCTGGGCAGCTGGTCCAATGTTTTCCTTACGGGCGGCGGCCTGAGCTTTAACCGCGGCGGTAAGGAATACCTGGCCGGAAGGCTTGGCAGACCGGTTCAGGAAACACCCCGCCGCACGACCAAACTGAACAGTCATTGCTTCTCCAGCGCACTGGGACTGATGGATCTGATTATCGATACGATAGAGCAGCAGCGTCAGCCGGCCGCAGGAGCAGGTGGCAAGATCAAAGATTTTTTCCGCAGTCTGTTGGGAGGTTAAGAAAATGATCGAGTTCCAGAATGAAGAACAGAGCACTTTTGCAACCATCAAAGTCGTAGGTTGCGGCGGCGGCGGAAACAACGCCGTGAACCGCATGGTGGACGCCGGGCTGCGGGGAGTTGAATTCATCTCTGTCAATACCGACCGTCAGGCGCTGAGCCAGTCCAATGCCCAGGTGAAGATCCAGATTGGTGAAAAACTGACAAAGGGCCTCGGCGCCGGAGCGATCCCCGAGGTGGGCCGCCGTGCGGCTGAAGAGAGCCGGGAAGAGATCGCTTCCGCACTGAAAGGCGCGGATCTGGTCTTTATTACTGCCGGCATGGGCGGCGGCACCGGAACAGGAGCGGCCCCGATCGTGGCGGAGATTGCCCGTGACCTCGGTACGCTGACGATTGCGGTGGTGACCAAGCCGTTCAATTTTGAAGGCAAACAGAGGATGAAGAATGCAGAAGCCGGCATTGCTGAGCTGAAGCAGCATGTGGACACATTGGTTGTGATTCCCAATGACCGCCTGCTTCAGGTGGTTAACAAGGGAACCACCATGATTGAAGCTTTCAGGATTGCCGATGATGTTCTTCGTCAAGGCATCCAGGGCATCAGTGACCTGATCGCCGTACCTGCGATGATCAACCTGGATTTTGCGGATGTCAAGACCGTGATGGAGTCCGGCGGGATGGCCCATATGGGTATCGGTATCGGAAGCGGGGAGAACAAGCTTGTGGAAGCGGCCAAGAACGCGATTTCCTCTCCGCTGCTTGAAACCAATATCGACGGCGCGCGTGCTGTGCTGATCAATGTGACCGGCGGCGAAGATATCTCCATTGTGGATATCAACGAGGCGGCCAACCTGGTGATGGAAGCTGCGGATCCTGACGCCAACATTATCTTCGGTGCCGGTATCGATGAGACAATGGGCGATGAAGTCCGTATCACCGTGATCGCCACAGGATTTGAAAAGACGCCGTTCCCGGCCAAGGAACCGGCCAGGAAACCGCGTGAAATTGAACATGAAAGGCTTTTCGGTTCTTTCGGAACGAATTTTGCCAAGACGGAAACCGCACATTCTCCCTTTGAAACGGCTCCCGCGGCATCCGCAAGTCCTTTCTCCACCGGCAGCACCGGTGAAATTCCCACTTTCATGAGCAGCAGCCGTCCCAGCATGGGCGTTCCCGGTATGGTGAACACCGGATCCTTCCAGACCGGATTCAGCTATCAGCAGACAGCGCCGCAGCAGCCTGTACAGGCGACAAGGCCGTTTTCTCCCATGGGACAGCCCGTTTCGGCGGAACCAGTTCCCCAGGGGAATCCCGCGTTTACGGCGCAGCCGCAGAACTATCAGCCGCTGTTTAACAGCAACGGTCAGGTAACGGGGCAGACAGGCGGTTTCCAGGCTATTCCCCAGAACCAGTCTATGGAAACAGATAGCCACGGTGTTCCCGGGTTTCTGAAGAGAAAAAAATAAAACCGCATAACCAGGGCGGCGGATTATGAATCCGCCGCCTGTTTTTATAAAAGGATGCTGGAAAAAAAGGTCAGAGTAGGATATAATTATAAAATCAGTGTAAACATTTCAGGAGGTTAAACATGCTCAAAAGGCTGGTATGGGTATTGATCCTGGTTCTGCTTTTCCAGACGGCCTGTGCGGAAACGGTACAGACGGCGCCGGAATATATCATGGAAGGGTACGACGGCGATGTGACCTATCGCGTCTGGGAAACGAACCTCTTTTTCAGCCGGATGCAGGAAAAGACAGGGATCAGTTTCCAGTTTCGCCAGAGCAGGGATATTGAAGCCTGGGAACGGCGGAAAAAGGAACTGCTGCAGGGAGAGGATCTGCCGGATGTTCTTTTTAAGGCAGAACTGAGCCAGTCGGAAATCCGTGAATTGTATCAGGCCGGATACCTGATCGATCTGGCACCGCTTCTTCCGGAATGTGCGCCGGATTTGTGGAAACTGCTGGAAGATCATCCGGAGTGGAAAAAAGCGATTATGCAGGAGGATGGCGCGATCCCTGCGCTGCCCGGAATCAATACGCTGCAGAACAACGACGCCATGTGGATCAATACCGCCTGGCTGAAAAAACTGAAGCTGGATATGCCGACCACCGCAGAGGAACTGACGGAAGTACTGAAAGCATTCCGGGACGGGGATCCGAACGGCAATTACGAGAAAGACGAGATTCCGCTGACGTTCCTGGGCATGTGGGAGCTCCGTTTTCTTGCCCATGCCTTCGGGATCATTGACAATGACTGGTATATTACACTGAAAGACGGACAGGTGACATCCTCCCTGACGGCGGATGAAAACAGGGCGTTCCTGGCCTGGCTTCATCAGCTCTGGTCGGAGGGCCTGATCGACAGAAGCGGTTTCAACAGCATGGATTCGATCCGCCAGATCACGGATGACAAGAAAGCGTCTCCTTACGGGGTCCTCCTTTCCTGTACGCCAGCGACCATCCTGCCGGAGTCATCCCTGTCCCAGTATTCGCTTCTGGATCCCCTGGTCTGGGAAGGAAAACAGGTCTACCGGGACCTGCTTGGGGACCTGGTCCGGGGAACGTTTGCTGTTACATCCGCCTGCAAGGAACCTGAAAAACTGGTCAGATGGATCAATGAACTCTACACACCGGAAGGTTACCGGCTTGCCTGCTATGGGCAGGAGGGTGAGGATTATCTCTGGAGTGACGACGGATACTGGGAGTGGAGCACCTCCATCGAGAATGTTGCCAATGAGATCCTTCCGACGCATACAATCAGTGAGGGCGGTACCATTCCGTGCTATGCGGATTCCTCATTCCAGCTGAAATACAGGGACGAAAAAACCCGGAACACGCTGGAAGCGCTGTCCAGGCTCAAATCCTTCAGCATCCTTCCGTATCCGGTGGTTACGCTTTCCGCTGAGGACGAGGCCCGCGTTTCCGCGATCCAGGACGTCTTGTCACGGTATGC
>Ga0310690_10006140_pt1 | contig 15946 bp, 8 predicted proteins | sample AusTroGonzalo_MG_2_FD_207661 | JGI IMG/M metagenome (GOLD analysis project Ga0310690, IMG submission 207661) | Bovine rumen microbial communities from tropical cattle in Woodstock, Queensland, Australia - Gonzalo_04 (v2) (version 2) | ecosystem: Host-associated > Mammals > Digestive system >... | reverse complement strand
CCTCACCATCAAGAGCGCGCGCGACGACGGCGGCATGCGCCTCTACAGGCTCGTCCCGCCAAACTTCGAGGTCGAGACGGCGTTCAGCCAGTCTCTCTCGGTGGAATTTGCGGGTATCGACGAGCTTGAGCATGCCTCGCTCATGACGCAGATGGTCGAGGCCCTGCGCCACGACGACGTGAACGACATGCTGGACGCTCTCTCGTGCTTCTTCGCGAACATCCCGGCGAACATCACGGTGAAGCGCGAAAAGTACTACCAGACGCTCTTCTATGCGGTGTTCGTCCTAATCGGCGCGCGCACTCATGCCGAGTGCTGGACGAACCGTGGCCGCGTCGATGCCGTCGTTGAAACGTCGTGCGGAATATACGTTTTCGAGTTCAAACTGAATGGAACGGCAGCAGACGCCCTTTCGCAGATAAGGGAGAAGGGCTACCACGAGAAGTACCTGCGCAGCGGGAAGAAGGTGACTCTCGTCGGCGTCGCGTTCGACGCCGAGATGCGCAACCTCTCCGACCGACAGGTCGAAGTGACCGTCGACTAGTCCAGCAGATGCTGTCGTATCGCAAGTGCAGCGGCTTCGGCGCGGGTCGCGGCGCCTAGCTTCTCGCAGGCATCCGTGATATTCCATTTGACGCCGCTGACGGAGATGCCGAGCTGGCGGGCGATGTCCTCTGAATTGAAGCCGAGCGAGACTGCGAGCAGAATCTGCTTCTGCCGTTTGGACAGAGACACTTGCTCCGACTGGCCTTTTGCCGTAATCTCCGCCGGGATGACGGTTTTGCCGGATGCGACCGCTCGGATAGTCTTTAGCAGGTCGGTCGTGGGCGAGCCTTTGGTCTGGATGCCGGCGGCGCCGTTGGCGACGGCCTGGCGCAGTTCGTCTGACGTCGCGTAGGACGTGAGGATGAGAACGCGTGTTTCCGGAACGTCGACAAGAATCTGGCGCGTGGCTTCCGCGCCGCCGAGCCCCGGCATCATCAGGTCCATGATGACCACGTCGGGCTTCAGTTTCCGCGCGAGTCGGATGGCGCTTTCGCCGTCTTCGGCTTCGCCAACGACCTCCATGTCCTTTTGGACGCTTAGTAGGGTGTTGAGGCCGATGCGCAGCAACGAGTGGTCGTCGACGAGGAGAAGGCGTATTTTCTTCATTCGGACAGCCTTTTGGAAATGGTCAGGCGGACTTCGATTCGAGTGGGCCCGCCGGGTTTGGAGTCAAGATGCAGCGTGCCGCCGAACGGGCGGATGCGCTCACGGATGCCCTGCAGCCCGAAGTGGCCCGCTCCGGGGCCTGACTGTTCGCCGGGGGTGAAGCCGAGGCCGTCGTCGCGCACGGAGAAGGCGAGATGTCCGTCGTGGAACTCCCCGGCGACTAGTATGGACTTTGCCTGTCCGTGCCGGATAGCATTCGCGACGAGCTCCCGCACGATGGCCAGGATGGCATGGGCCTCCGACTCGGTGAATTCCGCGCGGCGTACGTCAAAACGCACGCGAATCTCCGCGTTGGCAGCAATCGGCGCGAGCGTCGTGCGTATGGCCGTGTTGAAGTCTCCTTCGTCCAGGGCGTCGGAGCGAAGATCGAAGAGACAGCGGCGAAGCTCGTTGCGGCATGAGTCAAGCATCTTCTCCGCCGCCGAAAGGAACGTTGCGGACAGTGACGGATTCGTTGACATGACGCTTCCCGCCGCCGACACCTGGCAGGCCAGTCCCTCGAGGTTCTGGGAAAGCGTGTCGTGCAGTTCTACGGCGAGCCGAGTACGTTCCTCGACCTTCATCTTGGCGAGGCGCGTGGATATCTGCTCGCAAGCGAGTTCGCGGCTTCGGCGGACGATGATTCGGTTGAGGATGCGGTTCCAGACGATGATCCCGAGCAGTCCGACGACCAGGGCGCAGATGACGAGAGCCAGTCGGTTGATGGTCCACCATGGCGGACGTGAAAGCACGCGGATGTCCTCAGGGGTGCGGATGACGAGGAATACGCCGCGAATCTCAGGCAGGATGACGTCGGGACGCCAGCTGTCCGTCTCGACGACGGCGATGCCCGTCACTTCGATTTCGCTGTCGGGTTCGATTTGGGAGAGCACTTCGGGGCAGGTCGAGATGTCGACGGGAAGGAGTGCGTCCCCGTCTTGAATGGTCAGGCGTCCGTTGACGGGCTGTATGTCGTGCAGGACGCCAGTGACTCGAAGTGCGTGTCCATGTCGTGCGACTGCTATGCGGGCGCGGCCTTGGCTGTCTTTGAAAAGGGTGTCGATCGAGGCGCTTTCGGGAGAGTCTGGGAGCAGAGGCGCCGCTCTGTCCTCGCGCCAGACGGCATTGACAAGGTTGACTTGCAGCAGGTCGGTGTCGGGGAAGCCGGACACGAGAACGCGAGCGCCGCATTGAGGCGCGTCGTGGTTGCCGCTCAGCGTAACGCGGATGTACCGTGCGTCGTCCGTCATGAGCAGGAAGTTGTTCCGATGCCAGACGGCAAGAACCGTTCCGGAGATGCGGTGCCGGCCGAGGGTGGAGATTTGCGCCGGATCGGCCAGGCGCGTGAAAAGAAGTTCCGGGACGTCGAAGGCGTCTTCCGCCCGGCGGTCGAGGATCTCGATCGCCTCTGGTCCAGACAGCAGGATGACTGGGCCCGCAAAAAAGCGGCGTCCGCCGCGATGTCGCTCGAATGCGCCGGTGATGCGGACGTATTTCCCCAGATAGTCGGCAAGGCCGTGTGCGGCGGCTGGATCTGGTTGCCAGGCTGCGACCATAAAGGAAGTGCCGGAGCGCAGAGTCAGCTGGTCGAACTCCGGATTGGTGCTGTCGTGCGAGACGTTGACCACTAGCCCTTCGGCGCGGACAACGCGGTAGTCGAGCGACGCGTCGACCGGTATGTCGATGCGGATATCGACAGGCGCCGGGGGCTCCTGTCGGCCGAGGAGGGTGTATGCGTCCACGTGCAGCGTCTTGGCGCGAGAGTAGTCGATTTCCGAGTGGCCTCTGACGGCCAGGACGCCGCCACGCGGAATGTGACGCGCCTGAGGGTGTGGAAATCGCAGTCTGACGGTGCCGCTGTCGTCTTCGAGGACGAGGTCTTTGGGCGAAAGGACGGAAATGACGCTGCCGGTCAGGCAGAATTCGGCATTTTCCTGAGAAATCGTGTCCGCGAAACTGCGAGCCCCCGATGCCTTCGTCAGAAGAGACGACTCGGCTCCGTTTGCCATTGCCGTAGCGCAGGCAGCAAGAAAAATGGTAGCAAGTTGAATGGGCATTTATATGTGCAGATTCTATCAAAACCGTCTGGAAAGGGCAACTGTACTTTCGTTCAGTTGTCGGATCGGAAGGGCGTGTGATATAATTCTGCGCATGATTTGGGGAATAGTTCTCGCGGCGCTTGTCGTGGCCGAGCCCGGTTTGAAACCGGCGGCCAACTTGATGTTGCCGGACTTTGACGAGGCGGTCGTCACGGTCGAGCTTGGCGCGACTCCGCCGCCGGCTGCGTCGAGGCTTGTCCTTCGCGACTTGAAGGGAACTCAGCTCTTCTCGAATGGGGCGGTGACGCCGACGAATGTCTCTTACCGCCTTGTGTGCGAGAGCGGCAGTCGTAGGTTGCTGCAGCCGGTATTCCTGGCCAAGGCCGATGTGGCGGGGCGCGTCACGTTCGAGCCCCGCGGCATCGGCTGCTCGCTTGACACGGGCAACGACGTCCATGTCTGGGATCGCGGCTCTGCAACGCCGCCCGGGCTTAAGGTGGCGAATCACGACGACGTCGCCCACGACGTGACGGTCAAGGCGAAGGTCGTTCGGCGCGACGGCGCGGTGCTCTTCGACGGGGCGGGCGAATGGAGGCTCAAGGGCGGCGCGGCGGCGAGGCTTGATTTCCCGAGGCCGGACGCGAACGGCATCTACGAGGTTTCGTATTCCGTCGCGAAAGACGGCCGCGCGATCCTCGAGCGGGCGGAGAACGACGTCCGCTTCGCCGTCATGAAGCCGACTGGCCCGTTTGCGCAGAAGCACGACCTCGACCCGCGGCACTTCCTCTTCGGCGTCTGCGCGCATCCGCTACGCCATGCGGCGCACGTCCAGCGCAAGGCGGCCCTGGCCGCGGGCCTGTGCGGCGCGAGGCACTTGCGCGGGTCTCTTTCCTGGGGAGAGCACAATCCGGCGCCGGGCGTCTTCGATTGGCGCAAGAGCGACGCGTTTCTGGAGATGATGGACGAAGTCAACGTCGAATGGCAGACGCATTTCGGCTACACGCCGCGCTGGGCGGCGGCCGCCGACGCCGAGGCGAAGCGCACGTCGAGCCCGACGGCGAGGAAGCGCGGCATGCCGCTGCCCGACCTCAAGGCGTATGAGGCCTATGTCCGCGCGCTCGTGACGCACTACAAGGGCCGCATGCGGATCTACGAGTCGTGGAACGAGCCGGACATCAACTTCTTCGCCGACTTCCCGATTGCGGACTATGTCGCCATGCAGAAGGTCTGCTATCGGACAGTCAAGTCGATCGACCCTTCCGCCATAGTCGAGACGGCGGGTTTCGCGAATTCGCACGCCGAACCGTGGATAGATGCGCTTTTGAAGGATGCGCCCGACAGCTTCGACTACCTGGCCTGGCACGGGCACGGCCCCTTCGCCAGCTACCTGCCTGGCGTCGGCATGCTGAAGAGCAAGTTGCACCAGTACGGCGTAAAAAAGCCGTGGATCGCGAACGAGACAGCCCTCTCCGATCCCGACGAGCACGTCCTTGCGCAGCATCTGCCGGAGAAGATCGTCTACTCCTGGGCGAACGGCGCGTGCGGCTATGCCTGGTTCCGGCTTTTCAACAACGAGAAGCGGCTGACGAGTGCAGAGTCTCATTTCGCGATGATCAGCTACGATTTCTATCCGAAGGAGCCGTATCTCGCCTACAACATGCTTACGGGGCTCCTCACTGACGCCCGCTATGCCGGCGAGCCGGGCTTTGCGGGCGACCTCTGGTGCTATCGCTTCGAGACGAAGGAGGCTGCGCTTCTGACGATGTGGGACAATTCCGGGCTCTACTTGCGCCGCGAACTTGTCTTCGAGACCGACGCCCGCGCGGCGGAGCTAGTCGACCTCTTCGGCAACGTGCGCGCGGTATCCGTGAAGAACGGGAAGGTGGCCGTGCCGGTTGGAGTGGATTTCGAGACGCTGAGGCTCATGCCGGCGACGGCAAAGGTCGCGCTCGTCGACCAGCGCCTTGAGCGCAAGCCGTGCGAGACGGCGGTTGTCCGCGACGACCAGAAGGCCTTCTGGCAGCAGGCGCTCGCCTGCGGTTCGCGTGCGCAGGTCAAGGTGCTCGTGGCGTCCGAGCCATCTAAGGCGCATCTCGTCTGGGCTGGGAACAACGACCTGTCGTACGACGTCAAGTTCCACCACGCGCTGAGCGGGAAGGCGCTGCAGATGATGATTACGGTGCGCGACGACGTACATACGAACGGATGGTCTGGCAAGGTGATGTACCGCGGCGATTCGCTGCAGGTGAAAATGCTCTTCCCGAGCCAGCGCGAGGTCTGGGAGATTTTTGCGGCGGAAACGGATGGCGGAGTTCGCCAGACGCATGTCTGGTCGGCGCCGTCCGGCGTTGACCGCGAGGCGGTGAACTCCCAGATTCGCTTCAACACGGCTCACTTCTCGAAGAAGAACCGCCATTTCATGCAATATACATTCTGCATTCCCTACGCCGCGCTCGGCATCGCGGAGAAGGACCTGACGGACGGCTTTGCCATCAACGTTACGGCCAACGACGACGACGGCGAGGGGCGCGAGTCGATGATGACGCTCGCGGGCGGGCACGACAGCGCGCCCGACCGCTGGCCGCGCGTAATGTTTGACAAAGGGCAAATCACACAACCACAACAAAAGGGAGAGTCAAGATGATGTCTCGATACTCGAGAGGAATCTGGCGATGCGGCGTCTCGCTTGCCATGGGCCTTGGCGTACTGTGCCTTGCACATACGGCGACGGGAACAGAAGTGATGACGGGGTCTAATACGGCGACGTGGAACAGGCTCCATTCGTCGTCCGTCACGCTGTCGTGGGACTGGAGTTGGGAATGGGTGCCGGCGGAGGCCGCCTCCGTGCAAGTGACGGTTCGCGGCGCGCGGCATCGCCAGGTTCTCAATCAGACCTTCGCCAGGGGCGGGGCGACTTCTACGACGCTGGACATCGGTGCGGTGACGGCGGCAAGCGAAGACGTCTACACGGCGACGCTGGCGTTTCTGAACGGAGAGGGCGCAACGCTTGCTTCGCGGACTGCCGACCTCTACGCATTGGCCGGTAGCTTCGGCAATGCGCGCGTATGCACGAAGGCGGCGGACGATCCCGACTGGCATCGCGTGACGGGAAGTGCCCTCATCCCGTACGATGCGACGTGGAATGACGAGACTTCCGCGGCAACGAACGGCACGCTGACCGTGGCGCCTGCGGGCAAGGACGCGTTCGTGTGTCCGTTCGCGCGCTCGTCGGGCGTAATGCCCGTAAAGGGGAACGGCGAGACCTCGCTGACATTGGAGTTTGGCGACGACGAGACCGATCCTCTGATTGCGTCGCTCTACTGGGTCATGTCCGGGATGCGGATTATCTTCAGATAGGAAAGGGGGATTGAACATGAAGAAGGCAATGTTGCTGAGTTTGCTCGCGGGAGCGTCCACTCTCTTTGCGGACGGCATTTCTGTGACGGTCAACCGCATCCACCAGCGCTGGCCGTGGGAGGCGAAGATAGACATCGACTTCACCCTTGCTTGTCCAGAAGGCGAGAAAGTGGACTTGAACCCGGAGTTCTACGACGGCGGGCGGAAACTGACTGTTCCGTCGTATGCCTTGTCAGGCGATGTCTATGGCGTTTCGGCGGGATCCCGCCGCCTTACGCTCGACCCGATGCAGACGGCGTACACGAACCAGGTCTTTACGCGCTTCTCAGTCAGCTTTTCAAAGGCGATGCCGATGCCGCTATACCTGATTGTAGATCTTACAAAGTCGAGAGGCGACGCGGGGCAGCTTACATATCTGACGGAAAGCGACCTTCGCTCTGGGGCCTACGGCACTGTCGAGGAGGATCCGGTGGCGGGCGTTTCGTCGCTGATCTGGACTGGAGTCACGAACGACGCCGTATATGCGACGACGAAGATGGCGTTTCGCCGCGTCAACCCCGGCACGTTTACGATGGGCTACGGCGGCGCGCGGATCGGCACGACGAAAATATTCCCCGGTTCTGCGGCAGACACGGGCATGACGGCGACATTGACCCAGCCGTACTACATTGCCGTATTCCCGACGACGCAAGGCCAGTGGAACCAGATGGGGCTTTACAACGCCTGCTATTACAAGGCAGAGATAAGCCGTCGTCCCGTCGAGCAGATTGGAGGAACTACGGATAAGACGTGGACGTCGATGCGCGGTTCCGACACGGCTGGCGAAGGGAGCTTCTGGCCGACAGACGGATATAACAAGCCGACGACGTCATTTCTGGGGTTGCTCGAGAGCAAGATCGGCCTTGTCTGCGACCTGCCGACGGAGGCACAATGGGAATATGCCTGCCGCGCCGGGACGACGACGGCATACAACGATGGCATCGCTCGGACGATCGACAACGATGCGGCGTTTAACGACATTGTCGGCGATGTCGGCCTGCTTGGTCGATTCAGCAGCAATGGCGGCGACAATTCAGATGCAAATGTCCTTCCTGACGATGGCGGCACGGCGAACGTCGGCAGCTACCGGCCTAACGCATGGGGTCTCTATGACATGCACGGAAACGGATTCGAGTGCTGCCTTGACCATGGCTATGCCAATACGACGAACAGGTACGACCATGCCGTCGTCGATCCCGCCGGGCCGGCCACGGCCACACAGCATATCGGCAAGGGCGGCGCCTGCTCGTATGCCATCACCCATGCGACGAGCGGATTCAGGTGGGGATGGAGCCGCGGAAAGCAGTTTACCTTCCGTGTGGTTGTATTCCCGGAAGGCGTGACGCCCGTGGTGGGCGAGATATATCAATAACTTCAGGTTGAACGACAGGAGCATTGAAAATGAAAAGTCTTGTTTTTGCTGGTGCGTTTTTGGCGTTGAACTTTGCAGTGGCGGGAGATCCTACGGTCTCCGGCGTCACCGTGCAGCAGCGCTGGCCATGGGGGCAGACGGTCGACATAGACTTCGTCCTCGATGGCGACGACGGAGAGACCTACGACGTCGACGTGACGCTGAAGGACGGCGATACGCCGATTGCCAGCACGCGTGCCGACTTGGAGGCTTTCTCCGGCAATGTGTACGGAATCGGAAGGGGAATCCATCGCTTGACGTTCGATCCGTCTAAAGTCGCCGCGTTGAACGGGCAGACGTTTGCCTCGGTCAGCGCAACGGTCGTCCCGACGCGCGTGGCGCTATACAAGGTGTTCGACCTCGTGGACGGCACTTGCGAGAACGTGTACGGGACCGAACTTATGGCGGGGCTCAAGGGAAGCTGCGAGACGAATCCCGTGCCGGGCGTCGAGTCGATAGTTTGGACGGCGGTCACGAACGCGTCTGGCCCGTATGCCGACTATGCGACGACCAAGCTTCTCCTTCGCCGAATCAATCCCGGGACTTTCCATATGGGAACGAATGTCTCGCAGAGTTCGAGCGTGAAGTATTCTGGCTTGCCGATTGTCGTTACGCACTCTAAGCCGTATTATATCGGCGTATTCGAGGTGACGCAAAGCCAGTGGACGAATGTCACGCAAGGCGCAAATCCTTCCGAGTTCACCTTGCACGGCGAACGGCGTCCCGCCGAGCACATGAAGTTCACGGATATCCGCGGCACGAACGCAAACTGGCCGACCGACGGGTACGGCAAGGCGGACTCGAACAGCTTCCTTGGAAAACTCTGCGCCAAGACGCAGCAGACGTTTGACCTTCCGACCTATGCGCAGTGGAAGTATGCGGCCATGGCCGGAACGGAAACCGACTATTCCGATGGCATTGCCGGACATCCTTCGCAGACTTCTTATAACGATCGGATGGCGGCCATTGCACGATACGGCGGTGCCAGCGGCAATGCGGGCATTAACCCTGCGAATGTCGGCGCTCAGGGTTATCCTGCGGCTGCAGAATGCGACACGGACAAGGGAACCGCGCCCGTCGGCAGCTATCGGCCGAATGCCTGGGGACTTTACGATACAACAGGCAATGCCTGGGAAGCCGTTCAGGACTGGTATGCTGCCCCTGCTACTCAGTTTGTCGATCTTTATCACAACAAGGCAGATCCTGTCGGCCCGACATCTGGGACAAGGCGGTGGCGAATCGGCGGTTTCTGGGGGCAGGCCGCGAATCTTCTGCTTTCCGAATGGACCGGCTACGACTTGAACCCGACGGTGGCTGAAACGGCGCACCGCTCTACGGGCTTCCGCGTGATTCTGATGCCGTACTGACGCAATGCTTGTATCCGTTCTTATTCCCCTGTTCGCGGCGGCTGTCGCCGTCGCGAAAGTTCCTGTTGGGGTCTTGCAGAACGACGACTGGATCGTCGAGACGCGGATCACTCCAGGGGAATGGGAACGAACGCCTGTTGTCATGACGCTGACGCCGACTGGCGAGGGCAACCTCTTTGACCTCGATCAGGCGGTCTTTCGTACGTTTGACGGGATCCGTCACGTCAACTACGTGACCAAGGCGGCGGTCGCAGACATCCCCGTTTCGTCAAATCGCGAGATACGCGTCCGCCATCGGCTGGGCAAGGCGCTGTCACTTCTGCCGGAATCCAGGAAGCCGCCTTCGGACGGGACGCCGTCGCTTCTGTTGTGCGGGGACAGGCCCCTTAAGGCGATGGTCTGCGCTGGCGGCGACGACATCCGCACGCTGTCGCTGTTCGTATCGAAGCCGGTTGCTCCGGCCGCCGAGAAATCCTACGCGCATGTCGTTCGCTACCCGCGCGGGTTCCACCGCGTGGGGAGGGTTCCCGTGACGAACGATTCGACGCGGATCGTTCTCGAGGCGGGGGCTTTCGTAGAGGGTGCCTTCGACATTCGAGGCGCGAAGCACGTGCGACTTGAGGGCCCGGGCTCCATATATGCCATTCGGCGTTGTTCCGGGGCCGAGACGGAGTTTCGCGGCGACCGGTTCTGGGGGGCGTTCCGAAATGGGGCCTGTCCCTCCATCTACATCCATGAAGGCGCTGAGGACGTCGAAGTTACGGGAATCACGATGCATTCGGAGTTCCGCGGCGTAACGGCGCGCACTGCGCGCAACATCCGCCTTGACGACGTGCGCATCTTCACGAGCTGCGAAAACGCAGACGGCATCAACGCCATCAACGTCGTCGGGCTCGTTGCGCGCGACTGCTACGTCCATTCGGCGGACGACTGTTTCGCCGGTTTCAATGCCTGCGACTCGATCAAGTTCCTGTGGGACGACGAGAAGTTCGTGAAGGAGCGCCGCACGGCCGACCTGAAGCTGCTGGACTCCGTCCTGTGGACGAGCTGCCGCCCCGTGTCGCTTGGGGGGCACGGCACGCGCACCGCGCCGAACCGCGACGTCTTCGAGAACGTGGAGATAGGCCGCGTCGCCATCATCGGCTGTGCGCATGACAGCCATTGCCCTGCCGCGGAAAAGTACGAGAAGAAGGCGCAGCGCTGGAGCGGCATCCTGAGGTGCCTCTCGCAGAGCGAGGAAATAGTTCGCAACTTCCACTACCACGACATCGACGTCGTCTGGACGCCAGGCTACATCGGAAAGCCAATCCATCTTGAGGTCCGCTCCGACGAGACGGCGTCGTATGCGGAAAAGGCGGGCTACCGCATCGAGAACTTTCTCTTCGAGAACATCCGCTTCACGGGCGTCCCGGAGAGGATGATGCCGATTCTCCTGAAGGCGCCTCTGACGTCGGATCCTTCGGCCGGCATTTTCGACGTCCGCTTCAAGAACGTCACGTTCAACGGCAGGCCTGCGGCGGAGCGTGACTTCTGCCGAATCGGAAACGTGCCAGGTTCGCCGCTTCGCTCGGCGCGTGCTTCCCTTGACGTCGCCTCCGACGTGAACGTGCTGGACCTTGGCGGTTCGGCGGTGCCGACGCTCGTACTCTCCAATGCCGCGGAGGCGTCGTGGTGTCTCCGCGATCTTGCGGGAGAGACGCTGGCGCAAGGTCGCGTGACGAACCTTCCGGCGCGGGTGTCGCTGCCGCGCATCGAGCGGTCTGGCGTGTACGACGTCCTGACGAGCGGCGGCGAGACGTTCCGCTTCGCCGCGATGCACCCTACGGGGCCGCGGGCGGAAAAGCACGACCTTAAGCCGGGGCACTTCGTCTTCGGGCTTTGCGCGCAGCCTCTCTTCCTCGACCGTGACTTCCAGCTGAAGACAATCGAGCTCGGAAGGCTTTGCGGTTGCGAGCATTTCCGCGGAGGGCTCAACTGGCCGACGGTCCAGAGGGCGCGCGACACCTGGGACTTCTCTCGCTATGACTGGTATCTGGACCGTCTCGACGAGGCGAACATCGTCTTGCAGACGGGCCTGCAGTGGACGCCTGGCTGGGCTGCGGCTGCCGAGCAGAATCCTGTCGCGTCCAAGGGCATGAAGGCGCCGGACTTCGCCGCCTACACGAATTACGTGGCGCACGTCGCCGCGCGCTACAGGGGGCGCATTCCGATCTACGAGCCGTGGAACGAACCCGACATCGCGTTCTTCGCCAACTTCCCCAAGGAGGAATATGTGCGTATGCAGCAGGTGGCCTGCGACGTAATACGAGCCATCGACCCGCAGGCAATTGTGCTGACGGCCGGCTTCGCCAACCAGAACGCCGAGCAGCACATGCGCGCGCTTTTCGAAATCGCCCCGAAGTCTTTTGACGCGATTGCCTACCACGGACACGGGCCGTTCGAAAGCTACCTGCCGGGCGTCGCGCTTGTCCGCAGGCTTCGGCGCGAATACGGCCTCGTCCAGCCCTGGTGGGCGAACGAGACGGCCGTCAACGGGACGGACGAGCGGATGCTCGCCGAGACGCTCGTGAAGAAGCTCGTCTATTCATGGGCGAACGGGTCCGTCGGCTATACATGGTATCGGCTCGTCAACAACTCCAGGAAGAAGGACGGTTCGGAATCGCTTTTCGCGATGGTGACGTTTGACTTCAGGCCGAAGGCGCCGTATGTCGCGTTCAACATGATGACTGGCCTTTATCGCGACGCGGCTTTCGTGCGCGAGGAGCGCCTTGCCGACGACCTTTGGTCGTATCGGTTCGAACGCGGCGGCGAGACGCGGATTTGCCTCTGGAACGCCTCGGACGCCTACTTGAAACGCGATTTGCTGATCCGCGCCGCGCCGCATGGACGCGCGGTGCTTGTCGACCTTTTCGGCAACCGCCTGGAGCTGAAGGCCGAGAAGGGACTGTGGCGCGTGCCTACGTCGACGAGTCCGGCGACGCTGGTGCTGCCGAAAGGCGTGTCGCCGGAAGTGGTGCGGACGGAGGCAGAGCGCCGCCCGCGTCAGACGGCCTGCGTCAAGGCCGGGGTCAAGACGTGGCAGACGGTTCTTTCGGCGTCGACGGCAGACCGCGTGAAGATCCTTGTGCCGGAGGAGCCGTCCATGGAGCCTCTTCACTGGAATTCGCAGGACGACCTTTCCTTCTCCGTCGCATTCCATTACGACACGCTGAAGGCGCGTCGGCTGAAGTTGCAGGTTCAGGTCCGTGACGACGTTCCCGTGCCAAACGAGGCTCCGGAAGAGAGGCTATTCCGCGGCGATTCGCTGCAGCTCAGGTTCCTGTTTCCCGGTCAGCGCGAACCGTGGGAAATCGGCGTGGCCGGCGGGCAGGGCGACGAGCCTCGGACATTCGTATGGTCTGCGCCGGGGGATGTCGACCGGACGCAGGCGGCGCGGTCAGTCGGGCTGAAGGTCGGCCATTGGTCGAAGAAAAGCCGCCGTTTCACCATGTACACCGTTTCGATGCCCTATGAGACTCTGGGCGTCGGCGAGAAGGACCTGGCGGACGGGTTCCTTTTCAATGTAGTCGCCAACGACAACGACGGGACGCGCCGCGAAAGCCAGATGTTCCTTTCGGGCGATGCGCAGACGGGGCCGGAGACATGGCCGATGGTCAAGTTCGAGGAGGGACGATGAGCTTGGGAATGTGCAAACTTGAACGAACGGCGGCGGCCGCCTTGTCGCTGGCGGCTGGGATGCTTTCCTTCGGGCTGCCGGCAGTGGCGGATATCCGATGCGCGATCGACACCGGAAACGAGATCAACGTCTGGGACATCCGCTCGGCGCTGAACCCTGCGCTGAAGGTGACCAATGCCGACGGCGCGGCACACGAGGTGTCAGTTTCCGTAAAAGTCGCAAGCCGTGACGGCGCCGTGCATTTCGCCGGCACGGGATCGTGGCGGCTGGCTGGCGGCGAAAGCGCGCGGCTGGAGTTTGCGCGGCCTTTGACAAACGGCATCTACGTGGTTTCCGGCTCTCTCTCCCAGGACGGCCGTGCGGTCGCGGGCGCCATCTCCGAACGCATGCGTTTCGCTGTCATGAAACCGACAGGGCCGTTCAAGCAGAGGCACGACCTCGCGCGCGAGCATTTCCTCTTCGGAGTGTGCGCGCATCCGCTTCGGCATGGCATCGACAAGCAGCGGCAGGCCGTCCTTGCGGCGGCCCTCTGCGGTGCGCGGCATCTGAGGGGCTCGCTCAACTGGGCGAGCCAGAATCCCAGTGCCGGAGTCTACGACTGGCGCGCGCCAGATGCCTTCATGGACTTGATGGACGCTTATAACCTCGAATGGCAGACGCATTTCGGCTATACGCCCAAATGGGCGGTGGCCGCCGACGCCGAGGCAAAGCGCACGTCCAGCCCGACGGCGAAGAGGCGCGGCATGCCGCTGCCGGACCTCAAGGCGTACGAGGACTACGTGCGGGCCGTTGCAACGCGCTACAAGGGGCGCTTCCGCATCTACGAGGCGTGGAACGAGCCGGACATAAACTTCTTCGCGGACTTCCCGATTGAAGACTATGTCGAGATGCAGAAGGTCTGCTACCGCACGGTGAAGGCCGTCGACCCTGCGGCCATCGTGGAGACGGCTGGCTTCGCCAATTCTCACGCCGAGCCGTGGATCGACACGTTGCTTCGCACGGCGCCGGACAGCTTCGACTACCTGGCCTGGCACGGGCACGGTCCGTTCGCCGGCTATCTGCCGGGCGTTGGCATGCTCAAGAACAAATTGCATCAGTACGGCATCAAGAGGCCGTGGATTGCCAACGAGACGGCGCTGTCCGATCCAGACGAGCATGTGCTGGCGCAGAACCTGCCGCAGAAGATCGTCTATTCGTGGGCGAACGGCGCCTGCGGGTATGCCTGGTTCCGGCTGTTCAACAACTCTTTGCCCCGCGGCGATTCGGAGTCCCATTTCGCCATGTTCGGCTATGACTTCTACCCGCGCGAGCCATACATCGCCTATAACATGCTTACCGGGCTTCTGACAGACGCCAGGTATGTCGGCGAGCCGGGGTTCGCCGGCGACCTGTGGTGCTACCGTTTCGAGACGAAGGAGGCGGCGCTTCTGACGATGTGGGACGGCTCGGGGCTGTACGACAGGCGCGAGCTCGTATTCGAGACGGATGCGAAGTCGGCGACGCTTGTCGATCTGCTGGGCAACGAGCGGTCGCTGCAAATCTCCGGCGGACGCGTAGCCTTGCCCGTGGGCGCAGACTTCGAGACGCTGAAGCTTGCGCCGGCGCAGGCGAAGGTACGGCTTGCGAAGCAGAACGTCGTCCGCAAGCCGCGCAAGACGGCCGTCGTCCACGATGACCCGAAGGCGTTCTGGCAGCAGGCGTTCTCCTGCGGCACGAGGGACCGAGTGAAGGTGCTTGTGCCGTCCGAGCCGTCGAAGGCGCATCTTGTCTGGGCGGGGAGCAACGACCTCTCGTACGACGTCAAGTTCCACCATGCGCTGAACGGGAAGGCGCTGCAGATGATGATCACCGTGCGCGACGACGTCCATACTAACGGCTGGACGGGGAAAGTGATGTACCGCGGCGATTCGCTGCAGGTGAAGATGCTCTTCCCGAGCCAGCGCGAGGCCTGGGAGATTTTTGCGGCGGAAACGGACGGCGGAGTCCGCCAGACGCATGTCTGGGCGGCGCCGTCCGGCGTCGACCGCGAGGCGGTGAACTCCAAGATACGCTTCAACACCGCTCACTTCTCGAAGAAGAACCGCCACTTCATGCAATACACGTTCTGCATTCCCTACGCCGCGTTCGGCATCGCCGAGAAGGACATGACGGACGGCTTTGCGATGAACGTGACGGCCAACGACGACGACGGCGAGGGACGCGAGTCGATGATGACGCTCGCCGGCGAGCACGATGGCGCTCCCAGCCGCTGGCCGATGGTCAAGTTCGAGAAAGGGGAGGTCGTGCCATGACGATCCAGATCTGCCTTCTGGCGGCGTCAGTCGCCCTGGGTGTGTGTGCGACTGGAATTGACGTTGAGGTTGCGAGGCCTCGCCTGCCGGCCGAGCCGGTCGTCTTCTTCAAGGACTACGACATCCGCGACTACGGCGCCGTGCAGGCGAAGGACGGCGAGGCGACGGAGGCGATCGCCAAGGCGATCGACACATGCCGCAGGGCGCCTGGCGGCGGGCGCATCGTCATTCCGCCGGGCGAGTGGCTGTCAGGCCCGATTCGCCTGACGAGCGGCATGGTGCTGCACCTCGCCGAAGGCGCGCGGCTTTCCTTTGTCACGAACTTCGCGCGCTACTACGCGCCGCCGACGCTCAACTGCTGGGAAGGCGTGCGCAACTACGGTCCGACTCCGTGCGTCTATGCCTACAAGTCCCGTGACGTCGGCATCACTGGCAAGGGCGAGCTCAACGGCAACGGCGCGGCGTGGTGGCCGTTCAAGTTCGCGAAGAGCGGCGTGCCGGGACAGCGCGACCTCAAGGCGTATGCTCGCAGGCAGGTGCCAGTGGAGAAGCGGCGCTTCGAGGACCCGGCTTGC
>Ga0310690_10006138_pt1 | contig 15950 bp, 30 predicted proteins | sample AusTroGonzalo_MG_2_FD_207661 | JGI IMG/M metagenome (GOLD analysis project Ga0310690, IMG submission 207661) | Bovine rumen microbial communities from tropical cattle in Woodstock, Queensland, Australia - Gonzalo_04 (v2) (version 2) | ecosystem: Host-associated > Mammals > Digestive system >... | reverse complement strand
CCAGTTGGACATCCTCGCTTTTATTCTGATAATACTTATATAACAACTCAATCGCATCATCACTCAGCGTAGTATTAGCCCACTCAAATCTTTTTTTGACTTCATCTTCTGTCAATTCATCGTACCACATAATAATCTCCCTTAACAAGCACCTACTTAAAAAGGGGTTACACACCCATGTAACCCCTATCACTTCATTAGTAGTTGTATATCCAACAGATCAATAAGTCTGTTACGCATATCCTCTCATATCACCCCTGCCATGTCAACAAAAAAAGAGCTGCCCACCCAGACAGCTCCCGAAATTATGAATAAAAAATAATCAAGTCCCGTTCATCACTAGGACGCAACTACTATAACTATATAACACATCTATGTCAACTATTTTTTGTTATAGTTTTACATTTCTACTTACACTACTTACATTCCCCACTCCTGCACACACTTATACCTACACTAAAACCTACACCACTAACCTACACTGCACCAAAAGCAAAAGGCCACCCACTCAGGCGGCCTCTCTCGTTTGAAATAAAACAATAGTTGATAACTCCATTATGCTGGAGTGCAGTCATCCTATATACACCCATGCCCCTTGTCAAATAAAAAATGAGCTGCCCACCCAGACAGCTCTATGGAAATAATATGAATAGAATACCAAATCAACTCGCACTGTTTCCCACCGTTAGAAGGGCCACTCTAAACAGGAGTAGCCCCCATAACTAACGATAAATAACATGAATCAACTTCCGCTTTGGTAACGAAAGCACACATAATATAGACTATCTCATCGTAGATGTCAACCTTTCACATTCAGACATACTGCTTCTGACTAGATCAGTCCCAAGCACCACTGGCTTTTCATGGCCTACAATGACCCTCTTATCTATCCAAATCTCAAGGCCATGCTGTGTAGCTGTCCTACACCAACCTACATCCTCAGAACAGAAATCCTGCACCTCGCCCCTGAAATGATACATAATCGGACGGAACCAGGGATATTCCAGCTTCTCGAACACACCCTTTTTTATCAGGATAAAGCCAAAGCCGATATATGCCACCTTAAACAAATTAGGCAACTTCTTCAACTCATGCGGTTCTACAAAATGGAACGCACCACGGTCACGATAGAAATTCTCATCCCAATCAATCACTGCTGTGAATGCCTTATTACCTTCCATGATATACAGCCCTGACACGATAGGTTTATTGTCCTGAATCAGCATCTTAATCTGGCTGTACCGCCAGACCACATCTGAATCAATCCACATCATGTAGTCATAATCCATCGCATCCCTGTATCCCTGCGGAAGCGTCATATCCTGCAACTGCCAGGGCTTTTGCCTCTTCCCATTCAGTACAGATGCACCTACACACTTCTGGCGAACGTAGTACACGTTGCTGTCCTGTGCCATTGACAACCTGACCTCATGCCCTTCCTTCTGCATTTCCGTCACAGTCTCAGTCCAGCTTGCTAGAAAGTTATTACTGAAACTGCGTCCAGGCAAACAAAACACAAACTTAGCCATTCCTCTCCGCTCCTATCTGCTAGGGTTCCTCTTCTGTTTCCTCTGTCTCTTCATCAATCGGTGCTGGATCGCCCCCAGGTATCATTTCCACTTCGGAAAGATTGATCTCTGGTTCACTTCCTTCATTGCTTCCCACATCAGTTTCCGTGCCTGAATCAACTTCTGCTTCTGCTTCCGTGTCAGATTCACCCTGTGCTTGCGGTTCGTTTCCATTGTTCTCCTCCACTTCAAATATATCAGTAGCACCTTCAAAGAAGGATACCCGTGCGCCATTCAACATAATATCACGCTTATTCGTCACCCACTCATAGATGTACCGTATAGCGTTGTAATCGCACATAATCAGTTCCGTGATAAAGTCTCTGGCTTCATCACCCCACAAATCCCACACCTTCGTGTCAATGATATTGATACCATCCACACGGCTCTCTCTGTCACGGTATCCAGTCAGTTCCAGATAAACGTGGTTCTCACGCTTATTCACATCAACCCTGCTCGGTATCCAGTACACATCTTCCACTTCGATACCCATGCTAGGGACATAATAATTCATCAATTTTGCCATACTTATTCCTTTGGTATTTGAGTAAACTTATTGTTCTGCACATCAACCACAGTCCAGTCCCTCAAGTAACACGGGAACCCTTGTGTTGTATGCCTGATATGCTTTGTATCGTACACAAACTTCTTGGCAGGGCTACCCACCAACTCGACCAAATTCGCAAAGCTACTGTCTGCTACATGAATCTCGTTCGCATGACGTAACAAGTCCATGTACTCAAAGATATTCTCCCTCTTGTAATCAGTCGAGAATATATGCTTCAATCCCCTGCCAACCTTATCAAACGGGAACACCATGCCCCGTGTCTTGTCAATATGGATAAACGCATACCTCACCTTCGGCACTTCAATCTGGTTTGGTGCGCGTAATATCTTGACATTGTTATATTTATTCTCGAAAGGTACATCTGCTTGTGCGTAAAACCTCTGGTCAATCGTTGCTTTGCTCCCATCAAACAGAGGTATCTTAGTATTAAAAAATCCTATCTCAGTGACATTATAATCTCTCAATCGTATATACTTCGTCAGATGCTCCCTCTTTAATGCCAAATCATCTACCAGCTTGTTCCACTCTGGCAACACAAATAGCTCAATCCTGCTGTCATCCGCAAACATCCATCGGACACTAACCTCATAATCAGCTATCACAGGTATCGTTATATCACCATACTTTTCAGCTAAAAAACGAACCAAACCATGACACATAAAAGCATCCCCCAACCCAACGTGCCATAGTAAAAAATGTTTCTTCTTGCTCTTATACATACCCTATTTTCTCCAATACCTTCAATAATTCCCTAGCACTGTTTTTCCATGTGTACTTCTTAACCTGCTGGCTGGACAGGATACCCTTTGCTTTAGCCAAATATCTATCCTCATACACCGCTCGCATCTGCTTAATCAAACTACTCTCTAATGGCTTTGTCCACACGCCAGCGTAAAAATTAAACCCAAACACCTTACCAGGCTCCGTATCATACTCTACCTCATAACACGCCTGACTCGTACAAAACTCTTTTAAGCCCATAAAACGTGACGTAATCGCTGGCCTCCCCATCACCATAGCTTCCATAGGCATAAGCCCCCAACCCTCTGATCTGCTCAGGGACAAGTACGCTGTCAGCCCTGCATACCAATCTGCCATCTGTTCCTTTGTGTATCCTTCTCTGATAAACGTGATCCTGCTGTCATCACTATTCACCACTCTTGCATCAAACGGAAATGACTTCACTTCCAACCTGACATCATCCTCGTTCGGGAATGCCCTCTGGAACAGCGTAACCACGTCTTTAACGCCTTTTCTTATATCGGTGTTAGGATGTATCCTTCCGCCAATTCCAAAGACGCATAGCCCATCCTCACGCATTGCACGGTATCTATACACCCTTTCATCATATCCCAAAGGTATCTTATACATGGGAGACTTCACACCACTACAATGGAATCCCAACACATTATGTTCACACGGCAGTATCACTGCATCACAGTGATTCTCAAACTCCGCCCACTCATGCGCTATCCTCGGTGTTTCAAACATCGTTAGATGCGCAAAATTCCTACCCACCTGTCCGTTCTTCCACAATGCACGACACACCACAGGAGGCTGGATCAGTAGCTCCTTGTCCATCCGCTGACTAAACGGCATCCTTAGCTTGTCCAGCGGAGACTCAATCAGCTTATTGTTCTTGTCCCGATACCCACTGATAGGCATGGATGCACTGCACGGCATAGGCATAATACGCACGTCCACGCCCAGCTCTATCATCGCCAAAGCCAGCTCAGACAGCAATATCCCATAGCTGTTATAGTTGTCGTAAAATCCCCTAAGATATAACATCCATCAACCTCTCTACAAAATCGTAATAGGTATATCGTTTCGCCGTGCCATACGCAGCCTTACCCTTGCTCTCTACACGTCTGCCAGTAGTATCCCTAATAATATCTATGAGCGCATCTTCATCAAATACGGATACCATGTTGCCATTCTTATACCCGTACTCAAACGGTATCATCCAGCCCACTGAATCACTCAGATACTCCATATTGCCAGCAAACCTCGGTGCGATAATCGGTATCCCATAGCTCATAGCACTCAGGATATTCATATCCCATGCTGACACATCACTGATTGATATATAGTAGTCCACCTGCTGATACAGCTCCTTCATTCTCTGGAAAGGTATCACCCTTGACATCACCTTCACATTAGGATTATTCACCTGCACAGGCAGTATGTCGTCTGTCTTAATAATCAGCTCGGCATCATTAAATATCGCTCCACTCTTCTCAAACAGACTAACCAAACTTTCTATCAATCCTTCTGGATCACGCTCAGTAGAGTCAATCTTCGTCAGATACCGTGTCCGTTGTCCCTCTGGCGGCATATCATAGTCAATCGTCTCATCCTCTGCCACTGCATCCACTCCAAACGGGATCACATACAAAGGACATTTCACCCCCCTGGCTGTCATTATCGTCAGGCAGAACTCACTCGGCACTATCACTGGCCTATCATTATGATTCAACTTCGATACCACCTCTGAGGACAATAACGTATCCCTAAACCATGTCACATACACACTATACCGCTCCCTGTCAATCGGGATATTCTTGTCCAGCTCATCCACCACCAAACAAGTATCCGCAAACACACTAGCCGCCTTGTTATACGGCTCATACTCACCTATAAAAGAAAAACGGCACGGTGACACTCCAACGTCCACCTGCCGTTTCCTTAATTCTTGATAAATCCTATCTGCTACAATCCCTTCATTGATATGGTCAGACAGTACACTCACTAACTGTATTCTTGTCTCGCTCTGCATATTTTACCTTTAGTGCCTCAAACAACTCACCGAGTTTCAGCACTTGCTCTTCTAGTGACGGATTCGCACCCCACTTGTTTTTAGTCAGCAACTCATACGCTAGGAACATCTTAGGTGCTTGTGGTTTACCCCACTTATTCGTCAAATTGCAAAACGGCTTTGCATCCTGCATCAAGTCATAGTACGGCATCCCACCTTCTCGCCGCTCCCTCAAGACCCCTAGCGGTTCACGCCCTGCTAGTATAAGCTCATTCGACACAATGTTCAAGTCAAACGGTGAGTTATAAACTACCTCACACCATGCTTTGTACCAATCCATCAGGAACTCGCCCAATGCCCAATTTATAGGCTTACCCAGCTCCCTTATCACCTCTCTGGTATAACCGTGTATCCTCGATGCTGTGTCAGGTATCTCTACCGTATCAGGCAACTTACACACTCTGCATTTCACATCATCCACTAAGTTCCCATCCTCGTGGAATAACGCCCACGCCAAAGCACACATCCTGGGCTGTGACTTGTCTCCTAATTGTTTCGTCTTATCCCACAAACCCGTTGTGGCCGTCTTATACACAATATACATTAGTATCCTACTCCTCTCCGTATCTCTTTAACAGAGGAATCGTATAGCTCTGTAGCTTTTTTCTCTGGAATCACAATGAGCCTCGTTCCATCTTCTGTAGGTACAGCAAGCACGATGTCGCTCTCGCTGTAGTTTCGTAACTCCTTTGCAAAGTCAGGTGACAAAGCTACACGACCCTCTTCAAAATCTTTTAATAACTTACCAACACTCAGCATTTATAATACGTCACTGCAAAACAGTAACACATTCGTCTTGCCCGACCGTGACACTATACTTCCCATGTCACGCAACAATTTTACATCTGACAATATACCATTCAAGAATTTTCTTTCCTCGTCAAACCCGATGTCATACAGGCTGACCCAATAACGTATCCTAGCCATAGCCCATACCTTCACCTTCGCTTCATCAATCACACTGGCATCCACATAGGGCTTAAAGAAAACCTCGTACACCCCTGTCACTGTATCCGTATCCTTCCCGTCAGATACAAGGCACAGCTTGGCTGCCTCAAGCAGATCATCCTCATTGGGCCTTATCCGCATCATGCTCAAAATGCTCCTTCATTCCAGTAGCATCCACCATTTCAGTCATAAAATCCGCTGGGATATAACTGGACATTAGGAAACTTAATAACATCAAGTGTTTCGCCTTATACTTACTCATAATAGGCACATCCGCCTCTCCAATAATGTCCTTCACGAATGTCTGGGCTTTCGCTGGCAGAAACTCCATCAGCTTATCCATCACCTCATCCACATAGCGGTTCATAGTCTCAGAAAAGCATCTTGTGTCATGCCCACCTGTAATAGACTCTACCTCCTGAAGCATCAGCCTGAATCCCTCACAGAATCCAAACATCGCACCATCACCCCAGACGTTCCCCTTCTCCTTATGTATCAATGCCATGATCTCCACCATGTCAGGTGATACATAACCCAGCTTTACGGACTTAAACCTGATGTCCTCAAAGTTCTTATCCACAAATTTCCTATCTATATCTCTCTTAGTCATAATTCAATACCTCACTTATCTTAATCTTGTTACCCAGCTTGTCCACTACCTTTTTCAGACTCTCCTTCAAAGCACTGGTCAGCTTCTGCATCACATAATCCTCCTGCCTATCCTCCTTCGGTGCAGTCCCTATATAGGTAATATCCAATCCAGCAAACCTCACCTCATACCTGAAGTTCACCTGTTCAGTCTCGCTCGGATAGAACACCTCGTCACGGTAGCTTCTCTCATAGTTATCCAACTGCCAAATCAGGCTCAGTAAGAATGCCTTAGAGTTCTTAGTCTCAGTGTCCACCCTGTGCAGAATCATCCGCACTATATCAGCCAGATTATCCTGCCACCCTGTCTGTTCAACTACATCCGTCATAACGCCAGCGGTATAGGATTGTTCTCATAATCCTTACTCTCCCGAACCAGATCACACAGCTTCTTGATAATGCTAGGCAGTACATCCTTTCCCTTTACATAGATATGATCTACCACCTCTTCATATCCGTACAGCAACATCACATTGTGCTTAGTGACCTTATCCCCTTCAAATTCCTCTTTATATTCCATTTCAAGGGAAATGCTCTTGAACCGCTTACCAACACCATCACCCTTCGATGCCAGTACCTCAAGATAAAACGGCAGGTAAAACCGATTCTTATTATCCGCAAAGGCATCTTCCATGCTCATGGCGATCTGGACATCTATCTCCCAGCCTTCCTCTTTAATCAGGCCAGCGTCCAAATGCAGGTCTAACGATACCCCACCAAATTCCTTACCTCTTAGTTTTTTCACCGCTCAATCCTCTAAACTTATCAATCAAAGCGCAATGCACATATCGCTTCACTTCCTCAATGATGTCATCATCCTCACGCATCTTTGTGTTACGGAAAAAGATATGCTTAACTGACTCATTCTGGTCATCTTCCTTATAAATGGAATCAATGTGGATGCTGTTCCCATGCAGTTCCTCGCCCACCATGACAAACCTACGCACAATAGACTTACCTTCACCAAGTTCCTCTGGTGTAACCGCATCCCTCACAATGATGCTAAACCCTGCCGTAAACTTGCTAAAGTCACTCTGATAATAATTCAAGTTCACATTCCAGCAATGCGGCCCAGCGTTCTTACAACGCCAGCCGACCAAAGCCACAGAATTATCATCCTCATACTTCTCATTAGCCAAATAGCTCTCATGTGTGTAATCCTCAACACTCTTCTCTACAAGCTGCTTAATCTTAACCTTGACATCTTCCGTGATTGCTTTCTTATTCTTGATAATCCGCTCCACAGGAGTGTACCATCCAGCACTGGCATTGTGATACAGTAACTCTTCCGTCTCTACGTTGTACCTGAAACGATACGATGCTGCTGACTCATTCATGTCATCATGCTCGACCGTCCCATAAACGTCCATATACACGTCCACCTCGTCACTCTGCCTGTGGAATATCTTTTCCACCTGCTCGTCTGAATCACCCTTAAAATACACATTGTAGTAATGCGTATTGATAAAGTTCTTGTCCAAGTCAATGTCAACTTGGTACTTAACGCTTTTCAGCATGACCTCCTGCTCTGGTAAATACAGTTCCATATCTATTCCCCTCCCAAGCACTTCTCTACGCTGTTATGGGCGTGTTCCTTTATCTCGTCATAGATGTCATCACCATAGCTGTAATCACTATGCTTCCAGAACGCATGACTCAACTGATATATCCCTAAATACAACTGATCGCCTACTATGCCGTTCTGTGTCAAGTGTCCCGTGTACTTCAAAGACGCTATAAACTGTTTATCCTCCCTATTCCTTCCTACCGAATCATTGACATTAAGAGAAATCTCAGCCTCCAAGTCGCCGTTGCTCTTCACTGTCACCTTATCCGCATACACGTTGTAGTATGCACAACGCCCATCACTGTTAGCCCATCCAATACTCAGGGTATCCCTGCGCTGGCTATACTCCTTCTTGCGATCCAGACTAGCAATCTCTTCACCTGCCAGTACATTGTGAACCTCGGACTTCACATTATCAATAACCCATTCCAGTACATCCCTGTTCTGGAACCTCACTTCTGTCACCCAGGCATACACGTCACCTTCAACATCACCGATGTCGTTCGTATATACCCTTTCATCAACCTTGTTATACACACAGGCATAATCCTTCAATGCCTTGTTATTCTTATCATCTACCTCACCCGATACAGTCAGGTAGAACTCAATGTTATCGGACTTCTGTATGTCCCTTACAGCACGTCTGCGCAGATGCACTGCGTACCCCGTTGACTTCTTGAAGTCGGCATCTATATTTATCTTCGCTTGTAATTCAATACTCATGTTATATATCTCCCACGCCACACCATTATGGCGTTGCATTAGATTTTATGGATTTTACAATTTCTGTCAACATCATTCTGGATTTTTTTCTAAAAATCGTCTCAATAATACACACCAAGCCGTTGCCATCACCGCTGGTACTTGACCGTTTCCAATGGCTTTAAGTCTGTCCAATCTAGCGGCCACCCCATCAGCCACTCGACCCACGTTGGGTTCAGCTTGCCACCAGTCTTTGAAGCATACTGGCTCATTTCCTCTGGTGTTATATATCCTAAGTCTCTCATCCTCTTTAGTTTCCACCATGTGTATTCCCCCCCCCTTATTTGCGTATTTTCCTCGACCGTGCAGGAAAAAGTCTGTCCAGTCTGTCCAGCTTTCATACGTTGCTCCGCCAACTGTATCAGTTCCGTCCCTGGGTTCTGTCCCTTCTGGTTCGGATACAACTTCGCTATTATCGGCAGAGGCATATCGTGTCTGTTCATCTCGGCTCTTCCCCCCCCCGAATCTTTCCACAATCGGGCTACTGGTGTCGGGAAAAACGCTATCATGGTCTCTAACATCGGATTGTCCCTCGACACTATACTCTCCCGTACTGGATTCCTGTTGCTCGCATCGTGCGCTACTGGGGTCGGAAATCGCTCCTGCCAGTATCCACATTCTTTGCCTTTCATGGCTGGCTCCCACATCGTCCGCTCCCATGATTCCATATTCCGCATCGTACCCCAGCTCGGCCAAGTCCCCAAGAACTCTGTCCAGCCCCCTGTGAATAAGCATCGGGGAGTTTTCCACAAACACCCATTGCGGTCGTACTTCCGATATAATCCTGCACATTTCCTTCCATAATCCGCTTCGTTCTCCTTCGAGGCCAGCACCCTCGATATTGGCAACGGATATGTCTTGGCAAGGAAAGCCACCTGATATAACATCAACATACCCTTTCCAAGCCTTTCCGTCAAATGTGCATACGTCATCCCATACGGGGAAAACCTCAAGTAATCCTTCATTTTGCCTCTGGCACAGTACGCTCTGGCAGTAGGGGTCAATTTCAACTGCACACACAGTTCGCCAACCAAGCATTTTACCTCCGAGGATACCGCCCCCTGCTCCTGCGAATAATGCGAGTTCACGCAATCCTCTACCAGTTTTCTCGATAATATCCATGCCATTGTTACCTAAACAAAAATCTATTCTTTACGTCCGCAACTACTCTCGGATTCAAATACAGGCACTCAGTCCTTCTCACATCTACCTTGCCTAGCCCTTCCACGCTATTCTTGAACGTACAAGCCACATCCTTACGCTCTACCTCCCAGCCGTCATTCAGTAACGCTTCCAGCTTCTCATGCGGATACCCAGACAGAATCACATACCCCTTGCATCCCTTCATACACTCCACCAAACTATCCAGCTCCTTCTCACCAAACTCAGTGCTATACTCTTTTGTACCCCAAGTCCCCACATACGGAGGATCACAGTAAAACAGTGTGTTCTTATCATCATAATTCTTAAACATCCGCTCAAACGGCAGGTTATCAATCGTTACACTCTGCATACGTTTTACTACCCCCCCCCATTCTGTATCATAAAATGTTCCTAATCTGTTATTTACACCACCACAACGCACATAACCGAAAGTTCGTGCATTCGCAGAAAAACTCTGGTATTGTCTTACATAGAACCTTCGGGCATCCTCCACATCATCATTAGGTACTACATCCTTATCCTCCTTAAACTCTTCCCTGCTATACGGTGTCAAGGCAATCAAATCCTGTAACTGGTTCCGCTTATATTCATCCCTCAGTACCCGATAGAAATTGCACAATCTCCCATTTATATCGTTATACACGTCATTCTTACCAGGCACTTTATTCATTATCACAGACCCACTACCGCCAAACACATCCACAAACGTGTCATGCTCAGGGAAGAATGAAAATATCCAGTCCAGATGCGCTGTCTTGGCTCCAATATAAATAAACGGTGGCTTAATCACGTCTTTCATATCAGCCCCTCCTTTATCTTATACGCTACATAATTGCGTACTGTCTTTTCAAAATCCTTAGCCGTCAGCTTGCTGTAGTCCGTCTGCATATACGCTTCACACAGCCATTCCATAAACTCATTCACTCTCTTCAATGCACTCAGTCCTGGCTTTGCTATACTACCCAACCATAAATCGTTCCAAGTCGCCCTGTAATCGCCCCAACCAGCCTTGTGGAATGCTGTTTCCGCATACACTCTGCCCAGACCTTTCTTGACCTTATAACCATCCTCCTTGAAGTACCCAAAGAAAGTATCCTCCTTCCCCTCATGCTCTTCATTGTAATGAGGCTCGCCCAGCTCCCATATCATGCAGCACACATTCACCCCTGCGCTCGGATAAAATAGGTTATCAGGCAGACTAAACACCGCTTTCAACTGATTCTTATCCATGAGGTGCTGTTTCATATCCCAGAACACCTTACCCCTTCCAATCGCTACACTGGTCGGCAGTATCACACCCAGCGTTACCTTCTTAGGACTGGAACCTTCATTCTTCTTCTTGGTGTTTATCCTGTCTATCACATCGGAAATCCACTTCACAAACACAAGCCCCTTAGTCGGCTCTTCCTTGCCTCCCTTCGGCCAGCCCTTCCTGTATTCCTCTGGTATATCCTGCACCCTCGCATTATATGGTGGGTTCATCAGGATCACATCAGGATCAACTTCTCCAATCCAATCTTCATAATCAAAACAACTACCGTGCCTGATGTTCATAGCACCTTCGCACGTCCACATCATGTTCAGCGCAGCCAAATCAAAAGCAGTCCGCTCCGATTCAATCCCATATATCCGATGCGCTAACACACCCCTTGCGAAGTGTGTTACCGATTCCCTCATCCTCGATATGGCAGACATCAGGAACGAACCACTGCCACAGCACGGGTCAAGCACCTTAGTCACCGCATTTACACCGCACACTTCACAAATAAACTCAGCTATATGCGCTGGTGTAAATACCTGATTCTTAGATTCCTTGCAATCATTTAACACGCCGTAAAACAAGCTCAGAAAATCATATCCGCTGGACTTGTACGGGTATATCTCCTTCCACACATAACTCAGTATATCCTGCCAATCCTTAGCATCCAGCTTCTTGATCGTTGTATCACCAAACAACCGCTCACGGATATTCCTTTCAACACCCTCCAAGTCCCAGCCCATGACCAGCCTGTTCCGCAATGCCCTCACTATGTCAGACTGGATCATACCCAACTGCATATCCTTCCACACATCAGGCAGTTTATTCACATCAAAATTAAGAGCGTATCTATCCCTTAGCTCGTCACAATAACACAAACAAGCACCTAGCAGGTAGCCCCTCACATCTACTGACACACCTTTCCGTGCCAGCATCGTGTTCAAATCCTTCGCAGCCTTAACAGCTTCCTCTTTCATCAGTCGTTCACTCCTATCTCTATCTTCCCGACATTTTTGTCGGGAACATCCACGCCAAACACAAACGGCAACACTCCCTTATACCATCTGGGAACCCTGCCTACATCCTTATATACTGATACAATAAGTTTCTCAAACAATTCCTCTGAAATATATCTATCCCTACACAAATCCCTAAACGTATTTAACTGCGTCTTTAATGCTGGATACTCCCTTCCCACATCCTCTAACGCTTCCCAATACTTCTCATACACTGTCATACGTCACCATCCTTTGTATCCCATCAAACCATCAATCTGGGAACTTACTCTATCCTCTAGCTGTTCCAGCTTATCATCAGACATACCCTTCTTAAACTCTAAGTACATCTTCCACAGATTTTCGAGAGACCGCAACCTATAGGTATCACCTCTCAACTTTAACGTATTGTATGCTGTCTTATACTTCCATTCAGCAGTCATCCTTCGCCCCTCACTATCTCGTCTATCCTCCTGCATATCAGTTTCTCAAGCCATTCTACATAATTGCCCATGTAAAAGTTCCTGTAATCCAAGTACACGTCCCACACATCACGCAATAACTGTAACCGCTCTCTGTCGCCTCTCTGCCTTAGTAAAGCACAGGCTTCGTCATACTTATCCTCAGACTCAAATCGTACTGTCGTCACCAGGGTGCTTCCTCGTTCCTGATCTTTCTATAATACAGCCTCAGATGCTCTCCAATGACGTGTTCGATCACCTCGTCATCCTCATACCTCTTATAAGCACATAAGTCTTGATACAGACACCACAGACCCGTCAACCTGTCCATCATGTCCATATCACCTTTTGCCTGTGCCTCCCTCAATGTGAGGGCAAACTTTTCCTTCAACTTCATCTTAAAGTCCGCTTTCATCCCCAGGGAATCTCAGCAATGCCCTCAGAAGCCTCTAGCTTGCCCTCTGCGACATCATAACGCTTACAGGCTATACTGTATGCCAGTTCCAGCTTATTCAGCGTTACAGCCTTATTATAGAGCTGTTCCAGCCGTGCCAGCAAGATGTCCTTCTCACTGGCACACTCGGTTCCGCTATTGCTCGGTTCCGCTACCGTCTGACTCAGCTTGTTCACATGATCCTTCTTCATTACTTGTTCCTTCTTTCTGTGCCTCTTCGCCCATCGGATTCGGCTTATACCAATTCTGCGCACACCAATCCAGCAGCTCGTCCACGAACTCCGTCCCTGTGTGTCCATTATAATCCATACCAACTACCCTATCACCATAAAGTGTGTAGAACTCAGACCTCTCCGCACTGACACGCCAGTACAGATTGAAGTCAATCCAGCCACTATTCAAAGCCACTGTCTCCTTCTCGTTCATCTGTCTGCCCAGCACATCACACTTCACCGTTGCATAGCCAATGTGATTCCATACCTGCGGGCCTGTGTTCGTCTTTAACTCCCACTTGATCCTCTTACGGAAATGCTCAGGCAACACATCGCCACCAAAGAACTTAATGCGGACTCCACCATCCACCCTTACAATCTCAACCACTCTCAGGTTATTTTTCCTCTTGCTTGTACTCATATCAATAATAATAATTCCAAGTATCCTTATCCACTATGTAATCCTCTCCTACATAATACACACACGCATCACCTCCGACCGTGCGCTCAAATCTGCGCTCACATATTACCTTCTCCCAGAACCACCACTTGCGCACCACACACCGCACTACAATGACGTTTGCGCACACGGTAGCATTCACACACTTAAAGCCAGGCACGTTGGCTTTCCACTCGATATGATAAAACTTAATCAAATCCATGTAAAGCATAACCCCTTTCTCATATATCCCTGCTACCTTGTCATAGTCAATCAGACGCATCCTCTCTATATCAAACTTCACTCTATCCATAAACTACTCCCACATCGCCCACAGCTTATACAAGCTATACACAAACATAATCACGCAGAACGCCAGATACACTACAGTCGGCACACACTCACGAACCCACATCCCATACGCTTTCAACTGCTCATACAGGCTGATTCCATTTATCGTAATCCCGAAACAGGCAAAAAACACCACCAGTATGTAACAGCACCGTATCATCTCATCCTGTCCACTTAATGACATTGCTAATTCCATGCTGACACCTCTGCCCCTTCTATAACCACCCAGCCATCACCAGGCGCAGCCTTGACTTCAAACTCGTCTGCATCCACATACGCACCTACCTGCGCATGAAACGTGGCTGGTTTCAACTGTCCCTTGCTGTTCAGTATAAACTGACCTATAATCTCAGATGATCCTTCCCTTGCTACAAACAAGACATCATCCTTTCCAATCTCAATAAACTTTCTCATATCGGGTAATGCTCCTTCTCATAAGCCTCTACCTCATCCACCAGACGCTTAATTTCCAAATCCTCTGCATCAGTCCTGCACACGTCCATCAGCTCGTATATCCGTGCCAGCTTCGTTTCATACTCCTGTTCTGTCATCTTTTATCTCCGTAAAATCACTCATTATTTTTCATTTTACGCAATCTATCATATACCAAAGCATTACACGCCTCTATCAGTTCGTACTCCACAAGTATATCTTTATATCGTTCATTCCTCTTCAGCCAATCAGATGACTTCTCATACAGCTCATTGCAATACTCACGATCCTCCTCAAAGTTATTCATTTAGATACCTCCTCAAAAAACACGTCTTTCTTATCCCGTCTGGTACAACTAACACACTTCAACCAGTACGCATCTGTCCTGTTCACCACGTCCGCATTCATATACACACAGACACGATGCCACATAGCACACCTTTGACGGGAACATGAACCGCTATCCTCCTTCACCTCAATCTCGACCTGCCCTGACCCGTCCCTGTTCGACATCCAGAACCGTGTCCCCACTGGCAATTCAATACCATACATCATTGCTTGCCCTCCTTCTCTTCCTCATAAAACCGTATGCCATCAATCAGCACCGTATTCAAGTAAAGGTCAATCAGCTCCTTCTCCTCACGCTCGTGTCTCGCTTTCATATACATATACTGTTTGCCAAAGTCAACCAGATGCCCACGCATACCAGCATCATTCACCAATCTACCTATAATATCCAAATCTAATTTAGCCATATCCGTATCTTCATCCACTATCGTTCCTATCGGCGTTAATATCCGTGTCTTAAATAAATTCCTTCCTTTGTAATAAATTAAATCCATGATCTCATTCTCTTTCTTTCAAGTCGCATTTCACTCTCTTGCACATCCTTCCGTGCCTGTACCCAAAAGCAAGCAATTCCAATCAAACCTGCAACTAAAAACATCAATACTACAGATAAAAGCCCCAATACCATAATAAACTCAAGCATCATAACTATCTCTCACTTCTCTGAAAATAACATCCTTCCCATCCGAACGCCGTTCCTTCGTGCATATCAATTCCTTGCATAGTTTATCCTCATAGAAAAAGCACTTCTCACAGCCATCAACCCACTTTACTCTCTCACTGCATACCACATCTTTACCATAGAACTCCAGCTTCTTTCCGATATAAAACTCAATACTCATTCCTACTTCCCCCTGAAATCCAAATATATGTTGTAAATCGTAAATGCAAATAACAATGTCAGATACCCTACTACAAACAAAGTAGCCATGCTTATCAGCACATACCCCATTACTT
>Ga0310690_10006136_pt1 | contig 15952 bp, 14 predicted proteins | sample AusTroGonzalo_MG_2_FD_207661 | JGI IMG/M metagenome (GOLD analysis project Ga0310690, IMG submission 207661) | Bovine rumen microbial communities from tropical cattle in Woodstock, Queensland, Australia - Gonzalo_04 (v2) (version 2) | ecosystem: Host-associated > Mammals > Digestive system >... | reverse complement strand
CATCGAGAAGACTGGTTTGGAAGACATCATAGGCGGCTACGAGGTAACCACCGCCAAGAACGGCAAAGAAGGTGTAAAGGCCTGGGAGGAGACGCATCCTGACGTTATCATCTCCGATATCGACATGCCCGTGATGAACGGCTTTGAGATGGTGGAACGCATTCGCGAGACCGATGGCGACGTGATCATCATCTTCACCTCTGCCCTCACCTCGCCCAACGATGTGAAAGCCGGCTATCGTCTGGGCATCAACAACTACGTGAAGAAGCCCTTCGTTCCTGAGGAACTCGATGCCCACATACAGGCCCTGATGAAGATGCGTGGTGGCGCCAAGACGCAGAACGAAACCAGCCACTACAAGCTGGGCAAGTTCACCCTCGATGCCGATCACGCCACCCTGCGCAACAATGATACTGGCGAGGCACAGACCATCACCGTCCGCGAGGCACAGATCCTTCAACTGTTGGCCGAGAACAAGAACAATGTGGTACGTCGCGAAGCCATATTGAGCCGCTTCTGGAACACGGAAGACGATTATTTCGCCTCGCGCTCACTCGATGTGTTCATCAATAAACTCAGGAAACTGCTGGCCGATGAACCAAGAATCAACCTGAAGACCATCCGTGGTATCGGCCTTCAGCTGTTGGTCGAGAATTAGTCGATGGGCTTGTAAGGTTCCATCAGCCTCAGCGTGATGCATGCGCCAGGTACCACCAACAGGGCCACCAGGATGAACCACGCCCCTGAGAGAACGGTGCCCATCAGGAAGAGCCACACCAGCCAGAACACCACATCGCCTATAATCACAGGTATCACGCTACGGGAATACTCGTAGACCCAACCCTCCAACATGGCCATCATAAACGCTGGCAGTATTAGCAATGGACTGTTATACAGCTTCGACACCAATACCATGATAACTGCATAGATGGTTATCACAATGGCTGGGCGATGCTTCCACTCCAGTATCTCGCGGAGTACAGCCCCATAGATCACCAGATTAGCCGTTGCCTCAATCACAATGATCATCGGGATGCTAACCAGCGGATGGGTCTTCATCCAGAGAAAAGTCTTTCGCGTGGTGGAATCCAGCTCCGTAATGATCGTGCCGTCGGGCTCTATTATCGGATTATACACAATACAATAAAGCACAGCCAGCCCTGCCATCGCCATAGCCAAGGCCAGGATCACCTTCCAGCGGACGTTCTGGGGAATGCGGCCCACAGAATAAGAGGCATAGCCCAGACGCAAGAACACCCAGTTGAGAATCACCGCAAGGACCAGAATCATACAACAACCGCCTACCGTCATCATATTCAATACAGAGGTAGTGCCGGTTTCATTCCCCTGGAATCCATCGATGAATCCTGCGACGAAGCCCATCACGGCCCCGCCTACAAATAGCACTCCGAGAATGATTCCGAATGCCAACAACAGATACATCAATGCCTTCTTCATCTCGACTAATCTATCTTTCGAGTGCAAAGATACGATGAATTTTTGGTTTTTACCTTATATATAATGTTATCTTTAGGTTAAAACTTAAATTCAGATACAGACCGAATCTCTTAATGAATCTTAAATCTTTGGTATTCCATGCAAGGTTTTGTACTTTTGCAGTTATATCTGTAGATAAGTATTCAAACAGATAGAAGACTAGTTTAAATAATTGTTTTAAGATATGAAGAAACTCTTGTATTTTACAATTGGTATTATTCCTTTGCTGGTGGCTTGTGCTGCAGAGCCTCCTTATGATAATGCTACAGCTGCTGTATATTCTGATATAGAAAAGATAAAAGAAGATATAAAAGATCAATCTAGAGGTAACTTCAGGATGGTTTGGATTGTGGATAAGCAAGTGGTAGATACTGCTGAGTTTATTTGCAATGACGAAGTGGCCTCTATCAAATATCTTCCCGCTGAATATCTGATTAAGCAGGTGATGCCAGACATTAAGCGAGAAGATATATCATTTACTGATCTCTCAGCTTGGCCAATGAATGTAAAGATGAACGGATTCTCGGAAAACGGGCGTAATACGTATTTCCTAAACAGCAAATATGAACCTCATTGCATTTTGAAGATCAAGCAAGTGGAATATGAGTTTATACCATTCATTCACACAGATCAGTTGCCAGGAAATTACACATCGCTGATATATGATTTACCACAGGATATATGGTCAGGCACAGCCCCATTGGATAGTTTCCAATTAACAAATCTATCGACGTACAAGATTTATAGTAAACATTACAATCCTATGTTGAATCTATCGTTTCAAACGATTGAAAGAATCAAATAACGGAGGGGGACTGTGGAGACAGAACGGCAACTGCTCGACGCGATATTAGGCGGAGAAAGTCAGGCGATGCGACGCCTATACGACCGCTTTTCGGGATATACTATGGCCATAGCGCTGAGGTATGTCCCTGATCGCGAAGATGTTAGGGATGTGCTGCAAGACAGTTTCGTAAGCATCCTCACCTCCATCCGTCAGTTCGACTATCGAGGCGAGGGCTCGCTGAAGGCCTGGGTGGCCAGAATCGTTGCCAATCGCGCTTTAGACTGGGTAAAGGAACACGAACGAGTGACGATGATACCTGATATACCCGAGGAGGCCATCGACGATGGAGTGCCAGACGTAGACGAGGTGCCTCCCGACATACTAGACCAGATGATAGGAAGGCTCCCGGCGGGATGCAGAATGGTGCTCAACCTTTACGTCTTTGGACAACTCTCGCACAAGCAAATAGCCCAGCAGCTGGGCATCAGGGAAGCCTCCTCAGCCTCACAGTTCTTCCACGCGAAGAAACTATTAGGAGAGATGATAAACGAATATTTAAAGTCACAAAAGAGATGAAACAGGAAGATTGGACACAGCGGCTACGCGAAAAGCTGGCAGACCATGAGGAGTCTGCTCCAGCTGACTTGTGGGCTGGCATTGAGGCCCGTCTGCAAGAGGAAGGCGTGCTGAAGCCTTCCCAGCCTGAGGCTCCCAAGGCCCGTTTCATTCCCTTGTGGGGCAAGCGCATTGCTGTGGCAGCAGCCTTTATCGGCGTGCTCACCTGCAATGGCTATCTGATGTGGGAGATAGGACAACGCGAAAAAGCCAAGAATGGCGAGGCATTAGAAGCCTCCGTTGGCTCGATGAAATCGAATATTCCTTCTAAGGATATCCCTGAGAAATCCCCGATTTCATCGGAATCTGTCGATGATACGCCTCAGGGTTATCATATAACCAAGAATGCCCCCCAGCGTGCACTTGATGATCAGCCAACACTCATGGCAGAGAATAACACGTCGGAGATAGAGGTGATGACCCCTGCAAAGACTGAGGAACCCATCAAAGAGGAGCCAAAAATGCCCGTTTCATCGGAACCCAAGCAGCCTCAGCAGACATTGCCCAGCGAACAGGAGCAACTACGCCAGCTCGATGCGAAGATAGCAGAAGCCACGAAGAAGAGTCATCGCGGAAAGATGGGCTTCAGCCTTTATGCACAAGGAGGCTCTGGTAGTCAGATGAGCGCCAACGGTGTGAGGATGAGTCCATCGATGGCTGAGAATTACAACTATCATGGTAATCTGCTGAGTCGTGCCTTCACTCGTGGAGCAAAGAACGAGGTGATTTACCTGTTCGACTATGAAGAGCGTCAGAAGCATTACCAGCCTGTATCCTTCGGATTGACTACAAATATCCCCATTTCATCGAGGCTTTCGTTCACCACGGGCTTGGTTTACACCCGTCTGCGTTCAGACTTCGTGAACATTATGGCAAAGATACCCCTTACTAAGGAGCAGATCTTATATTACTTAGGTGTTCCCTTGAATGCGCAATACCAGTTGTGGAAGTGGAAGGGACTCAGCGTCTACGCCTCTGCTGGCGGACAAGCCGACTATAACGTGAAGGCCCACATGGAGCAGGAGGGTGTAGACTATCCCGTTTCTCGCGATCGTTGGCAGTTCTCTGTCCAGGCTGCTGCAGGCGTTGAGTACGACGTGATTCCCCAGCTCGGCATCTACGTAGAGCCAGGCGTGAAGCACTACTTCGACAATGGCAGCAACGTCAGCAACTTCTTCAAGGACAAACCCACCAGCTTCAACCTCCAACTCGGCCTCCGCCTGAACATTAGATAAACAATATAAAAACATAAAACGATGAAAACAAAAGCGATACTGATGATGATGCTGGCGGGAGTGCTTTCTGCTTGTACGCTGGAAGATGATGAGCCCGAGGAGTGGAAGCCTACCACGGAAACGTGGGAGGTAACCATAGAACCCGAGTATGTGATTGACATCCCATATTGGGGAGGCGATTTTTCTTATTGGGGTTATCGAGCACAGATGGAGGCCTATAACGCTAAAGGTCAGCGTTTAACCTTTTCATTCGATCAAATCGAAGATTTTACCTTTGAGGAGGGTTATCGCTATAAGTTGTTGGTAGATGCTACGACTACCGATCCGAGTATCATGGATGGTCCCTGTCGTACCTTTAAGTTGAATAAGTTGATAAGCAAAGAACACGTGGGCATCAATATGGAGGGCCGTCGCGAGGTAACGATGGATGTCAGAAAGGTACTGATGCTGACTCCAAATACCCTTTCTTCCCAGGGTTACTACTTCTTGTCAGGAAGTGCTGTTGATAACTACGAGAAGATAGACATAAATATGGTGGAAATATTTGGAGCCAATCCCGATTGGTTCGGTTGTTACGATGATGCAGACAATTATCACAGGTATATTTGTCGTATGCGTTTGAGCATCACGCCTTCAGAGCATGCAAGTTTTGGTACACATCGCCATCGTATTCGTCTCGAGGAGCTGGTAAGCCAGCAAGAAGTAGAAGGCGATAGTGTTGTAGTAGCAGCCACGATGGAGGAATATAACTCAAAAGCAAAAGAATTGTTTTAAAATAAAAGAAAATATTGTTCTTATAATAGGTAAATCTCAAAGAAAAGCGCCATCCTGCTCTATGGATGGCGCTCTAATGGAATTACTATTACCGTGTTAGTCATGGCTCTATTTTCTAACTACATTACTAATCATCAGATGGCCAGAAAAAGATGGCCCTTAGAAAGATTGCCACAGATTTAATCGTTCTTCTCATTTTCTATGCTTTTTACTATTATAACTGCCGAACCACCAAAACCTTGCACGAGTTTTCCGATTATTAACACAGATTAACGAGCCTTCATTCTAAAACGAAGGCACCCACTTCTTTTCTCAACCAACCTATCCATTATTCAAATTACATTATGCAAATCACATAATTCAAGTTAAATAATCCAAGATAAATAATGATGTCAGAAAGAATACTTGCATCATTTGCTGATTTTCCTTATATTTGCAGGCAAAAAGGACTATTATGAGTATCATGGCTAACCCTTTTATCACAACAGGAAAGGTTCCTGCAGATCTGTTTTGCAACAGAAAAGAAGAGTCAAAACGTCTTTTGCAAAGTCTAACTAATGGAGCAAATGTCGTTCTAATGTCACCACGTCGTGTAGGCAAGAGACAACTGATATATTATTGTTTCGATAAGCATGCTATCTGCGACAACTACATCACTTTCTTCATCGACATTCTTAAAACATCCACTTTACAGGAGTTCACCTATGAATTGGGGAAGGCGGTCTTTAACACACTTGCCTCCCGAGGACAGAAAATGCAGAAACTGGCAATAGCCACTATGCGATCGCTAACGGGAAATATCGGATTCGATCCTGTAACGTCGCTACCCACCTTCGGCATTGCCATTGGCGACATCCATGATCCCGTTTATTCTTTGGAAGAGATTTTCCGTACGTTGGAAAACGCTGGCAAGAAATGTATTGTGGCGATTGACGAATTTCAGCAGATCACGAACTATCCTGAAAAGAATATTGAGGCAGCATTGCGTTCACATATTCAGAAGATGACTAATACACAGTTTATCTTCGCTGGCAGTGAGCGCCATCTGCTAGAGGAGATGTTTCTCGATTCAGCGCGACCATTATACAATAGTGCGGACATTCAGAATCTGGATGTCATTGATGAACAGAAATATGCCGATTTCGTGCAGCACCACTTTGCGGCTAATGGGAAGCGGATAGAAGATGATGCTATTGTCCACACTTATCAGACCTTCGATGGTAATACCTATTATAATCAGAAAGCCATGCGCGAGGCTTTTGCAGTTACGGCTGTAGATACAGTTTGCACAAAAGACATGATAGAACAGATCATCCACTCGATGATCAGAGAGGCAGACAGGCATTATAGCGAAATACTGGCCAGACTCTCATTGCCACAAAAGGAATTGCTTTACGCCATTGCCAAAGATCATCGGGCAATACAGATAACGTCTGGGATGTTCATTCGCCGCCATAGTCTGAAATCTTCAAGCAGCGTTCAGAGTTCCGTCAGGAAATTGTTGGAATACGGTCTTGTTTCCTTTGATTCTGGAACCTACTATATAGCTGACCAACTTATGCGGCTTTGGCTTGTTGGGTATGCCGAGTAAAGTGGAACTTTAGTCGGAGTAAACCCGGACTTTACTCGGAGTAAACCCCAAAATTCTCTAGAGAATTTCAGACTTTCCTCGGAGCAAACCTCCACTTTCCTCGGAGGAAACTCTGACTTTGTTACGTACCAAATTCATAGCGAAGAATATCCAAACATGTATAAAAAACGGCTACACCTCCCGTTTTCTTCTGAAACGCCTTTGTCTAAAGGGATTCCGAGACGGGAGGTATAGTTTGGACACCTCCCGTAAACCTCCCTTATACCTCCCGTGCCATAATCCCTTTACAAAAAAGCCCCATTTCATCGAGGCTTAGTAATTGTAGGGGCTTATGATTCTAGCGCTCTTTGTAGATGACTTTATTGGCGCCGCTAGTGATTTTCAGGGCCTCGGGATGCTCCTTGATGTAGGAATCGATGTGGCGCACGCGCTTCTCCTCAAAGATCTCCTCGATGGCGATAAGGATACCCGTTTCCTCTACATCGCCAAAGCCGTAGTTGATGGCTGTGCCAAAGAGTTTCATCGTGGGTGAAAGACTCATATAGGCGTTCACCAATGGGGGAATATTGTAGCCAAGCTTGCGGATTTCGCCATTCAGAATCTTGTAGTCTTCTTTGAAGGAATGACCTGTGAAGAGCTTTTCGAGTTCAGCAGGATCGGTATCCAATTCCAGCGGTTTCATCGGGATAATCAGCTTATCCTTATCGTCGAAATAGGTCTTCAGGAAGTAGAGAATCATGTCGCGACCCTTACGGATATACGAGGGATACATGGTCATCTTGCCAAAGAAATACTTCACGTTGGGTTTGATAACGGTAAGTGCGCCAAGTCCGTCCCAGAGATTGTCGAGGGCGAAGAGGCTCTTGGCACCCATACGCGAACTCTGATAAGGAAGTGAAACGAAGGAACGGCCCAGTTCGATGGTCAGGGGAGCATATTCCTTCAGGAACTTTTCGGAGAAGTGGAACATGTGGCTAGTGGCAAGGATGGGCTGGCCTTTATCGTCGTACTCCCAATCGGTGCCCAACAGATAACGATAGCCACCGATGATCTCCTCGGCTTCAGGATTCCAGACGATGAGCTGCTTGTAACAGTTCTCACAAGTATCGAATTCATCGATATCCATCGACTTGCCCGTACCTCCGCCAGCTTCACGGAAGGCTATCTCACGCAGACGTCCAATCTCCTTCATCACATTGGGCGCATTGTGAGCCGTAATCACGTAAATCTCGTTATGACTCTTGTTGGTCATACGAAGCTGGCGCTCAGGGGTCAATTCTCTCTTGAGTATCGCCTTGTCAATCGGCTGGATAATCTCCTGTTCCATTTCCACGTTCCTAATAGTTTATAGTTAAAGTTTGTATACTTGCTCTCTTACAAATTGTGCCCATTCCATCGGTGATTTGCTCTTATCGAAGGTCTGCCAGGGGATGGGCTTTCCTATCTTCACCTTGAAGGTTTTATGTACGTTTTTGTACATTTCATCGACCAGATAGAGCATAGCGAGGTTGAAGGGCAGACACTTATCGCTGAAGTTAGCCAGACGATAGAAGAAGTTGGAATTCTGGCCTCCGAAGTGGATGGGCACCACATCGCGCTGATACTCTACACTCTTCGATATGAAGGTCTTCGTCCAGGGAATATCCTGAATCACACCGTTGCGCTTACGAGAGCAGAGACCTGCTGGGAACATAAGCATGTGGTTATCGCTCTCGAAGCCAGCCTTCACCATCGCTGGGAAGTTGCGACTCTGACCACCCGTTTTGTTGATGGGGATACAAACGGGAGCCAATCCTGGCAAGTTCATCAGCAGATCGTTGACCAAATAGCGGAATCGTCCGTCAAAGTGGCGCCCGATAACGGATCCGAGGGCCACTCCATCGATTCCGCCAAGGGGATGATTGCTCACGAGGGTATAGAGTCGGCCATCCTGAGGATCGGGCAGATTCTCCTTGGCTTCTATCTCGAGTGTCATATCGAGATACTTGACACACTCCTCGAGCCACTCAACGCCCGACTTGTCGCGACTATCCCACAGAAAAGCGTTCACCTCGTCCTGATGGGCGATGCGCTTCAACCATTTGATTAAAGGGCGCGGCACGAACTTAGCCTTGTCGCCCATCTTACCTTTCAATATCTGATCGATATCAATGGTTTTCTCTGTTATAGTTGCCATTTTCTCTCTTAAAACACTAACGTGCTGCAAAAATAGCACATTTCTTTCAATAATGAGCAAAAAACTTAAGAAATCTTTTCTTTTTAAATGTATTTAGTACACAAAGGGGGGTCAAATCAATAAAATAAAGTTAAATTTCAAAAAAAGTGGGGAAATGTGGTGTAAAGTGGGGAAAAATATCTATCTTTGTAACCGAAATCTATTAATAGATGTACGTATGCGATTCTTAGGGAACATAGAAGCTAAGACCGACACGAAAGGAAGAGCCTTTCTGCCAGCCGTTTTCCGCAAGGTGCTCCAGGCATCTGGCGAGGAAAATCTGGTGTTGCGCAGGGATGTTTTCCAGAAGTGCCTGGTGCTCTATCCCGAAAGCGTATGGAATGCGCGTCTTGACCTTTTGAAACAGCAGCTCCGTCCCTGGAAGCAGGCCCATCAGCAGATGTTCCGCCAGTTCGTATCGGAGGCTGAGGTCGTGACGCTCGATGGTAACGGGCGCTTCCTGATCTCCAAGCGTCTGCAGAAGATTGCAGAGATCGATCAGGACCTCCAGTTCATCGGCATGGACGATACGATAGAGATATGGTCGCCGAGGAATCTGGAACAGACTCTCAAGACCGACGAAGACTTCGGTTCGGAATTTGAGAATATTATGAACGCCCAGGAAACCCCATGATGACAACTGCCGAGACATATCACGTTCCAGTACTCCTACAGGAGAGCATCGACGGGCTTGACATCAAGCCCGATGGTGTTTATGTAGACGTAACCTTCGGTGGTGGCGGCCACAGCAAGGAGATTCTCCGCCGACTGGGCAAGAAAGGCCGTCTGTACAGTTTCGACCAAGACGAGGACGCTGAGCGAAACATCGTTGACGACGAGCGCTTCACCTTCGTAAGAAGCAACTTCAGATACCTCCGCAACTGGATGCGCTACTATGGTGTGGACCACATTGACGGACTACTGGCCGATCTGGGTGTGTCGAGTCATCATTTTGACGATGAAACGCGTGGTTTTTCCTTCCGTTTCGATGCACCGCTCGACATGCGAATGAACAAAAGGGCTGGTATGACGGCCTCAGAGATACTGAACACCTACGACGAGGAGCAACTTTCCGACATATTCTATCTCTACGGAGAACTGAAGAACGCCAGGAGAATAGCCTCAGCCATCGTGAAGGCGCGTAGCGAGAAACAGATTGAGACCACTGGCGACTTGATGAAAGCCACAGAGAAGCTCTTCCAGCGCGAACGCGAGAAGAAAGAGACTGCCAAGTTGTTCCAGGCACTCCGCATAGAGGTGAATCACGAAATGACGGCCCTGAAGGAGATGCTCAACGGTGCGAAAGAGGTTCTGGGCGAGGGCGGCAGACTATCGGTGATTACCTATCACTCGTTGGAAGACCGCATTGTGAAGAACTTCATGAAGGCCGGCAATGCTGAAGGAAAGGTGAAACAAGACTTCTTCGGACGGACAGAGGCCCCCTTCCGTGCCATCAGCAACAAGGTAATCGTACCCAGCGAAGAAGAGCAACTGCAGAATCCGCGAAGCAGAAGCGCCAAGTTGAGAATAGCGGAGAGAGTGGAGGATTGAAAATTGAAGATTGAAAAAGAGATGAAGAAGAACGACGATATAGAACTGGAAATCCAAGATTCCATCGAGGAAGAGCCCGCCATAAAGGAGGAGCCCAGTCTGATGGATGAGGCCGCCGACATGAAGGAGCAGGCCAGGAAGACCATTCAGCTGATTAAGGAGAAAGCGAAGGAGGAAGACCCCAAACTGACGTCTTCGCTGACACTGAGGACCATCCTTGGTGGCGACTTCCTGACAGCTGATATGGTGCGCCGTCAGATATGGCTTTTCGTACTGATGGTGGTATTCACCATTCTCTACGTCGCCTTCAGATACCAATGTCAGCAGGACATGATAGCCATCGACAAACTGGAGAAAGAAGTACTCGACGCCAAGTACAAGGCCCTCTCGAGTTCGAGTAAGCTCACGGAAAAGTGTCGTGAGAGTCATGTGCTCGAGGCCCTGAAACAGAATAAGGACAGTCTGTTGCACATAGCAGACCAGCCACCCTATATTATTAATGTACCCGAATAAAGCAACGCGGAATGAGTAAGTTCAAGAGCGACAAGGTGATGCCCCGCTACTTTGCAATCGCAGTAGTCATGACATTGATTGGTTTTGCCATCGTAGGCAAGGCCATGTACATCATGACGGCCAAGAAGCAGTACTGGAGCGACGTAGCCTCCCGACTGAAGCGCGACAGTGTGATTGTAAAGCCCAACCGCGGAAACATTCTGAGTTGCGATGGACAGCTGATGGCCAGCAGTATACCTGAGTATAAGGTGTTCATGGACTTCCAGGCTGGTACGACCGACTCATTAGGACTGGCCCGACGCGACTCGATGTGGGAAGAGAAGATGGACAGCATCTGCGACGGACTGAACAAGATATTCCCCCAGAAGACAGCTGCCGAGTTCAAGGCCTATCTGCTGGAGGGTAAGCACAAGGTGATGAAAAACGGCTCAGTAGGTGCTCGCCACTGGCCCATCTGGAAGCGTCGTATAGACTATAACACATTCTGCGAGGTAAAGCAGTTACCCATCTTCAAGGAGCGTACCTATAAGGGCGGTTTCCACTGGGAGGAGTACAACGCACGCCGCAAGCCCTTTGGCTCTTTGAGCCGCCGCACCATCGGCGACTTGTTCGGTGAGATAGACAGCGCCAAGAACGGACTGGAGCTGGCCTTCGACAAGGAACTGCGTGGTACCAACGGACTGATGCATCGCAGAAAGGTGCTCCAGAAATACCTCGACATTCCTGTTCTGGCACCAGTAGACGGTGCTGATATCGTAACCACCATCGACGTTGGTATGCAGGATCTGGCTGAGCGCGCCCTCATAGACGAACTGAAGGATCCGCAGGTTAACGGAGAGATGGGTGTAGCCATCCTGATGGAGGTAAAGACGGGCGATGTAAAAGCCATTGTGAACATGACTAGAGGTGGCGATGGTGAATACTACGAGATGGTGAACAACGCCATCAGTTTCCGTTGCGAGCCAGGATCGGTGTTCAAGGTAGCATCGTTCCTCGTAGCTTTGGACGATGGTGTGGCAGATACCAGTCTGGTGATTCATACCGGAAGCGGTGTGATGGAGATGCACGGACGTCCCATGAAGGACCACAACTGGCGTCGTGGCGGCTATCAGGACATTAACATGGCCCGTGCGCTGGAGGTGAGCTCGAACATTGGTGTCAGCTGGGTGATTGACAAGTTCTATGGCTCGAACCCCACGAAATATGTACAGGGTCTTTATCGCGTTGGTATCCACGAGGATCTGAAGTTGCCCATCATGGGTTATCATCCTCCCTACATCCGTATGCCGGATACGAAGACCACCGATCGCGCCAAGTACTGGAGTAAGACAACCCTACCCTGGATGAGTATCGGTTACGAGACACAGATTGCCCCCATCAATACGGTGGCCTTCTATAATGCCATTGCCAATAACGGCAAGATGATGCAGCCACGTTTCGTGAAACAGCTGGTAAAGGACGGACAGGTGATCAAGGAATACGAGCCTGTTGTTCTGAAGGAGCGCATTGCCAAACCACAGGCCATCAAAACCATGCAGACCATTCTGGAACACGTGGTGAGTCAGGGTCTGGGCAGAAAGGCCGGCTCAAAATCGTTTAAAGTGGCAGGTAAGACAGGTACAGCCCAGGTGGCCGACCAGCATGGCAGCTATCACTCAGGAACGACGCGTTACTGGCTCTCGTTCTGTGGTTACTTCCCAGCTGACAATCCACGTTACACCTGTATCGTCTGCATCAGGAAGTCGGGTTTGCCGGCATCGGGTGGTGGCATGAGCGGTGTGGTATTCCACCACATAGCCGAGGGTGTGATGGCCCAGAGTCTGAAGCGCAGTGTGGATGATGCCCACGATGCGAACTCCGTGATGACACCAGAGGTAAAGGGTGGCGACATTGCCGCCTCGAACTATGTACTCAGACAACTCGGTGTGAAGGCAGGCAACAACATCGACGAGCAAAAGACCTCCAGAGGCATTGTTCCCAATGTTATCGGCATGGGTGCCCGCGATGCCGTCTATCAGTTGGAAAGCAGAGGCGTAAAAACCCGTCTGAGAGGTAGAGGCAGAGTGAAGTCGCAGAGTATCTATTCAGGTACAGCCATCAAGCAAGGCATGGTTTGCGACTTAGTATTAGAGTAATATATATAATAAGGTATAAGATATGAAACTGAACGAACTGCTCAAAAATGTAGAGGTGCTCAACATTCTCGGTAGCGATGACATCGAGATTACGGGTGTAAACATTGACTCCCGCCGCATTGAGGCCGGACATCTGTTCGTGGCCATTCCTGGTACTCAGACCGATGGTCACAAGTTCATCCCCAAAGCCATCGAACAGGGAGCTGTAGCTGTCCTGTGCGAATACTTCCCCAACAAGAGGGAACCTGGCGTTACCTATATCGCTGTTGACTCGACAGAGGACAACGTGGGCGAGGTGGCCACACAGTTCTATGGCGATCCCTCGCGCAAACTGAAACTGGTTGGTGTAACGGGTACGAATGGTAAGACCACCATCGCCACCTTATTATATAATATGTTCCGCCAGTTCGGTCATAAGTGTGGTCTGCTCTCCACCGTTTGCAACTATATTGAGGGCGAGGCCATTCCTGCCGACCACACCACACCCGACCCCATAGAGCTGAACCGACTGCTGGCCCAAATGGTAGAGGCCGGTTGCGAATATGCCTTTATGGAGTGTTCGAGTCACGCCATCGCTCAGAAGCGTATCGGCGGACTGAGGTTTGAGGGCGGTTTGTTTACCAACCTCACTCGCGACCATCTGGATTATCATGGCACGTTCGAGAACTATCGAAATGCCAAGAAAGCCTTCTTCGACGGACTCGACAAAGACGCCTTTGCAATCACCAATGCAGATGACAAGAATGGTATGGTAATGGTACAGAACTGTAAGGCACAGGTTAAAACCTACTCCACCCGTACGATGGCCGACTTCAGGGCCAAGATCATCGAATGCCACTTCGAGGGCATGTATCTCGAAATCAATGGCAAGGAGGTTGGTGTGCAGTTTATCGGCAAGTTCAACGTCAGCAACTTGCTCGCCGTCTATGGTGCAGCCGTGATGCTGGGTAAGAAGCCCGAAGACATTCTGGTTATCATGAGTACACTAAAGAGTGTCAGCGGACGCCTGGAGCCTATCCGCTCACCAGAAGGTTATACCGCCATCGTGGACTATGCCCACACACCCGATGCTCTGGAGAACGTACTGAATGCCATCCACGAGGTACTCGACGGCAAGGGATTTGTTATTACCGTCTGCGGAGCCGGTGGTGATCGCGACAAGGGAAAACGTCCGTTGATGGCACAGGAAGCCGTGAAGCAGAGCGACCGCGTGATTATTACCAGCGACAATCCACGTTCGGAGGATCCCCAGGATATCATCAACGACATGATTGAAGGCCTCGATGCCAAGCAGATGAGGAAGGTCGTTACCATTGTCGATCGTCGCGAGGCTATCCGCACAGCCTGTATGATGGCACAAAAGGGCGACGTCATCCTCATTGCCGGAAAGGGACATGAGGATTATCAGGAGATTCAAGGCGTGAAACACCACTTTGACGACAAGGAAGTGGTACGCGAGATCTTTGGAAGTTAGAAGGAGTTAGAGGAAGTTAGAAGGAGTTAGACGTATGTTATACTATTTTTTCAGATATTTAGAGCAGTTTGATATCCCAGGCTCACACATGTGGTCCTACATATCGTTCCGTGCCCTGCTGACGCTGATTCTTGCACTGATGATCTCGGCTTGGTTTGGCGAGAAGTTCATCAAGTGGATGAAGCGCAGAAGCATCTTCGAGACAGAACGCGATCCAAGTATCGACCCCTTCGGATGTGAGAAGAAGGGGGTGCCAACCATGGGTGGTATCATTATCATCGTAAGTATCCTCATACCAGTGCTGCTGCTCTGTCGTATGCGTAATACCTATATCATTCTGATGATTATCACGACGGTTTGGCTGGGATTCCTGGGATTCCTCGATGATTACATCAAGATATTCAAGCGCAACAAAGACGGACTGAAAGGCAAGTACAAGATCGTAGGACAAGTAAGTATCGGTTTCATCGTAGGTTTGACGCTTTGGCTGAGTCCCGACGTTGTAGTACGTGAGAATGTGAATGTGCAACAGCAGAATCAGGAGATTGTGGTGAAGCACAAGTCGGAGGCAGTCAAGTCGCTCCATACCACCATCCCGTTCATCAAGAACCACAACCTGAACTACTCGAACGTGATGGCCTTCTGCGGGAAATACAAGGTGGCTGCCGGTTGGGTACTCTTTGTGCTGATGACCATTCTAGTGGTAACTGCCGTATCTAACGGAGCCAACCTCAACGACGGCATGGACGGCATGTGCGCAGGAAACTCCGCCATAGTAGGTGTGGCGTTAGGCATCCTGGCCTATGTGTCGTCTCATATCGGCTATGCCTCCTACTTCGACATTATGTATATACCCCACTCGGAGGAGCTGGTGGTATTCCTTTGTGCATTTATCGGAGCCATGATTGGTTTCCTGTGGTACAACGCCTACCCTGCCCAGGTGTTCATGGGCGATACCGGTTCGCTCACCATCGGCGGTATCATCGGCGTATGCGCCGTTATTATCCATAAAGAGCTGCTGCTCCCCATTCTCTGCGGCATTTTCTTCGTAGAGAGCCTGAGTGTGATTATACAGACACAATGGTTTAAGATACAAAAGCGCAAGGGTAAGCGCGTTCGCGTGTTCCGTGCCACACCTATTCACGATAACTTCCGCAAGCTGGACTCCCAGCTCGATGCCACGAGCAGATATATCCTGAAGGGTTGGCCCCACCGTCCGTTCCATGAGTCAAAGATCACCATCCGTTTCTGGATCGTATCTATTATCCTGGCTGCCCTGGCCATCATAACATTAAAGATGAGATAAAAAACAAAGATGAAGAGAATCGTTATATTAGGAGCTGGAGAGAGCGGTGCAGGTGCCGCCGTACTCGCCAAGAAAGAAGGATTCGACGTGTTTGTTTCAGACATGTCGAAGATTGCCGACAAGTACAAGAAGCAGTTGGACAATCATCAGATTGAGTGGGAAGAAGGTCAGCACACAGAAGAGAAGATTCTGAATGCCGACGAGATTATCAAGAGTCCTGGTATTCCTGATACCGCTCCTATGATTCAGAAAATCATCG
>Ga0310690_10006135_pt1 | contig 15952 bp, 1 predicted proteins | sample AusTroGonzalo_MG_2_FD_207661 | JGI IMG/M metagenome (GOLD analysis project Ga0310690, IMG submission 207661) | Bovine rumen microbial communities from tropical cattle in Woodstock, Queensland, Australia - Gonzalo_04 (v2) (version 2) | ecosystem: Host-associated > Mammals > Digestive system >... | reverse complement strand
GCTCGGGGTGGATGTCAGCTCCAGTGACAGCGCCTCGGGTTCGGTGAGGGTCACATTGACGGTCTTCACGCTGTCGCAGGCGTCCTTCACATAGAGGGTATGGCTGCCTGCGGAAAGTTCGGGGAATGTGTAGCTGCCTAAAGATTGGGCGTCGCTCCAGGTCGTGCCGTCCTTGGAAAACTTGTAGTCCGGCGTGCCGTTGGAGGCAGTGACCATCACGCTGGTCGTGCCGCCGTGGCAGGTGATCGGGCTCGGGGTGGCCGCCAGTACCAGTGACAGCTCCGAGGGTTCGGTGAGGGTCACGCTGACGGTCTTCACGCTGTCGCAGGCGTCCTTCACATAGAGGGTGTGGCTGCCGGCGGACAACTCGGTGAACGTATAGTTGCCTAAAGACTGGGCGGCGCTCCAGGTCGTGCCGTCCTTGGAGAACTTGTAGTCCGCCGTGCCGTTGGAGGCCGTCACAGTCACACTGGTCGTGCCGCCGTGGCAGGTGATCGGGCTCGGGGTGGCCGCCAATACCAATGACAGCGCTTCGGGTTCGGTGAGGGTCACGCTGACGGTCTTCACGCTGTCGCAAGCGTCCTTCACATAGAGGGTGTGTGTTCCGGCGGCCAGCTCGGTGAACGTGTAGCTGCCTAAAGACTGGGCGTCGCTCCAGGTCGTGCCGTCCTTGGAGAACTTGTAGTCCGCCGTGCCGTTGGAGGCGGTGACGGTCACGGAGGTCGTGCCGCCGTGACAGGTGATCGGGCTCGGGGTGGATGTCAGTTCCAGTGCCAGCGCCTCGGGTTCAGTGATGGTCACCGCCACGCTCTTCTCGTGGCCGCAGTCGTCCTTGACGTATATGGTGTGGAGTCCGGCTGAAAGGCCCGTGAACATGCTGTCCGCGTTGGCGGTGTAGCCGGCAGGGCCGTAGTGCGTGTTGTCATCGACGCTGTACATGTAGGGCTTGGCTGCGGTAGAGCCGCCCGCCGCATGCACCGTGAACGTGCCGTTCGCGGCCCCGTGGCAGCTCAGGTTGTCCTGACCCACGCTGTCTATCGTAAGCGCCTCGGGTTCTGTGAGGGTCACATTGACGGTCTTCACGCTGTCGCAGCCGTCCTTCACCGTGATCGTGTGGCTGCCCGCACCGAGGTTGACGAAATTGCTGTCCGCGACATCCTCCCCGCCGTAAGCACCGCCGTCCAGGCTGTACGCGTACGGACGAGTGCCGCCGCTCACATGAACCCTCACGCTGCCCTTGCCGCCGTGGCACTGGATCTCGACAGGAGTGTCGTTGGTCATGGACAGCGCCTCAGGCTCCTTCAACACGAATGTCACGCTCTTCTCTGCACCACAAGAATCCGCCACCCAAACAGTGTAAGTGCCCGCCGCAAGACCCGTTAACGTGCTGTCCGTTGTCGTAACGTTAAAACCGTATTCGCCGCTGCCAACCCTGTAGTAGTATGGCGGCGTTCCACCGCTCACGCGTACGGTCACATCGCCATTCGAGGCGCCGCGACAGGTGAGGTTGGTCTGACTTACGCTGTCTAAAACTAACTGCGACATCTTCCCTATCTCCACACTGTCCTTCACCGTACAATGGTGACGCTCAATGTCTGTCACATACAGGTAGTATTTGCCACTATCTAAGTTATTGACCGTAATCTTGTTGTCTATGCTGTCGCCGGCCGCGTTGGTCCACTTGTAGGTGAATCCGTCGCCGAAACCGCCGGTGGCCGTAGCGGTGGCACTGCCGGTCTCAGTTTTATTGTAACATTGATCCGTCTTCTCAAACGTCACCTCTATCTTCGGCATTATCGTCAAATCCAAAGCCTTGACCTCGCCGCAGTCTCCGGAGGCGCGCCATGTGTAGAAACCGGATTTGTCATGCGTCTCCTCATGAGTGTTATCAGTCGAAGGCTTCCAGGTGTAGCTCTCACAGGCAGTGTCACGTTTGAAATCCGCACTCGTGGCACTGATGTACAACGGCACCACGCGGAGCTCGCAATTCGTACCCGTGCCCATCTTCACCTTCAAAGAGTCATAACCGCAGGCTTTCAGGTGGACACTGTCGTAGTCCGGAGTGATGACAGAAACAGCAGGATTATCCACCTTGGCTTCAGCAGCCTTACCGTACCGGTACCAAGTGGACAGTTCCGACCCTGTACCTTTATACGCATAGAAATTTTGCACGACGTTGTTCACCGGCATCGGCTCGGTGAGGAAAACGGGCTTCACTGAGATTTTGGCAGAATTGGTATTGGCCGACTTCTTCAGGCTTGGGTATTCGCTGGTCGTATATTGCCAGTATTTGGTACCGAACACACCCTCGAGCGCATTACCCACCATGCCCGTGGTAAGGCACGCGGTCGATTGCCCCTCACTGTTGATGGACGAGCTCTCGAGACCGATGCCGCCGTCGGGCTGCGGACAGTTCTGACGGTCATAGTAACAGTCTTTCGGACGGTAGTTACCGTTGTCGCCCGAGGTGATGGCACCCACATATCGGCGTGCCGACTCATCCGAGTAGGAGTTGACGAAACCGGCGTTGTAGCAGTTATACATCCGCTTGGTGTGGCACCAGCCGACAACACCACCCATCATCTTGTAACCGTTCACGATGCCCGTGTTGTAGCTGTGGCTCACCTCCGTGACGGTTGCGCCGGTCACACCACCAACCATGCTGCTGTCTGTACTCTTAGCCGTAATGATGCCGTAGTTAAAGCAACGGCTCACGGCTCCAGCGTAAGCATCTGTAGTGCCCTTCGGATCATCGGCGACCATATCGCCCACAATACCGCCCACGTAGCGCTCACCCTTGACGTTGCAGCCGTTGTAGCTGTTGAGAATCTGTGAGTAGAACGCCTGCCCGACCAAACCGCCGACATGATTGCCACCCACGACCATTCTCAACGTATCGCACTTGGGAAGGACTGCACAGGAGTCGATAGTGCCGTAACAGTAGCCGGCAATTGCACCGACATAGTTTCGACCTTTGACAAAGATGTGTAAAGCGTTATCGTTGCCCGTTACGATGAGGTTTTTGACCCGACCTTGCATATAGCCGAAGAAGCCAACCGTATCAATCGATGTGTTGTCGTATATAATTGTTGCCGTGCTGTTTTTTCCATCAAGATACCCTTTGAAAGGATGCGCGGCAGTACCCATTGGGGTCCATCCGTTAAAACTAACATCACTCTGCAAAGAAAAGTAGTAACCGTCGCCACCATCGGGGATTTGGATTCCATAAAATGGTTCGTTGGAAGGATTGTTGATTATTTTGCGGAGTTCGCTCAGCTGCTCTGGAGTTGTAATCATAATCGGGTTCCTTTCAGAGATGCCGAAAGAGAACTTCAGGTAGCGGTAGGTGGTGTCATGCTTTGTCGCACGGATGACCTCCATGGTGAGAACTCCACTTGTATGCAGAGTGTCGAAGTCGTCACCATTTTTCAACACGTCCACAGGGCCTTCAAAAAACTTCCAGCTCAACTCTCCGTTGGAGGGGATAAGGTAGGGCGGTTGACCGAAGACGGGGAGGTCGTATGCTTTTTTACCTGTACCAAAATCCACTTTCAGGGCGGAGACGATGCCCGCCGTGCTCGCGGCAAAGGCTTTCAATCGCGGATACAAGGTATCGGTATTTACCCAATTGTCAGAGAAACCTAAATGGGTGACATCCATTTCGGAGGTAGGATGTCCCGTTACACCTGCCACATCCTGCTCGTTCACGCCCTTGTAGGAGCACATCAAGTTGTCGTAGTGACAGTTTTCGAGCTTGGTCGTATCAGAGGTGAAACCGCAAATGGCACCTGCCATACTGGAGGATTCCACCCATCCGGCGGAGTAGCAGTTGCCCGAAACCACGGTGGGCTCCTCAATCTCACCCGCAATGCCGCCCACTTGCGCGACACCTTTCACCACACCCGTGTTGTAGCAGTTGCTGAAATAGTTCTGATTAAACATACGTCCCACAATGCCGCCCACTTGGTTGCGACCTTTCACATAACCGCTGTTGAAAGAGGTGAGGATGTGACATGCGGAAGCTTCGGTGGGAGAATACATCCGACCCGCGATACCGCCCGAGCAGTCGCGCTCTGCCTTGACATATCCCGTGTTGAAACAGTTGGTGATGTAACCGTATTCCGTGCAGTCGCCGGCAATACCGCCTGCGAAGCTGCCTCGCGCGAGAACCGATCCGTAGTTGCCGCAGGAGTCCACAATCCCGTTTTCGAGCTGACCTGCGATACCGCCCACCAGGTTCCCGCCTCGCACGGTGTCTTGGTTGAAACAGTTCCGCATATAGCTGTTCTCGTGGTAGTAGTAGAACTTGCCGACGATGCCGCCCACGGTGTCACCGGCAATGATGTTACCGCTATGGGTGCGACAGTTGGTTATGTAGTTGTACTGCTCGCCCGCCATACCGGCGATACCGCCCACATAGTGACCCTTCACGCCGACAATCGTGTTTTCGCTCACACAATTATCCACAATGGCGTGGTTGGCGTAGTCGTAGAGGTATTTGCCGCCCGTGTAGCCCGCAATACCGCCAACGTAGTTGCCGGTAATGCGGTCGGTGTTTTTCCTTCCCAAATAACTGTCTTGAATTGTGTCGTTCAGAATAAGACCCCTATAGTTGTAACCGACAATACCGCCGATATAATTTCCACCGCCGCTCACTATAACATTTTTGGTAGAACAGGTGTCGATGGTGCCGAAGGCGTTGTATCCGCAAATGCCACCGACATATTTGGCACCAGATAGTGCCATTGTATTCCCGTTGGACTGGCATCGGAAAATCCTGCCGTACAGGTTGGTGCCGCAAACCAAGCCTACGCTGTCGCCCTCCAAATCGGTGATAAAGCCTTCTGTCACCTCGCAGTCCATGATGTCACCGCCGAGGTTGTAGCCGCACACAAAGCCCCGATGGTCGCCCTCGCCGGATGTTTCGGGTTGATGGAGCGTAAGATTCTTCACCGTTCCTGCGGAGATGTAGCCAAAGAGTCCTTGGTAGTCAGCAGAGGCCAAATGGAGGTTCGAGATGGTGTGGCTGTCTCCGTTGAAGTGGCCCTTGAACACCTTCTCCGAATGGTCGGTGCCGTAGTTGCCAATGGGTTCCCATTCGTCGTCGGGAAGGGTGATGTCGGTTATCAGCTTAAAATAGAGGTCCCGACCGCCGTCAAGGATTTCCACAAAGTCGGGCAGATTGCTGGAATCTACACTGTTGAGGGTCTCATGGTACGTGGAGTCAGAGATCTTGTAGTAGCCCAGTCCGCTGTTGATGATATTGCGGAAGAGAGACAGCTGTTCCAGGTTTTTGATGACCAACGGATGCTCTTCGGTGATATTCACGAGGAAACGCATCTTCCGGTAGGGCTTGCCGCCCACCGAATCAACCAATTCCACAATGCCCATCTTGCCATCCACGATGGAAGCGGTGCAATCGGCATCATTCAACGTCAGACACTGTCCGCTGAGAACCTTCCAACCTTTGTATTCACCGCAGCCATTCATGGTAAAGTCGTGGCTGACACTGTTGTAGGTCTCGTATTTGTTCGTAGCGGCATCGTAGTGGAACAGGACCGGCATGACGGAAGCGTAGGCCAAATCATCGTTGGCGGTGTAGTTCGCCAACCGGGGATAAAGGGTGTCGTTCTCATCATCCGCCGTGAAAATCCAGTAATCGTTATTACCGAGAAGTCCCTGAAGGTCAGTGCCAATCATGCCGTTGGTGCCGGTGGCGTTATGTGTAAGACGACCCTCGGCCATATTGGCCTGATCGCTATTGTCCATACCGCCGGCATTGGAAAGCTGCTCATCGTAGTAGCAGTAATCTACATGCAGGGCATAATTACCCACGATGCTGCCGAGGTGTTTGCCAACAGACCGCACCGTGTTGGAATTGTAGCAGTAGAGCGGTTTACCGTCGCCGCAGATACCGCCGGTGTAGTAACGGTTGCCGCCGTCCACAATACCGGCGTTGTAGCAGTACTGCACCGCGTGGACAGAATCGTTATTGGCCACGATGCCGCCCACCCAGTTGTAGTCGGTGCTGCTGCCGGGCGCTGCCGTCACCATACCAGTGTTGAAACAGCTCTGCGCCGTGGTGTTCTTACCACCGATACCGCCGATATAGACGCACTTGGTGTCACCCTTGATATCACCCGCATTGGCGGAATTCAGCACGTGACCGCCATCGGCGATAATGCCGGCACCGCAGTAGCCGCTGGTGATGTTGGCGAAGTTGGTGCAGTCGATCACCGTGTCGTTGCCCAAGGAGACACCCGCAATGCCGCCGGTGCCGTAGTGCTCGGTGGCCACGTTATAGACCGCCCCGAAAATCTCACCCCCCGTGGTCGTACAGTTCACAATCTTGCCGTTATCCATGGCGCCGCACACCGCACCCGCGTAGGTGGCGTTGGCGATGGTATCGACCGCGACCTTCAAATCGCGCACCTCGCCGTCAAGGTAACCGAAGAGACCGGCAACAGGTTCGGCAGTAACCCGGAGATTTAAGATAGTATGGCTGTCACCTAAGAAGGTGCCGCTGAAACGCCTCGAGGTGTTGCCCGATCCAATAGGCACCCAATCCGTATTCGGCAGGGTGATGTCCGCTGTCAGACGGAAGACACAGCTGTCGGCGAAACGCGGGACCTCATGTCCTTTATAGGTAAACGCGGCCTCAAAATTGACCCCGTCACGCAGGGCCTGCAAATCTTCCAGATTATCGACCGTCAACGTGTCTGCCGTCGCTTTCAGATAGCGGAGCAGGGAGAGGGTCTTCACCACCATACCATTCACCGAGTCGGAAACATCCACCAACGTATTGCAGGATGCCGTCAGCTCGGGCGTGATGACATTGCTGGAACAAGAATATGAGGACAGTGCATTGACAAACAGGCAGTTGCCATCGGGAGCACCCCATTTCACATTGCTGGCACATCCGAATTTCACGCCGGGCTTCACATTGTCAATGTTGTCGCTCTCGCCAGGCAGCAAAACGGGAGTACAGGCTGCAATGGCGATATCTTTTGCCCAAACGCAAGTGTCGGTCCATTTCAATCGCGGATAACGGCCATCCTCGTATTTCCAGTATTCCTCACCCAACGTGGCTTTGGCCACAGAGCCGGTGCCGATGAGCTCGGAAGTGGAGCTCAGCGTGCCGTCCTGCGCATTGATGGCCATCTGCTTGTCCGTAAACGAGTACCCCACATCTTGGGCAATGCTGTGCGGATGGTCGGTGTGGGTGTTGCGGTCAATCACGCGGTTGGCGTTATAGCAGTAGTTGGCCATGCTGCTGGCCACACCGCCGGCCTGACCGTGGCTTGTGTTGCCATTGGTGATCTGACCCACATTGAAGCAGTGTACGCAAGTGCTGTTCACGCCCGACACGCCATTGGAAATCTCAATCGTATAGTTGTTCTCGCCCGAAGTCACCTTGCCCGTGTTGAAGCAGTAGCTCGCGGTGGACAAATGCGGTGCCACCACACCACCAACCGTGAAGTAGGCAAGGTCACGATGCTGGTAGCCGGTGATATTACCCGTATTGAAACATTGGGAAATCGTGTGCTTCGATGTGGCATGACCCACCACACCGCCAGTAAAACCGCCGTTGGAGGTCACGGTTCCGGTGTTATAGCAGAAAGTGATGGCGGCTTTATTAGCCCCGTAGTTATCTTCGCAGAAGCCCACTACACCACCGACGGAGACCCATTTGTCCTTGCTGTCCGGTTCATAGCTGGAACTGATGTTGCCGGTATTGTAACAACGGATGATGCTGCACGAGTCGGCATACACGTGCCCGACCACGCCACCTACATGGCCGTATGCGGTGTCTTGAACATTACAGGTGTTGAAACAGTTGGAGATGGTTACGTTTCCAGCCCTAATGGCTTCAAACTCACCCATTTTCGGAACGCCCACCCATCCTATCAGACCGGCGCAGTCGCTGCCATTGAAGATGATGAGGTTATTGCCCGTGACCGAACAGCTGTCGATAGTGCCGCCCATCACGAAGGTGGCTAAGATAGCCGAGTTACCTCCGTATGCACGAGAAAGGGGATTCTCCATCTCCAGATTCTTGATTACGCCGTTGGGATAACAGAAAAAGGCTTGGTTGATTTGCTTCTCTCCCATTCCCAAGTGCTTGATTTTCTTCTTGTTTCCGTCATAAATACCCCTAAAACAATTGGTCGTGGAATTACCGATAGGAGTCCATTCTCCCACGATCTCTATGTCAGCCGTCTGCTTCCAGTGAATGGTGTCCCGAACCGCCGGAACATTGCTGACTGTGAAGCGTTTATAGGTAAAGTCAGACCCCGTGTTGAATTTATCGCGGAAGTCTTTCAGGTCAGCCAAACTGTCGATGGTGAACGGGTTGGCCTCCGACCCGACAAAGGGAGCCATGTTCGGCACAATATCGTAGTAGCGGGTATGGTTGATGATGTTGCTGTTGTATGTGCTGTTGAGTGTGGCGGTGAAGCGCACCGAGCCCTGCTGCACAGGGGTAACGGTGTTGCCCGAAACGGTTACCGCATTGGGCCAGAGGTTGTCTTTTTCCCAACCAACTCCAGTCATCGTCGGCAGTGTAAAAGCAGCAGTCACGCTTGAGAGATTCTCGGAAGAAGTAGTGATATCAAAAGGAAGACAGGAGAACTGGACCTCCGGATTTTCAAATTGGAATGATTGCAGAGCTGGATAATAGCCACTGTGGGTCACGAAGTTACTACCAAGAGTTGTGACAGACATCAGATTGGAGGTCTTCATGCCGATCTGACCAGTCACATCAGGCAGATTCGACATCTGATTATCGAAATAGCAGTAGGATAAACTCCCCGCATTCTCACCGCAAATACCATTAACATTCGTGGAGCTGGTCGTAGAGATAATCATACTGGAATAGCAATGATTGATGCTACTACCGCTCACAGCCTTACCAGCAATACCGCCGACGTTTTGTCCCGTGCTGGTCAAATGTCCGGTGGCATAACAGTTTTGAATAGTGGCACCGGTATTGACATAACCCGCGATACCGCCGCAGTTGTTGCCGGTCGTTTCTATGCAACCTTCAAAGAAGCAGTTGTCCACCGTGGAGTTGAAGAGTTCGCCCGCAAAAGGTCCCGTCATTCCTCCCGAGCCGTGACCGCTCTTGATGTATGAATTTACAATGCCGAGGTTTTTAACCTCCACAAGTCCGTCAATCTTGGCAAAAAGACCCACGCTCTCAGCATTGCTGTAGATATACAAGCCGCTGATGATGTGATTGCCGCCATCAAAATGACCTTTGAAAATGCCTGCCGGGGACCACTCCGTCCAACCAGTACCCTTCACGCCTCCACAACCGGCCACATCTGATCCAGCGTTGTAGTAAATATCATTGGTCAGCTTGAAGTAAGCATTTCCACCATGTTTCTCAATGGTGTAATAAGTTCCTGCATCAAGCCCTTGTGTAGTTAAATGGCAATAGTTATCAACTGTTGAATAGTAGAATTGATTGCCTCCAGAAATACAGTACATAAAGGCTGTTAATTTATCTGGCGTATTGATCTGAAAAGGATCCGTCGCCGTTCCGGTTCCTTGCCCGAATACCGAACAGACAGGAAACCAACAAGTTAAGAGTACAATTACACGTACTAAAACAGGTAAAAATCTCTTTTCCATTATGATGTAATTTTTAATTTCTACAATACAAAAAGCGGTACTCCGCCAAAATCGGCAAAAGTACAATTTTTTCGGAAAGATTGTACTATAAAATTGAGGGTTAGGGGGTTAGCTGTTGGAAAAGTTGGGCGGACGTTATTCTTTACATCTCCTTATTTTTAACAACGGCCTGACGGCCGTTGGAACTCCCCTACCCCGGCCTTCGGCCACCCCTTCCCGATGGGAAGGGGAATTCCCCCTCGCTCCGGCACCATGTGCCGAAGATGAAAAGGCAATCTTACGACACTTTTGTTTTGTTTAAGTAAACAGAGAAACATATCGATTCAGCAACACTTTCTTGCCAAAAACAAACAAGGTTGCATAAAATACAATGGCAGGAATGCCGTTACACGTAAATCATGTAACCGTGTAATCTTAATTCCAAAACAACGTCTGCACGTAATCGGTGAAATAGACGCGCCAGTTGCGCCAGGTGTGGCCGCCCTTGGAGTTGTACATGGTGTAGGTGATGTGGCCGCGCTGGAGGCGCTTGCGGAACTTGTTGATGCGATGATGGAAAAGATCGCCAGTACCGCCGCCGATCCAGTATTTCGCGTAACAGCTGTCGGGAACCTGCTGGTATCCCACCACGGGAGAGAACATGCCCACGGAGGAGAAGGTCCCGCAGTACATGTTGGCGAGGTTAGCCGCCTGCTTCGCACCCGCCGAAAGCCCCGCCACAGCACGGCTGCCCGGTCGGGTCGAGAACCGGTACTTCGCGCTCAAGAACGAATCGATCTCCGGGTAACATTTTTCGAACTCGCGCTTCTTCCACGCCGGATACATCAGGATGTTCTTCATCAACCCGATATCCTCTTTCTGCTCAATCAGGCAGACGGGGTTGGCGTCGGGTATCACCATGATCATCGGCCTGGCTTGCTTCACCGCGATGAGGGTGTCGAGGATCTGCGTCGCCCGCCCGCGCTCGTTCCACGAATTTTCGTTGCCGTTCAACCCATGCAGCATATACAGCACCGGATAAGCCTCCTCCGTCTCCTCGTATTGCGGGGGCAGATAGACCAGCAGCCGACGCGGCTTCTCCTCGTTTGCGCTTTGGAACACCAATGTATCCAACCGACCGTAAATCGCATTGTGGGCGCAGTAGTCGGTGACCGGGGTGCCCGTGAGGATGAAGGTGCTCATCTTGTCGCGGCGCACACGGATGGAGTCCGAGTTCGCGGGATCGGGGAAACGGACGAGGCCGTTCTTCTCAAACTGGTAGGTATAGACCTCCGGGGCGAGCGGCGGCGTGGTGTAGCTCCAAACGCCGTTGCTGTCGCGGGTCATCTTCACGGAATGGTAGTTCTCTTTCTTGATCGTCGAGGTCTCACGGCGCAGCTTGCAGTCGCAGATCACCTTCATCGACATCGCCGCCTCATCCGCGTAAAGGAACGTGACAGAACCGTCCGCATTACGCACGAGATTGGGCGTGTCGAACCCCTGCGCCTGCACATACGCGAACGGCAACAGCAGAACCGCCATCAGGAGCCAGATTCTGCTTTTGCATTCGGATAAAACGTCAATCAATTCCTTCCACATATCAGCCTCAAAAAAGGGGTGCAAAAGTACGAATTTTTCGGTTACACTGTTAGACGGTTACACGTAAAAAAGGTGGGGCCGTCATATTATGGCGACCCCACCTGAATTATAGGAAATCGTTCCGCGATTACGGATTGATCTTCTTACGGATACAACGTACGCTGCGTCTGTCGTCCTTGCGGGAAGTCCGCTCCAGAATCTGGTCGCAGTGGTAGCTGATCAAGCAGGAAATCACCGTGGTGCTGGTGGTCAGCGTGGAGATACCCGGCGCATCAGCTCTCCAGAAGTGGAAGCCCGTCAGGATGTCCTCGTAACGACTACGGGTGCTGTTGTACCAACCGCCACCGCGAGCGTTGAAGCCCGTGCCGGGATCGTCACCCTCGTAACCGCTCAACCAGTAGGCGGTACCCGGATCCTTCAGGGATGCCATGGAACCGGCAGTGAGTTCGAGCGTGTGGAAGTCTTCCATGCTACCGACAGCCCAACCGTCAGGACAGATACCCTGCACGTAGAGCGAGCCGTTGTCAGCCGTCTCGAACGTCGGATCCACCGTGGTGGTACCCTCCGGAACGCCTACCGCCGTGTACCAGCTGTAGAGGTAACCGAACTTGTCGAGGTTATCCGTCACATTGTTGTAAGACGTGTAATTACCATACTCATAACGCAGGTTCTCGGCGAGCCAGCACTGATGACCGATACGCACCGCCGGGTAGTCATATCCCATATACTGGACAGTATCACACGGCTTGTACTGCACCGTCACCAATTGCTTGCAAGTGGTCATGACGTTGCCGCACTCATCGCGGAGCGTCCACGTCACCGTGTCCACGCCCACGTTCATCGGATTGCGCTGATCAAGGTCGTTAGTAATCGAGATGTGGTTTTGTACCGAGGTCGGCAGACCCATCTCGTTCGGATCCAGCGTGGGTTGACCAGTCATGGCAGTGGTCACAACCGCATTGTCATCGTCATCCTTTATCGTGACGGAGATCGGATCCTTGCAGGCGAAGCCTACCGTAATCGGCTTCACCTTCAGAGTACCAGCCACGGTGGTGATGTTGTAACTTTCGGTCACATCCGTGTAGGAACTACCGTTGCTACGACGCACCGTTACGGAAGAGACGGTGTTGTCACCCTCACCCACACAGGTCTGGCGGCCAGTCACTTCAGCACTCAACTCATCGCCGTTGGCCAACTCGCCCGACGTAATAGCGAAGCCGTCGTTCGTCAACTCCGTACCGTCATACACCTTCTCGGCGTCATCGGACGTGACGGTGATGGCTTTCTGATCGATGGTCAACTTCACGTCGAATTGCGGACTGTAGCTGGAGGTGCAGGTATCACCATTGCTGTGCCTGATAACGAAGCCCTCCTTGATGGCCACACCTTCGTAGCCAGCCTGGAATCCGCCTTCAGCGCAAGTGTATTCACCCGCCACGAAGTTATCCGTCTTCACGACACCTGCTATTAGCGCGTCAGTGGTTGCCAAACCTTGACCACCCACGGTCAGAGCGGAAGCATTCACCGTCATAATTGTGCCATCGTACGTCTTGGAAGCCAAAGCAGGATCGATAGTGAACTTGATCGGGCGCTTGGTGATGTTCACCGTACCGTAATTCAATGTTCTCGGTCCGACATAGAATGCATCGTGCGTGATGGTGTAAGTGAACACGTTGTTATGCAGCGTATCGTTCTCATCATCATAGAAGGTCACACCGGTGAAGGTCGGGGTGATGGTCACCGTGTCGCCGGCAGGCAACAGGAACTGCAGACCGTTGGAGCCCGTAACCTCAGGCATCACCTCATTATTATACGTCACCGTGTAGGTTCTGTATGCAGATTCCGTACCGTGCAGCTGACCATCGTAGTAGATGGGATCTGTGCTGCCGGCCGAAGTGATGACGATAGGTGCGTTGCCGCTGATACAGAGCTGCCCGAGCTGGTATTCAATGGTGTAGTTGTTCTCATTGAATGCGGGGGAAGTCTGATATGTAATCGTATCGGTCACGCAGGTGCCCAGTTCCGTCACCACTGCAGGTGTCTCGAAGTCATAGGCATGGCCGTTCACGAAGCCGTCACCTGTGATGGTGTAGTTGTTGTTCGTATTACCGTGCTGGGTGCCATCATACAGGAAGATACCGCCAGGCGTGGTAATCTTGACATAACGCTTGTTGACAGTCAAGTCGTACGAACAAGTTGCCGGTTCATAGTTGTCGGCGTAAGCTTTCACATAGACTTTGGTTGTGCCGGCATCCGTGCGGGAAGGTACATCCGTACTCCAGTTCGTATTGTCGGTTCTGTACTCCACCGTCACCGAACCATGGACCACCGTGGCTGAAATCGGATGGGTGATCGGTTCTGCGTCATACACCTTCGCTGTATCCGTGCAGGTCATGTGTACGATGTTGTTCTTGATCTCCATCGTGATGTTGTACGTCACGTCGTAGTTGGCGATGTTGTCAGACATAGCGAACGGTTCTGTAATCGTCACCGTGCTGTTGGCGTAGGTGTAAGTACCCACCGTGGCCGCATTGGTCGTCACCTTACCGGCAGTCAGAGATGCACTGTTCATGTTGCCGGAAATCAACGCATCACTGAAGTTCGTCTCCAACGCAGTTCCATCGTAGTCCTTGTTGGAGTTGACGGTGATGGTGAGGTTAGCCTTGTTGATGGTCAGCTTACCCTTGACATACGTGATTTCGTAGTTGTTGGTAGCAGTTCCGATGGCAGCTGCGCTCGGCACAATCTCATTTGCATATTCACCAACGTTCGTCTTGCCGCCTGCCATCGTGATGCTCGAGAGAGCGTCACTGCCTTGCAGACCGTTGACAGTCACGTAGGTATTGAAACCGGACGTGTAAGTACCGGCAGGACCTTGAACATTACCATTGTATGTATATTCTTGGTCCTTCGCCGTAATGGTCAGCGCCGCCTTGTTGATGGTCAGCTTACCCTTGACATACGTGATTTGGTAGTTGCCCGTAGCACTTCCGATAGCGGCTGCGCTCGGCTCAATCTTGTTGTTGTAAACGCCGGCATTCGTCTCCATACCGTTCAGTTTGATGCTCGTCAAGGCGTCGGCACCCTGCAGACCATCCACCGTCACCTTGGTAGCGTTGGTGTAGGTTGCATTGTTCTCGCCCTGAGCCGCACCATTGTAGGTAAAGGTCTGGTCTTTGGCCGTAATGGTCAGCGCACGCTTGTTGATGGTCATGTAACCATCAGCGGCAACGAGGAACGTCACGTTGAAGTTGGGATTGTTGTTCACGAACGAATTGGTCGTCAAACCCATATTCGTCGTACCCTCATTCGTACGTTTCGCGACAGCCGTATAGCCGCTCGCGAGACCGAAGTCGGGAGTATCGCTGGAGACCTTGTACAGCTCGTCGTCGGTGGTGGCGGTATAGCCCTCCGCCGTATGCTCAGCGGCATCGTAGGTCTTCGTGTCGTGATTACCGGTAACCGTCACAGTAACGGGCCGCGGCGTAACCTTCAGCGTGTATTCACAATATTTCGTGGCGTAGTTGGCGGCGGAAGCTCTCACATAGACTTTCGTTGTGCCGGCATCCGTGCGGGAAGGTACATCCGTACTCCAGTTCTGATATTGGGGATAGTCGGTGCTATATTCCACGGTCACGGTCTCACCCGTAGTCACTGAAGCATTCACCTCATAGTAGAATGCGTTGCCGTCATACACATGCTCCGTGTCAGACTGGGCCGTCGGGCAGGTGATGGACACCTGACTTTGGTTGATCGTCATCGTGATGACATACTCCACATTGTAGTTGTCGATGTTGTCAGACATAGCGAACGGTTCAGTAATCGTCACCGTGCCGTCGGCGTAGGTGTAGGTGCCAACGGCGGAACCGGTAGTGGACACCTTACCGGCGGTCAGATGCGCACCCGTTGCATTGCCCTCAAGGGAAACGCCCAAACCATTGTAAGCTCTCACAAACAGGCTGTTGGTATAGACCGTGTCGGTGTGGATCTTGATCTTGAGGTTGGCTTGGGTGATCTGTTGGGTGAAGGTGTAGGTAACATTGTAGTTGTCGATGCCATCAGTTGTCGCAAACGCCGTCGTGATCGTCATGCCGTCAGCGGTGGCCGGGGCCGTCGTGCCGCTGTACGTGTAGGTGTTCACATCCTTGCTGGCCGTCGTCACAACACCTGCATTCAGCGTAGCGCCATTCTGCAGACCCGTGGCAGTAGCCTCCGTGTAGTCGGTCGCTAACGCAGTGCCGTCATACGTCTTCGTGTCGTTGATGGCGATGGTGAGGTCGCGCTTCGTGATCACCTGCTTGAGGTCGTAGGACACGTTGTAGTTGGCAATGCCGTCGCTCGTGGCGAATGCCGTCGTGATCGTCATCTCATCAGCTTGCGTCGGAGCCGTCGTGCCAGTGTACTCGTAGGTATCCACATCCGCGCTCTTGCTCGTCACGGCACCCGCGGTAACCGTAGCACCGCTCTGCAGACCCGTCACCGTGTAGCCGGCGCCCGTGGCCGCATACGTGCTCACGAACGGCTGACCGTCATACACCTTCGTGGCGTCTAACTTGATAGTGAGGTCGCGCTGCGTGATCACCTGCTTGAAGTCGTACGTCACATTGTAATTTTCAATGCCGTCGCTCGTAGCGAACGTCGTCGTGATCGTCATTGCGTCGGTTGAAGCCGGGACAGTTGTGCCGCTGTAGGTGTAGGTGCCCACATTCTTGCTCGTGCTCGTCACGGCACCTGCCGT
>Ga0310690_10006134_pt1 | contig 15952 bp, 35 predicted proteins | sample AusTroGonzalo_MG_2_FD_207661 | JGI IMG/M metagenome (GOLD analysis project Ga0310690, IMG submission 207661) | Bovine rumen microbial communities from tropical cattle in Woodstock, Queensland, Australia - Gonzalo_04 (v2) (version 2) | ecosystem: Host-associated > Mammals > Digestive system >... | reverse complement strand
CATCGTCTAGCCGGTACTCGTGAAGATAGTCGTTTGCTCAAGTGGTATAACTACATGGCAAAGAAGCTTGACGAGACGCAGGAGAACATGTCCTGGGATAGCGTTGTCAAGTTCGTCGAGGGCGATTACAAGGCTGTTCTCGCAATGACGCAGAAAGTCCCTGCATGGCATAACAGGATTAAGCCTGCTTTGCAGCTTGCCAAGGACAAGCCTGACATGAAGGCGATTACCAAGGCGATTCAGGATGCAGGTACGAAACCTGGTCCAAAGTTTGGTCTTGCGGTCGATGCTCTTGTCGAGGCTGATTACGTCGAAAAGGCAAACAAGCTCAAGTTCTAAAAAATAAACCCGGTTTTGAACCGGGTTTTCTTTTATCTTTGGAATTTTCTGTTATACATAACTTTCTTATTTACTTCGGTGACTAGCCAGCAGTTTTGATTTTCTGCTTTCCGTGCATCGTCTCGAAGTTTCTTATAGAAATACTTATTCGGCGGAAGAACATTAACTTCGGTATCATATTGTACCAAAGTATCATTGTCCATTGCATAATTAAAAAATACATCCTGTACATATCTGGCATAGACAGATACGAATGATTCTTCATACAATTTTGTCTTTTCACCGTATTCTTCTGCACGTTTAATCAGTTCGTCATAATCTTGTGCTTCGATTACAATGTACATTTTATCAAGGTCATATGTTCCGTCTGGTTTAGGCTGTTGCGGAACAAAACCGATTCCTCTAATGCCTTTAGCATTATTATGCGTACAGAAATTGTTTATAATTTCGTGTGCATCGCTAACATAGGCCTGTTCGTTTAATTTTCGTTCTTCTTCTGTAATCATAAGTACCTCAGTCTAAATTTTTGTCTATAATTTTTTCAATATGGTTATTTAATATTTTCAATGTTTCTTTCATTACTAATTCGGTTCTATTTTTAAGATCATCGTATGATTTCGCATAATGACTATCAGTACCAATATAAGATAGACAATATTTATCGGCGACGATACATATCTCGTCATACATCTTAAATGCTCCGAAGTCATCATTCCATATAACCGGGAAGTCATAATCGTTCGTAAAAATATCGGCACGTAGCATACCCATGACGATACCTTTTCCATAAAATGCCTCTAATCCGAGACTTTTTATAATCTGCTCAGCTTCTTCCTGATCATCCGTTACGAGTCTGCCATCTACTATATTCATTTTTAGTCCAATACCGATAATGTGCTTTCAATGTCAGAATTATATTCTCGTTCAACCTTATATCTAAGATTTTCGCCTAATGCCTTGATTCCGTCTGCCATATCTTCGTATGATTCGGCAATCCAGCCTTTATGACGGTCTGTTGTATATCTGATTAACTGTTTACCGTCTACAATTCCGCCAATCGATTCCTTGATTGAGGAATAGACAGTGAACTTCCCGGAATTTGCATCCCATTCTACGCCGATAGCATGTTCATATACTGGAGCTTCAGGGCTAAGAAAGTCAAGATAAAGCCTTGGATGCTTATAATAGCCACGGACTTTATCTTCATAGAAATCCGCAGTATAAATGGTAAGGCCTAAGGACTTTATTAGTTTTATTGCCTTTGTCATTGATTTCGTACAGTACATAATTAATCCAACGTGCTGAGGGTATCTGTTAAATCCATATTGTGGAAAAATACAACATAGTCTTTAAGTTCTTTCTTAATCGATTCGAGTATTTGTTTCATCTGGTCGATAGACTTCGCATAGTTGGCGAAACCGATTGCTTTCGGTAAAAGTTGAAAATTGTCCCGAGTTCCGACAAGACAATCATAGATTTCAAATTTACAAGTCTTCTGGTCCCAGTGAAATACTGTTTCGCTATCATGCATGAACATGTTATTTTCTAATTTGGCGTCAATGCCGTCATAATTGGTATCAAATACCTGTTCGCTTAACGTCGGCGTCAAACCTAGGTCATGTTCAAAAATATGATAGACCTGAAAAATATCAACAACAACTAAATCTTCCATAATTACTCCAAACAGGATAAGTCTTCATCCACTTTATTGTTATGGTAATCGATTACAATAGTATTTAAATTTTCTCGGACTTCTTTGATAAGTGCCTTTATCTGTTCTACGGATTCAGCATAGACATTTCCTTCAGAAGAAAAATAGAAGTTATCATAAGAGTTTGATTGTCTTGTTGCTTTGATAATATTAGGATAAATCTGAACTCTCCCATTATCTACATCGCACCAACATACCATAATGTAATCCTGACCCTTTACGAGTGCAGGATGTTTGATTACGCCTTGCACGAGCTTAGCTTTTCCGTATTCAGGTTCAACACCTAATTCCTTAAGCAATGCTTCTGCTTCTTCTATAGTATTGATTTTTAGCATTAGTCTAACGCCTCCAATGCTTTTTCAATTTTGGCATTATATATCTTGACATAATTTTTGTCAAGTGTTTTTCTCAGTTCTTTAACGACGTCACAAAATTGTTCTGTCGTTATAATAGGTTTTTTCATTACCGGAATTCTAAAACAAAATCGAGGATTGCCGTTTTCATAATCATTTAAGCGGTCAATGTCAGTATATAAGGCTAAATTTTCAAATACGGGTTCCCATCTTATTACATAATCGGTACCTCCAGACAATGCTGGATGATCCATATAACCGCAATAGCATTCATCTATTGGGTCTATAATAACATGCAAGCCGGCTTTTTCCATAAGAGCTATGGCGTCGTCTTTTGTCAATATGTCTGCGATTCTACCCATTTTGATAATAACTCCTTAAATTGCTCAGTGCTCATATTTACAAGAGATGCTACAGAAGGCTGTTTATCATCGAGAATATTTAACGTTTTTTCAATATCTTTATTGTATTCTTTAATAACTTTTCCTTTTATACGTTCAATAAGATCATTTTTAAGATAAGTAATTTCTTCTTTGTTTATAAGATACTTATTTCCGTCCAGTCTAGGTAACAATATGAATTCTATTTTTCCGTTATATTTTCTAGCCTTATATAGTGTGTTATAAATTTCGAATTTAAAACTTCTTTCTAAATGTAATAAGTCAAAACCATGCCATTTAATAAAATAACAACATCCATAATATAAATTGTCATGATAAAGCTCGGCACACAGCTTACCATTATCATATATGGTATCTAGCTCAAACTCATCCATAATTTTCTTTGCCTGTTTAAACGTATATGCTTTTAGATACTTAACTGACATTATAATGCCTCTATTGCTTCATCAAGTTCTTCAATTTTATCGGTTTTTACTCGTTCATATAGTTTACGGATGACATCTTCAACCGCAACACGAAGTTCTTCAATATTATCGATCTCGACATATTTAGCGCCTTCGGATTCAAATACATTAAATGAATAACCGCCATAAAGTTTTTCTACTTTTGTCGCGACACGGAACTTAAAATCGCCGTTTATTAATATAAGTTGAACAATTGGTGTAGTGCTTTTATCAATCATTTCTGGACCAAAATTTTTGGTACCTAAAACACAGTTATATTCGTCAAAATATGGTCTAACAGGTTCGTAATCTATTTTAGTATATACAAGACCAACCGCTTCGAGTGACTTCTTTGCGGCATCGTAAGCTTCATCTAATGTATTATAGTTCACTTAAAACCTCTTCGACTTCTTCGTTATGGATTTCTGCTGCAAGGGCAAAAACTTGTTTCTTAGTATCGTCAAACCATTTTACTAACTGCTCATGCCAATCAGAATCAAATATCGGCTTAATCTGCCTTGATGTCTTTTCATCAGCGCAAAATGCGATAACTTGATTATGTTTGATTTTATTATCGGGCGTCAATACCGTACCTTCGACTTTCGTCGGTTCATACAGCAAAAATCCAGAAAATGGAGACCAACGTAAAACGACGGCGCTTTTTCTTTTTAAGGCATCGTTATGCCAATAACCGTAACTGAATACGGCCTGCAAATTATCCTTGACTTCGAGACCGAGGTCTTCCATGACCTTTCTGGCATCATTGGCAGTGAATAAATGTCTGATCGTAGTTGAATTTGTCGGTTTATAAAAAGTATCGCTCATTGTTAACCTTCAAGAACTTCTAAAGATTTATTAATTTCATCATTATGCATTTCTGCTGCCAGTTCATATACTTTTCGTTTTGCACCAGCAAACCATTCAATTAAATGCCTATGCCAATGTTCGTCTTCAAGCGGATTAATATATTCGCCTTGGTTAGGATCACAAGAAACAAAAAATGATATATTTTTTCCATATTTTTCCGGATGATATAATAAAAATCCACGTGTAGCTGACCAACGAACAATTGTCTGGCGTTCCACATGTTTTCCCTGAAACGGATGCTTCCATAAACCAGCTAAGGTCACATTATTATATGAATCAAATGGTATAAGGCCCATTTCGCAAAATATGTTCCTTACCATATCCATTGTAATATTATTAACCATTATTAACCTTCAAGAGCGTTAAGTGCAGAATTGATTTCAAGATTATAATAATGTACTCGATAGTCGTTCAGTTCTTTATTGATTTTTGCAGCAATTTCCCTAGGATCTTCGTTTTTCTTTAAATATCTGATTTTTCGCAATGAACGCAAAACGAATTTCTGTGGTTCAAGCTGGAAAATATCGCTATAGTCGGCAACCACGTCGAATATCGTAAATTTGAAACTGCTTTTCAACCCATCTACCATAAAGCCGTTCCATACAATGAAAAATCCGAATCCGCCCTGTAACATGTCGTTTTCTATAAAGGCACCGACCTGTTTATCACAGCATATGAATGTAGGCCTATATCCGAATGACTTAAGAAATTCATATGCCTGGTTCTTGGTAAAACAAATTTTATCTTCAAACATAATTAATCCAAATCGTTAAGAACGTCCATTGTTTCACGATTACAGATCGACAAGTAATACTTGTTGATTTTCTTTTTCATGTCTTCTAATTTCTTATCAAATTTCTTTTCCCAACCAAGCTTATCAGTCGAAATATATTTCCTGAATTCATCGCGGGGAAACGTAAATTCGACAATACGACCAACCCTGTCATTACGTTTCGTAAAGAAACAAAATCCTTTATCATGGTCCCACATGATAACTCGCCGAGATCCCCAGCCATGGATCTTTACGAAAATAGGATGGTCGTAAATACCGTAAAGTATTCCTGTACCGTATTCAACTTCGATACCGCGGGACTTTAAAAATTCTGCTGCTTGGTTCATAAACATGCATATAATATAATAAAAAGGGTGACTTTCGTCAACCCTTTCTTTATCTCCATTATACCCAAATTTACTTCCAGCTATTACATTCATCAGGGAAATGCTTTGCACACTGAAGCATCTTGCCGATACCGTAAGAGCAATGCTGACAATGCTTACACTGTTCAGGTACATTCAGAACGAATTTCTCGAGGAAATGCTTTGCGTCTTCCAAAGTCATACAGCTGATTGTATGAGACATGGTACGGTCAGCGTAATGCCAGACCGAAGCAAAGTTTTTCCAGAAGAACCAGCCCTTCCATTGCGGAAGATAACAGCTGTCGTTAACCTTCTTGATTCGATACTTGTTGCCGATTTTCAGAATTTCCATTTTTGTTTCCCCGTTCTAAGTTTGCAATTTTTTGTTCAAGCATTTCGATTTTTTCTCGATTCCATTTATCGAGCCATGGTCCGTTTACCGCCCAGAAACGTTCGTCGATACTACATGCGGATAATAGTCCGTATTTATCAGTCAAACGATTTCGTTTAAACTCGGCTAGTTGTGCTGGGCTCATCGGTCTGTCTTCTACAGTAATTTCAAAAATATTCGGTTCAGAATCTACCTTATGACCGTCATGTGCATATAAGGGTGTAACATTTATGACCGGATATGAGATCTTACCCCATGATTTATTAATCCCGATTGAAATTACCGGATTGCCATTAATTTTTTGTAATTCTGCGATAAGATCTTCTTTTCTCATGTTAAATTGTACCCCAGTGCTGTACGAGACCGATAATTAAAAGAACAAACATCGGAATGAATCCCAAGAACTTTAAAAGCCCGGTAAACTTTCCCATAATCATTTGCAAGAATCCGCCGGCGATTATCAACAAGAATAAAGCTGCGACGATAATACCGATAACGAAAGCCAAGATTCCGCCGTGTGAAATTGCAAAAGCACACATGCCGATTTCAAGTACGTCAAAGATAGCGAGTGGAGCTTTGCCATTGTCGCTAAAAAGCTGTTTTACAAAGTCGATGCCTTCGTAAATTGCGAAAATAGTTAGAATTGTTGCAAGCATTGTTTATCCCCTTATTAGAAAAATGAATGACCGTAGTAATTGATACAAGCCATACGGAGTTCTTCCCTAGTCGGCGTATGATAGCTATCCTTTCCGGTAAGCTTCTTGACAACTGAACGAGCGACTTCATGCTGAAGCCTGTCACGACGTTCGTCGTCATAGAAAAGTTCAGGACCGCAATCAGGAACTTCGTTGAGCTTCTTGCAAATCTGGTTAAAACGCTTGCCAATGTCCTTGATGATTTCATCGTCCGCCTTACCCTTGAACGCTCCCATTTCCTGGAACGTGAAATAGGACTTACCGTCCTTGTTTTCAAAACCGTTCATATGCGGCCAATAGTTATGACACCAGGAACAGTTTTCACCGGCGCCGTCTGACATCTGACCGCTGAGGCCGTCAAGCATGTCAATTTCATCTTTAGTCATTGTAGGGATTTCAATAGTCTTCATTTTATACCTTTTTGGTTTGATATATTTAATATAGCAAAAGAGTTGTGTAGTGTCAACCCCTTTTTAATCAAGAACATTTAATAATTGTTCCATTTCCTTATTTTTGTCGTTCGTAACGAGCTTAACGATTTTCTTTTTTACGACGTTTATCGCATAGTTTAAATCTTCTAGTTCATTTGCATAAAGCATATGCTTGTGTGAACACATGAGAAGCATTCCTTTTTCATGCTTTCTGTTGTTAAGCCAGCATACTGACGGGAATATACCGATACGCTTATTCCTGATGTCCCATGAAAATATAGCGCTTTGGCCATCAGTCAGATATTCGTTTTTCAAATATCCATGAATAGAAATCGATGAAACAAGAATTGGATCGTCTTCTTCAACTATAAGGTCATACGATTTGAATAGCTTCTTTACTTCTTCAGGAGTTTCTATCTTCAAATTTCCGTTTTCTTTATATTTCGAGTACATATTAATCCAAATTTTTAAGGATTTTATTTACATTCCTGTTATGGATAAAATCAATATCGATTTTCCAGCCGTTACGCAGAAGATCCTGTATCAGGCAGAACGGAGAATAGCTTTCAAAAAGATGTTCATTTGTATATGCATCATAAAGTACATATAAGTCTTCCCAGTGGTCAACTTCATGGGAATGAATATATACTTTATGTTTCTCTAGGTCACGGTCAATTACTATAAAGTTTTCATCCATAGAAAAATCTACCAATAATTTCCAGAGGTCGTCAATTTCCCGTTGAGTCGGTTCATATACCCAGTTTTCCATATTACCTCCGGATTCTGTCGAAGTCCTTGATGAGGTTTTTAACCATATTCTCGTTTTCAACCTTTCTCTGTTGAGCTTCTTCTGCCTTCTTCTGTTTGCGTTCATCAGCGGAAATGAAATAAATCGGGAGCTTATAGAAGCAGTAATACAGAGTAGCGAGAATACCCTTGTACAGCATCGCAATTAACCAGATAATCATAAAAATCGTCCAGTTGAATACTGGACCCAATACCAGCATGCTTCCGACATTGACATAGAAATTACCGAGTTTCTGATTATTTACTCGATTTTCACCACGACTTTCTGTCAGGATTGCACCTGAAAAGAATATCGCAAACATTAAGACAATGTAAAGCATACAGAAAAATGATAGCAAAACTGGATGTTCAGGCCAGACCATGCCAGGCCAGCCAAAAATAAACGGAGTATTGGGATGTGTACAAGCGCCGATTGCCTGCATGACGAACATAATCGCTGTATACGTAAGTAAAACTGCAAACCACATGCAATTTACGAGTTCGTCTTTCCAACCAATTTCTTTCTTAAATTTGAACAAAGACATTATCTTACCTCGATGCACTTATAGGAGAAATAAGTTTTATAGTCGATTACGACGCCAACCGTATCGTTAGCGAAGAAATCCGGATTCTTGCTCTGCGCATGAAAGTAACGCTTGGAATATTCCTGTTCGAATTCGGAACCAGCGATTTCGCATGCATTACGGGAAGTAAATCCCTGAACAGAAGTCATAGCTGACTGCGGATTGGTCATCCCAGTGACCAGCATCATTATTACTAATGTAAACATTGTTACTCCTTGGTTATACTCACAATATAGAAAAAGGGCTGACTTGCGTCAACCCCTTTTTGTACCAAGGAAATGCTTTTACTTTTCTCTGAGCCATTGGTCAATCGGTTTCAGGATATAATTGTCGATGCAATAGAAGATACCCATAATTATTGCAATGAATAAAAGACCGAGTTCGAAACAGACAACCATTCCGCCGATAACCATGATTCCAAGCATATAACCTTCTCGAGGAATATACTTGTCATGTTCTTCCCAGTATTCGGAACATGTAATGCCCTTATAGACCTTATATGTCCGTTTTGAACCGGTAATGTCGATTAATGCATAATCCGTCGGATTGTCTATATCAAGGTCAAGCTGCTGGTCGATACATGTCGGTGTCTTGTTCATGAAACCGTCAAAACCGGAAAACCATATCCAACGGCCAGACAAGAAATTACATGCGAGTAAGAATAGAATACCGATTACGATTCCGGTCCACTTGATTGTACCCTTCAGGGCAGTTTTAGTCTTTCGCTTCATCGTCACCCTCCGTTTCCCACCAGTCGATAATCTTATCCTTTAGCCACTTTAAGATTTTATATAGCAGAATACCGATTAGTACAGCATCCAATAGAATAACTAATGCCGCGAAAAACTGAAATACATCGCTGACATCATGTGTCATCTTCGGATGCATAAAATATTCGTAGCAGGATGAATAGGTATCGATTTTATGTAAAGCCGTTCCGTCCTCGCTAACTTCGTATGCGTATACGTCTCGTTCACTCTTGCATTCGGGCGCCTTAGAGAGCTCAACGCACTGTAGATGGTTAACTGATACCTTCGGCGCAAAAAAGGCCTTATAAGGCATAATCTGTGCGAATAACAGCGCCAGGATGCCGATTACTGACGCCCATTTCTGTCTACGGGTTAGATACTTCATTTTTACCTCGGAAAACGTAAGATCCCTTAATCGTATTAATAGCGATTGTCATGTTTTCGACATATTTGGCAGACATATCTTCGAATTTCTTGATCATGTCTTTGCTTGTAACTACCTTATAGTTCATGCCGAAATCCATATGAACTTGTACATGTGGCTTAATTTCGACACTTCCGTCAGGATTAACTTCGAGTTTTTCACCCCATACGAAATAACCATTTTTATTTGACTTATTCGCGACCTCGAAATCAATCTGTTCGACTTTAAGATATGACCAGGAATAACCATAATCTTTGAATTCGATGATGTTATTCAAGTATCGGTCGGTCAATACTTGTTCCCAATTCTTACGGCGTTCTTCGCGTTCCTTATTCCATTCGTCACGCTGCATATCCTTGATACGCTGGCCGAGCTTATTGTATTCTTCTTCGAGTTCATCTAGTTCTTTAGACATTAGCAATAATCCTCGTTATATTCTGTTTCTTCGACCGTTGCAGGAGGTTCCTTGACTTCGGGCTTGCTGTCAGTACCGACTGCGGCGATATAGGCGTTTATGCCCTTATATGTATCAAGGTTAAGCTTCATTTCGACGTTCTTGTTACGGAAAACAATACCGTCATTGAAACCGTAACAAAGAGTACAGTCAAGACAGTTGATATGGAAACGCTTTCCATAATGGTCATCGTTTTCAATAGTAACATTGATAACGTCGACATCCCAGAAACATCCGAAATTTGCATCTCGCTCTGAGACGTCGAAATGAATGAATTTTCCTTCACGAACCTTCATTAATCCTGGCACTCCATGTTCGGAATGTATTTTTCTTTGATCTCATCCGGAGCGTCGATGAGGTCGACGGTAATTTCGTCCGGCTTAATCGGTTCTTTCGTGAGGCCCATCAGGGTAATGGCTTTCATTTCGTCGTACTGTTCGTCAGTCGCGTTATCCGGGACTTCGAATTCACGAGTGGCGGTGTAGGTAATCTTAAACTTCTTCATTTTTAACTCCTTGGTTTAATTTAATGTTCTTGAAGATGTTATCAATATAGCAAATAAAAACGTTCTTGTAAACCCTTACATCAGCGACTTTATGTCGACGCCGGCCTTTTCGGCGAGCTTCTTGGCGATTTCTTCCCAGTTGACTTCCTTCTGAGGATTTTTCTTCTTCGGGGCATTCTTCTTGGGAGGTTTCTTGGCTTTCACCATTTCAGTTACTCGTTCAAGGATTCCCATATGTTTCAAAATCTTCCTGGCCTTACGCATATAATCGCCGTCTTTCAGGAATTCCTGTTTTTCATAGCTGGCCCTACGAAGCTTGGAAACATACAGGTTAATAAACTTGTCAGAAACATTCTTGAATACATATTTAATCGATTTATACCGGTCGAAATCGCCTACAAGACGATCACTCGGTCCAAGCGGTCTTGTTATAACCTGAGTATGTATATCGCAGATTTTAAACGGCTGGTTGATGAGTTTCGGACCGTATGCTTGTTTAAATTCAAGACCGACCACAGTTGAATATTCACCGAATGACATATTCGCATCTGCCGTATATCCGTCATTTTCTTCATCGCATGAACTGAATAAAATACCATTGTAGATAGTATCACCGATACAAATCTTATGTCCGTTATAATCGGTTTCGTCTACTTCAAATTCATGTGGGTGCGGTTCTTTACATTCAAGATGAATATCGTGAATCTTGTAATGATAATAAAATTTAGACCGGTACGGTTTTTCAATCTGGTCTTCCGGGATATATTCATGATAATCCAAAGCGTCGTCAAGATATGCATGGAAACAGTACGAAATTTCAAGACCGTCTTCACGCTTTACAGCCTTCCATGAATCAACGGTATATTCTTTACCGTCAGCTTTTCTGATGAACTTGTCGCCGAGATAATACTTAAGCTTGATTTTCATTCTTTACCCACATAGGCGTACGGTTTTTCAAAAAGTCCAACTTATCGAGCGTATCTTCCATGTCTACGTCAGGATAATACTTCTGCCAGGTTTCGAAAGCGTCGAGCGGCTTATCCGGCTTCGTGAATCTTGCACATTCCCAGTCGAATGCGGCTTCAATCTTGTTCTTGATGTCGCCGTTACGGTAATGGTGTCTGGACCACATGCGGTGAAGCTTGTGGGTCAGTTTCTTTCCGAGAATCGGGTAAAGAAAAACCTTGTCCAGGTCATGGAACGGGAAATGATAGCCATGAGCCTTTGCAAGGTCGTTTAAGGCCTTACGGTGTTTCAATGTATAAATGACGCAATCGATTCTTTCTTTGAACATAATTAACCAAACGTTACGGTAGTAGTGATAGTTACTTTCAGAACGGTAAGGTTCTGTGCGTTGAAATTCTTCTTCAGGAAATCTACACGACGGTTAGCAGATTTTTCATCTACAAACTTCATAGACCATTCCGGACTGGTACAATAGATAATATGTTTCTTGTCTGCGAAAGACCAGTTCTGGACAGCTTTGCCAGTTGCCGGATTGACAATGATATATTTAGACATGTTGGCTCCTTGGTTACATGTCAAATATAGAAAAAGAGCTGACTTTTGTCAACCCTTACTTATGCTTTTTCAGCATATTAAACATCCCATGAATCGATAATGGTGTTAAAATCGTCCTTAGCCAGTTGGATTAACTTCTTTATTTCGGTATTGTCGTCATAGACTTCATCAATATCGCTTTCATGAATATCAAACTGTTCATCTTCAGAATAGGAAACATAGGACGAACCCCAGTCGCTTGTCAAATGAGCAACCTGTTTCAATTCATCGTTAAACTTGATATGGACAATCTTGGCATGGCAGCGGAAAAACCCGTTACCCTTGAATTCGATACCGAGAACGTGGACAATCTTGATGTCGTTCTTATTCGGAATGCTCGCCATCATCATTACGTGTCTTCCGTATATTACGAGATACTTGTCCTTATATTTAGCCTCGAGTTCAGACTTGCTAGCCTGAGCTTTCTTTTCCTTGGCTTCTTGCAGACATCTATCTGAAAATTCACGAAGACTGCGGAGCGAATTCTCGTCCGTTATCGTCTTTATCTTATTCTTGAGTTCTTGTAATTCCGTTTCTGCCATATAGAATCCTTTTTTACTAAATATAGTAAAAAATTGCCCAGCCGTAAACTATTTTTCAGTTTCGTCTAAAACTTCCCTAAATAATCCCTCGACCTTAAGGCCTTCGTTACTGGAAGTATCAAGATTGAGCGGCTTCATGTAGCCACAGACATAATAGCCCTTGCTGTCAACATATAATTCCTTTTCAAGCTTGGAATCGTAATAATGAAGTTCGATATATATCTTTGTCTGACTGTTAATATAACGGTTCAGAATCTTATGGACTTTGAAATCCTGAAATTCGTCAAACGTAATATACATCGTGCCGGCATGATTGAATTCGACCTTTCTTGCACGAATCATAAGTTCGTCATTGTTGACCAGATCATATTCCTTAGTCTGACGATTCTTTACCAATGTAGCGAAAGTTACTTGGAAAAGATATGACTTTGCCAAGTCCGGCAGTTTGACAAGTTTCTTTGAAAAAATGTCAGCCGTGGTAGATTTTACTTGTTTATTTTCATTTTTCATATTCATCTCTCTGTTGTTCAATAAAATCCGGAAGTTGCGGATATTCTCTTCTTATTAATTCTAATGGTTTTTCTTTTTGTTCAGACCTGTCGATTTGAACCTGTATAAAATCCGGTAATTGTTCCATGAGAGTAAATATAGAAAAAGGCCGGCTTGATAGTCGGTCTTTTATTTTTATTTGAAAATTTTTATTTACTTAACTTCAGGTTCGTCCAGAACACGCTGAACCCAGTTCTGAGCCGAAGCTACACCCTGAATCAACAGGATATTATCGGTTCCGAGAAGCTCAGGCCCAACCGCATTGAACACGTCCTTACAGTTCTTTAGGCATTCCGTCATTCGCTTGACCTTATCCTGATACTTGACATTAAGCATGTTGGCGTCAACGACGTCACAGTACATGCTTGCCTGAGAATTTTCAAGCTTCGCCTCGAGTTCGGCTACTTTACGTTCGGCTTCTTGCCATTTCGCAAAATAGTCATTCGTCGGATTCGGATTTTGCTTTGCTTCTTCCATAATTAATCCTCGTCCTCGTTTTCATCATCGTCGCAATCATACGGATCGTCTTGTCGTATGTCAAAATCCTTTTTGGTTTCAATCCAGTAAACGTTGTCGACGTACAGATCGGGAACCATCTTGAAAATAAACTTTCCTTCCTCGATACGTTTACCGTCGATTTCGCCTTCGCGTTCGTATCTTGAAAGGAGTTTTGCTGCTGCGTCTTCAAGCTTTTTTACATATGTCGGGTATTCGACCGCCGGAATATCCTTATCGTGATCATTAAATACATAATTACCGACGATATAACCAGGAGCGTTGGTATTTTCAATCAACAAGGCTACGCATTCGCCGTTATCCATATACGGATCAGCAAGGCCGAATTCAACTGCAGAATTATCCTTTATCTGTTTCTTCAGGAAGTCAGTAATCTTTACGAGAACTTCTGCTCTTGTAAGATATTGAGTTTTAGTTTTTGCTTGCTTTTTTGACATGGTAATTCTCCAATTCATCGGATTTAACAACTTTTGCAAAATTCTTGAACATTAACGTACTAATCTTTAAAAGTTCCCGTTCGGCCTGTTCTTTTGTAAGAACCTTCAGGTGATTAATATCGTCGATTCGATATTCGTTGAGATTATCGCCGCCGAACTTGACAGTAATTTCTTTATCAGGCTTAGACTGTGTAAACGTGACCAGATTAGAAATCTTGAGATAAACACAATCACCACCCATCCAGCTTTTAAAGCCTTCGATATAGAAAATACGGTATTGTGGGCGTTCCTTTTCGTTTTCGTATTCGTCAGAACTCATCGTACCGGGAATCTTAACCCATTTATGGATATACGGGTTCATTTTTTCAGAAACGCCCTTTTCATACAGCTTAGTACGAACATCGTTAAGCTGACGTTCGACTTCTTCCTTCATTGCCTTAAGCTTATTAAACTGTACCTGCAAATCGGGTTCAGAATGCTTTTCATGAAATTCTTTATACTTTTCCATGTCGACTTTATTGATTTTCTTTGTCATTTTCACTCCACAGGTCTTCAGATTTCATAAAATCCGTTACTCTCGGATTATGTTCCAAGAAATTATCGATACTCGGCTCAATAGAATTATTTATTGGTCGTTTTTCACGAGACAGATAGGCGACGACGGTTGTATCATAATGTGCTTTTCCTGTACATTCCAATTTTTCAATTTCCCATCCGTCATCAAGAAATGGTTGAATTTTTTCTTCTGCTCCGATACATCCATAACAAGTGGATTTAAATGCGGCAGATACGATAATTTTATGCTCTTTCATACATTGTTCTCCAAAGAATGAATTTTCTTGACTACATAGTTCGTCATTCGCCTTAACCATCTTTCCGTAAGTTCGTCAAGGTTCTTATCCTGCCAGTTCATGAAATGATAGGTCGGTATAAAATAGTCAGGATTAAAATGCGGTTTTTCAATGTAATAGTAAAATCTCAGATGTGCTTCGGTTTCTTTTAACGGCATGACATATACACCGTCGCCGGTATATTTTTCGCAACCCTCGACGACGACAAGAATACCTGTTCCGTTCTTGAATATTTTACTGTCAAATACATAATCATAATGGTATTCGGGATATTTCGAGTCTTTACGGTACAGACCGAATTCTTTCAGGATTTTATCTACTTCGGTAAGATTCATCATTAACAATATAGAAAAAGGGCTGACTTTCGTCAACCCTTTAAAACGCATAATTATTAACGACTATTGCAGTTCGCTTAAATATTTATCGAGAATCGAATAAGAAAATGCCTTAGGCGGTTCACCCTTAAGGAAACCACGCTGGATTTCGTTCTTATGGTCTTCCAAGAACTGTTGAAACTTATCGTCAATTTCCAGACTTACAAAACCGTCCAAAAGCTTATCGTGGAAAATTCCATACCATTCCTTATATTCTGGATTATCGAAAACAGATTCAACAATATATCCGTTTTTCTTTAATAGCTGTTTTGCTTCGTTTAAATTCATAGTAATTTTCCTGTTAATTAGTCGTAATGTAAATCGGTCAAACCGCTAATGTCAGTCCAGTTGTGAATAAGTTCTAGTAATTCATCGTCAGTATTCCAGTTACCGCCCCAGCCTAAATATCTAGGAGCTCCGCCGACTGAACATTTGTAGATTTTACCGTTATGAATTTCAATAACAGTACGGCCAATCGTAAGTTGCGGTACAACAGATACGGAATTATATACATTATTGTTTCTAGAATCCGATACTACTTCTAAATGGAAATCCGTTATACTGTCTTTAAATTCGTTTTTAACGATTTCAAAAATATGATTTATTTTTCCGGCTTGTGCACTTAATGCCGACAATGCTTCCGGTCCTGATAATTGCATTGGTCTAAATAACAGGTCAGGTTCTCTACGTTCAGACATAATATTATGTCCGTTTTTCTTTAAACGCTGAGTATTTTCTGTAATTTTTACTGTTCTAAATTCATCCTTATTAACTGAATTACCATTAAACGTTATTTTAGAATAAATGATTTGTGCAGCGTCTTTAGGTTTCATTTCAAACCATACACTATGCA
>Ga0310690_10006133_pt1 | contig 15952 bp, 11 predicted proteins | sample AusTroGonzalo_MG_2_FD_207661 | JGI IMG/M metagenome (GOLD analysis project Ga0310690, IMG submission 207661) | Bovine rumen microbial communities from tropical cattle in Woodstock, Queensland, Australia - Gonzalo_04 (v2) (version 2) | ecosystem: Host-associated > Mammals > Digestive system >... | reverse complement strand
ATCCTACTTTTGTCAGCACATTGCCGGTCAACATTTCAGCAGGGAACATCACGCCCCAAGTCCAGGTATCTTCAATGTCGTTACCCAGGGCTCCCTGAAGTGACATTTCACCATAACCCAAAAAATGCGACGTAGATGTCGGCGTCCCATACCATACAGTGTAACTGTCGGCATTTCCGTTCCAACTCACTGTGGCAGTGGAGGATGTAACGTTTGTTACGGCAAGATTCGTCGGGGTAGGACATTGCGAAAACGCTCCCATATAAGGCATGAGTAATGCTAATAATAATATTATATAATTATTTTTCATAGGTATAGATAAGTTTTTGGTTGCAAAAATATACAAAAAAAATGCTTTAGATTTTATTCTAAAGCAAAAACATTTTATTCTGCGTGTAAAAGATTTTATTCTCGGTGTATTTTTTTATTCTGCGTGTACAAATTTAAAAAAACAACCTAAAACTCCACAACGAGCTTCAAATTCAACTGGCGGTTGGTGAGATAATTTGGCACAGCATATTGTATGCCGTAAATATCCGTCACCCACATATACGAGCTTACGTTGTTGACACCCAATAAGTTAAAAACCTCAAGGCTGAGCCAACAGTTACGAATGTAATTCAAAGGATTTCGCGGATTTCTGAACGACGTGGCATCGCCGATGAGCTGCTTGCTGAAACCCAAATCGACACGACGGTACGACGGCGTCCTGAATTTCTGCTGGTAACGTTCCGAATCGGGAGCGCCAAACGGCAATCCTGTTCCGAAAATAAGCTTCAGATTTACCTTGAAAGATGGTATAATCGGCAGATAATCCTGGAAGAAAATCGCGAAGTTGATGCGCTGGTCAGAAGGGCGGGGGATACCTGTAATGATAGTGTCGCGCACATAGTCGGCACCATTGTTCACAGCCGTCTGTGAGATGATATGGCCTTCAGCATCAATAAAATACTGTATGTTTTCGGTGGTACGCATTATCGACATCGACGCCCAACTCTCAATGCCTTTCACAAACTCTCCGTTGATCTTCATGTCCAAACCATAGGCATGTCCCGTCGCCTTCTGGTCGGCATAATACCTTATCCTGATGTTATCCACCTCGTAAGGAATGATGTCCTTTAGATATTTGTAATAAATCTCAGATGTCAACACAAACGGGCGGTCCCAAGCCTTAAACTGGTATTCGTGTCCCAATACCACCTGATACGACTTCTGCACCGAAGCCTTGTCTTTTCCAACCAGACTGCCGTCAAACATGCGCAACTCCCTGTAAAATGGCGGCTGCACATAAACGCCGCCCGACAGCCTGAACGTCATGTTGGGACGTTTCGCTGGCTGGAATGCCACACCGGCTCTCGGACTCACGTTCACCGAGCCGTTGTAACCCCAATAGTTGGCACGCAAACCTGCCGTCAACACCCAGATGCCGCCTCTCTCGCTTTCAAATTGCCACGAATTTTGCAAGTATCCGTCTAAATTGTTGACCGTCAGCTCATTATGGCCGTTGGCAACGTCTCTTAACTCCAACGGAGTCTGCATCGGGTTGTAAGGATTCAAAATCGAATCGGTGACATGCGGCTGGGTGTAGCCTGCCGAATCGCTCATTTCCCACTCACTGACAATATCGTCGAAATACTGGTTCTGATAGCGCACACTCCATTTCAACACGTTGTCGCGGTATTTGTATGCTCCCTTGTGGTCGATGTTGAAAACACGCGAGTAGAAGAAGTTCCTCGCATGCTCGATATATGTTCCAACTCCTTGATTTGCAATAACGTCGCCTTGCTCCTCACTGCCAGGGTTGGTCTCCAAAAGTCCAATCCAATACTGTCCCTGAATGTCGTACGTCTCCGACTCTACAGCCGAATATGCCGAACCGATGAGCTTCAGGTTCAAATCTTCGTTCGGACTGAAATTCAACGAAACGGCACCAAGTCCGGTGGTATATTTGCTCAATTCCTGACCGTCGAAATAAATCTTCAGACGGTACGATGCCTGGAGGTTTCCGAAGTCGGTCTCACGCGTCGTCGGAGCCATCAGATAGCTGTTGCGCGAATAATATCCCAGCGCTGTAACCTCAAATCTTGAAGATATGTTGTATGTTATAAGTCCTTGAACGTCAGCGAAGTTTGGCTTGTAGTCGCCTTTGGTGTCCATGGCACCAAGCAGATACTGCGTGTTTTTGTATCTGGCTCCTATGAGGTAGTTCAAGCTGCCTTTAAATGCCATTCCCTCGGTATGTGCCTCGGCACCCAACAGGCTGAGCGTCAACGAAGTGGCGGTGATAGTCGGCTTTTTGTAAGTGATGTCGAGCACCGACGAGAGCTTGTCGCCATATTCTGCTGAGAATCCTCCCGCCGAGAAGTCGATGTTCGAAACAAGTCTCGAGTTGATGAAGCTGAGGCCTTCCTGCTGGCCCGAGCCTACCAAAAACGGCTTGTATATCTCTATTCCGTTGACATAAATAAGGTTTTCGTCGAAGTTGCCGCCTCGCACATTGTATTGCGAGCTTAGCTCATTGGTCGAGCTTACACCTGCAAGGGTCTTCACCAGGTCTTCCACGCCGCCAGCACCCGCCGATGGCAACAGCACCGTCTCCCTCGCATCAAGCCTCGTCACCGCCGACGATTTTATCGACTGGTCGCGTACCGTCATCTCCGGCAACATCGTCGAGCCGACCTTCATCTTCACGTCGTGCTTGCGCCTCTCATCAGGCTTCAACCTCAGCTCAAGGCGTATCTCCTCGTAGCCTACAAACGAAAACACTATATTAATTAATGTGTCGGCAGGCACCGTGAGACTGTAGCTGCCGCGCGCATCCGACACCACACCATAAGGCGTGCTCTGTATCGCCACGTTGACCAGCTCCACGGCTTTCCCTTCCTCGTCGGTGATCTTTCCATACAATACGCCATCCTTCTTCTGCCCGAAGACAAAAGAGGGGAGGAGTAACAATATGAAAAGAATCAGTTTTTTCACAATAATTTATAACGTCGTTTCGAACACTTTATTATAAAAAAAAGCCGCCTTGATGCAGACGGCTTCTTTTATAACAAGTCATATCTTACCAGCGGTTGAGGTTACCATCCTTCGCTGCGTCAACCATTGCCTGATAAACGCCTTTCTTGTCGATGGTGCGCAAACCTGCTGCAGAAACTTTCAAAACTACCCATTCATTCCACTCTGGAACAAAGAATCTCTTGATCTTCAAGTTCGGTTTGAATGTTCTCTTGGTCTTTCTGTTTGAGTGTGAAACGTTGTTTCCACTGATGACCTTCTTACCTGTAATCTGACAAATTCTTGACATTTTTCTAATATTTTTTTGTTTTTATTTCCCTTTACAAAACGGACTGCAAAATTACAACATTTTTTTATATGATTTACATTTTTTTTAAAAAATTAATTTTGATTAAATTTGCAGCGCGCCGCCCATACCTCAAATTACTCGGCAAGAGTGACAAGACGAACACTAAAATGATAATTAATCCAGGTATCGTGATTCGTCCACAAACTCTGATGGAAATTCACATAGTACGCTTTGTCGCTATCGCCGTAAGTTGCTGACCAATAGTAACCGGCGTGGTCAGAATAGCCTCTACTACCGCCAGAGATACGCAGATTATATGGTATCAGCTCGCCTGCAGCTGGTAAAAAAACAGCACCGTTAGCTTCAAATATGTTAATCCAGTCATCCAGTGAAATAATGTTATCGTTGTAATAATAACCATTGTAGTTGACGTTAATTAGGCTATAGAACGAACTGTTCCAATCATCTGGCAGTAATATAACGCCTTTAACACCGTTCATGGTCACTTTTACATATCTTATTCCACTGCTTGTGTTACGTTTGTCACACACATACACCCACTCATCATTAGTGAGAGTGAACCAGCTTCTGCTTTCGCCGTTTGATATTGTATTGTTGCCCCAATCGCTAAAAATTCTGTAGTCATAGTCGCTTGTTGTTACTTTTGTTGGGTCGTTGCCAGTGCCCCAACCATACAAGTCAATCCATCCGCTGTAGCTCGGGGAGATGTATCTGTTGTCGTCGCCAATAAAATCCCACTGATGCTGGGCAAAACGCCAAGTGTTTGTCGAGGCCCGGTATTGCAGATTGCCTTTCGAGAAATAAACCTTTTTTTTGTCGCTGACAGAGAACTTGCCTGAGATAGCGCCTTTTACAAGATTTGTTTTTATTTTGTTAGTATTGTCATTGGGAGATAATTTCACACGTTTCGTCCAGAAATCACTTTGATTTAAAGTGCGAAGGATTTCCAGATCATCGCACAAATTATTGTCCCTTACAAAAGTAATTATATGTTCGCCATAGCTGATAACCTCGGTCAACGGGCTGTTGCCAATGAACTCTCCGTCAACGAAGATCTTGTCGTTAGGCTTGTCTGTCGTTATTGTGTATTCTCTTCCCGTTATCAGTTTTTCGCTGATAGTCAATGGCTTGCCTTCCTCCATGGAAAAATTTTTCGTCAAAGTTGCGCAATTCTCCTTTTCAAGGGTCAGCTTGTGTGGCCCGATGATGATATCGGTGACAGTGACAGGGGTCGTGCCAAATCTTTCCCCGTCGATGAAAACAGCAGCTCCTGCTGGCTCCGACGTTATGCTCACAGATCCCAAAATCGGTGTCGGGTTCATGCCGTAAGTGGCGGCCTTGCCAGCCTCAACGGTAATGGTTTGTTCGACATCGTTATGAAAGTCCTTTTTGTATCTCACCACATGGTCACCGCTGTACAATTCGCCTGTCCAGTCGCCTTTTTTCTTAAAAATATCGTCAACATAAATATTCGTCAACTTATCGGCATTTATTGTTATCGTCGCCACATCTATAGGCATCTCAATCTCAACAGTCTGATTATCGCCGTCGTTAATGGTGACAATCTTCGTCACCGGCTTATATCTTTCCTTTGTCACCGTAATCTCATACTGCCCTGCCGCAATCATGTCGTAGGTAAACGGCGTTGTTTGTTTCATACCCTTGCCATTCAACGATATCGCGGCGCCATTTTCAGGCTTTGTTGTTATTGTCAGTGTACCTGATCCCGATACCGTTGATGCCGTTTTGTTCACCAATGTCATCTCGTATCCCTTCTTAGGCTGAAGGTCGAATGGCAAAGTATATTCAATCGAGCTGAAATCGGGGTGCGAAATCTTCAGATAATCGGCATATTTCGCAGTGAGATAAACCCAAACCTCACCGTCTCTATACTCCAACATGATAAAAGTGCCCGCATTTCCCTTGAAAGACAGCTCCTTGCGTTGTTTGTCGGTGATATTTTCCGTCCTTACTTTTATAACCGCAAACGGCAGCTCGTTGTCGTCAGTCTGATAATTCTCATCAGGATTGATATTCACAAAGCCTGGCACCTCCTTGAAAGAGCCTTGCTTCACCTCCAGCTGCGCCCAAAGCGGCACCGACAAAAACAATACAACAACCAATAATATAAATCGCCTCATAAAGCTAATATTTCAATTAAAGGTGCAAAGTTATAAAGAATTTTGGAGATATCAAAATTTTTAAAATTTAATTTATGGCATTAAACATTGAGATTCCTCCACTTCGGTCGGAATGACAGCCGACTTTTTCGAACACGAATCTAACGAATTTTACGAATTTTTTCATTATTATTCGTTAGATTGGTGAAATTCGTGTTCGAAAAATTATTTAGAAATTTTTTTCGTTTTTTTCGTGTTTTTCGATGTAAAAATATTATCTTTGCGGTTTAAAAATTTAAAAAACTATGAAAATTCCAATGGTTGACCTCGTTGGTCAATACAACAAAATCAAACCGGAAGTTGATGCTTCCATCCAGCAGATACTTGCAACGGGCGGCTTTATCGGCGGTCCTTTCGTACAGAAATTTCAAGAAGACTTACAGGCATATCTCAATGTAAAACATGTCATCCCATGCGCCAACGGCACCGACGCCTTGCAGGTTGCTATGATGGGCCTCGGCCTCAAACCGGGCGACGAGGTAATCACCACCTCGTTCACGTTCATCGCCACAGCCGAAGTGGTCGCCTTGCTGCGTCTCACCCCAGTGGTAGTCGATGTCGATATGGATACCTATTGCATTGACCCTGTTGCAGTTGAGAAGGCTATAACTCCTCGCACAAAGGCTATCGTTCCTGTGCATCTGTTCGGCCAATGCGCCAATATGGACGCCATCATGGACATAGCAAAACGCCATAACCTTTATGTGGTTGAAGACAACGCCCAGGCTATAGGCGCCAACTATACCTTCAAAGACGGCACCGTGAAGAAGTCAGGAACCATCGGCAACATCGGCTGTACTTCGTTCTTCCCATCAAAGAACCTCGGCTGCTACGGCGACGGCGGCGCTATCTTCACCAACGACGACAATCTCGCCGACATGATGCGCGTGGTCGTCAACCATGGTATGAAAGTACGCTATTATCATGATTATGTGGGAGTTAACTCACGTCTCGATGCCATCCAGGCCGCAGTCCTCGACATCAAACTGAAACATCTCGACGAATATATCAAGGCACGCCAGTATGCAGCAGCATATTACGAGAAGGCCTTTTCACAGACCGACAAGATCGTCACGCCGAAGACGGCTCCGTTTACCGATCACGTCTATCATCAGTATGTTGTCGTTTTGAAGGACTTGGATCGCGCCAAGGTGATGGAGCACTTGCAGTCGAAAGGCATCGCATGCGCCATATACTATCCGGTGGCACTCCACATGCAGAAAGCCTACGCCGACCCGCGCTACAAGAAAGGCGACTTCCCGGTATGCGAGTACCTCTGCGACCATGTCATGGCACTCCCAATCCACACGGAATTCACCGACGAACAGCTGAAGTACGTCACCGACGCTGTACTCGAGATGTGCTAAGAGATTGATTATCTGATTTTTAACGTCATCAGCGACAACGCTGCAAGCATTATTGTGACAATCCAGAAACGTATGGTGATTTTCACCTCGTGCTGGAGTATGCCCTCGCCTTTGAACACCACTTTGGCGTTGCCCCAACGGCTTTTGAACAACTTGTATGATGTGCGGTAATGGTCATGCGCCGGCGCACATTTGAAGAAACGTTTTTTCTTTCCGGTTTTCACAAAGACATTTGTGTCGAAGTTGGCTATCATCTCGAAAATGAAAACTCCGCACAACACTATCAGCAAAAGCTCCTTGTGAATGATGATGGCTGTCACCGCTATTATGCCTCCGATGGTCAAACTGCCCGTGTCGCCCATGAAAATCTGGGCAGGGTAGGAGTTATACCATAGATATCCTATCAAGGCGCCCACAAAAGCCGCCAAAAACACCACCACCTCCTCGCTGCCTGGCACAAACATCAGGTTGAGATGCCCCGCCATCACAGCGTTACTGGAGATGTAGGCAAACACAGCCAGCGCAAGCCCAATGATGGCCGAATTGCCCGCCGCCATGCCGTCCAAACCGTCGTTGAGATTCGAGCCATTCGACACCGCAGCCACTATGAAAGCCGTCAGAAACATGAAGAAAATCCAGCCTAAACGGTATTTCCACTGATTGCCTGCCCAACTGAACAAGTCGGCATAGTTGAAGTTGATGCTCTTGAAAAACGGCACCGTGGTGCGCGTTGACTTCACATCAGGCGACTTCACCACTATCTCCTTGTTGTCCTCAATGCGCGTCTTGACAGTCTCGTTGACAACCACAGCCGGATGCATACGCAATGTCATGCCGACGACAATGCCCAGTATTATCTGCCCAGCCAGCTTCTGCCATTTCTTCAAACCGTCTTTATTGCCCTTGAATGTCTTGATGTAATCGTCAATAAAACCTAAGGTTCCCAAAATCAACGTGGTGACAATCATCAAAATGAGGTATATGTTGTGCAACTTTCCGATGAAAAGACACGATATCAATATCGCAAATATTATGATGACGCCTCCAAAGGTGGGGACGAGCTTCTTGGCAGTGTTAAACGGGTCTTTCGACTTCTCCAGCTGCGATTTCGGAAGCTTTTTCTCTTCAGGTGTCAAGGAGTTGAAAAACGCTTCGTTTTCCTGTTGTAACATCAAATCTTCCTCATTTGCAATGACAGCGGTGTCGGTCAAGCCTTTGCGCTGGTTTTCAAATATTTTCTTGCGCTGCATCCTTCTGATGAAAAACTTGCCGAACCACACCGAGGCTATAAGCGCCGTGATAGCTGCCGCTACAGCGCGAAATGTAACATAAGTGAACACGCCCGTGCCCGGGACACCAAACTCCTTGAGATACTGAAAAAGATAGTAAAACATAGCGTTTTTTTTAATTTGAAATACGAGGCAAACTTACGAAAGTTTTACGATATATAAAAACGTTTTTTTAAAAATTTTATTCAAAAAAAAGAGACGGATTTTCATCCGTCTCTACTTCTAACTCCTAACTTCTAACTAGAAGAAGAGGTATCCGTTGTTGACAACTTTGGCATTCTCAAACAAAGCGTTGTAAGCGTTGTTTGTGATGGTGTTTGTGAAAGTTGCCTTCTGGCTTGTCTTCAGTGCTTCGTAGTCGGTCTGACCTGCAGGTGTTGTGCCTGTCACTTTTACGATAGCGACTGCGTTACCGCCTTCAATGATATCTGAATAAACGCCCTCTCTGAGACCGAGTGCTGTTCCGCCGATTCTCTCCTCAACACCTAAGCTGCCAAAGCCACGGCCGTCGTAAGAGATGTCTTTAACGTTGATTTTCTCGCCCTTGAGTTCGTCAATCATCTTGTCGTAATCTTTGCCGTATTGGATGGCTTTCTCAGCAATGATCTTGCCTTTCTTCTCCTTGATGATCTGTGTGTTGTGATTCTTGATCATCTCCTCGTATGGCTGATAGCCTTCAGGAACGATCTTGGTCAACACTGCCACCACATACTGGTTGTTTTCTGGCTGGAACACCTTTGAAATATCACCAATCTTTGAGTTCTCGTCGAATGCCCAACGGACAATCTCGCGAGAGTAGTTGATACCTGCAATCTTGTTGGTGGTCTTTCTCAACGACTGGTATGTGCGTTTGTTGAGTCCCAATGTCTCGACAGCGTTGTCAAACTGCTCGGCTGTGGTGTTCTCAGTGACGAATCTGTTAACTTCGGCGAACACTGCTCTGTCGGTGTTCTCACTTGCTGTGATTTCGCGTTTGATGATGGCGACCTTTGCCCACAAAGTGTCGTTACGCATTGCTTTGGCAAGGATTCTTGCAGCGTTGAATGCGCCGTTGTCCTCATATGGTCCATACACTGCGCCAGTTGCGCTGTTCTTGATGGCGTCTTCAAGTTCAACACTGAAGTCCGATGCTTTTCTCCATGTGCTGTCGAATGGAGCGTCGGTGTCTGACTGAAGGTTGACGAAATCTTTGACGTTTTCTACGCTTGCAAACTCTTCTGTGAGGTCAGCAATGTATTTCTTTGCATCCTGTCTGTCGGTCTCCGAAGGCTTCACATCGAAAATCACATAGTCGATGCCGCGCAACTCGTCGGTAGGATATTTCTTGTAATACTTGTTGTAGTATTCCTTCTGGTCTTTCTCTGTGATAACCACTGTTGAATCAGGGATAGAGATGTAACGCACTGCATAAACCTCTGCTTCTCTCTTGAGATTCTTGTTGTCGTTGTATCTGTCGGCAAGTTTCTTTGGCAGATAGCAGCTGTGTGCGAGAAGGCTCTGGTATTTCTCGTTCATTCTCTCTTCTGCAATCACGTTCTCGAGGTTGAGCCACCACTCCTGGAACTCAACAGGCATGTTATAGAAGTTTTCAAGAGTCTTTCTGAGGCTTTCTCTGTCAAACTCGCCTTTTTCGTTTGAGAAGTTTCTCACGATATAAGTGTGAGGGTTCTCGCCGACTAAAAGGTCGGTAAGCTCATCTTCAGAAACGGTGAGACCCAATGCCTTATACTCTTTCTTCATGATGATTTCCTGAATCATCTCGTTGAGGACGCTCGTGCGGATGTTGTACTCATCGTCGCGGGTGAGGTTGCCTTTGATGCTCTTCTGATAGTTGACGACCTGGTTGACCTTTGCATCAAATTCCTGATAAGAGATCTTCTCGCCGTTCACCACTGCCAAATCGGTGGCTCTTCTTGAACCTGAACTCTTCATCAAATCGCCTAAAACAAAAGCTAAAAGAGCTAAACCAATGATAATCACTAAGATACCATAGTGCTGTCTGATTTTTCCAATTGCTGCCATAGTTTTATTTTTATTTATTTATTTTTCTATTATTTTGAGCCTGCAAATTTACGAAAAAAGTCAATACCTACGACATTTTTCTTAAAATAATGCTAACTCATTGATTATTTTTGATTTCCACCTCTTCCAACTTTGTATCCGAGGCTTTTATGATCTTGAAAAGATAGTTCCCGATGGCTATTTCCTCGCCTGTTTGCGGAATACTTTCATGATAATGAATGATATATCCGGCCAAAGTCTCGTAGTCGTCCGACTCCGGAAAATCGTATTTGTAGGTCTTGTTAAGATAGTCAATCTCCAGTCTGGCCGAGAAAATCCTGTCGTTTTCGTTGATGGTCTTCTCAATGTCGTCTTCCTCGTCGTATTCGTCTTCAATCTCTCCGAAAATCTCTTCCACAAGGTCTTCAGTGGTGATGATGCCTGCCGTTCCACCAAATTCGTCAACGACAACAGCTATGCTCTGGCGTTTTTTCGACAGACGTCGCAGCAAATCCTGGGCGCCGTATGTCTCGGGATAAAACTCAATCTGACGTACTTTTTCGCGGATAGTGTCGCCGCCATGAAGCAGGTCGTTGATGTGTATATATCCGATGATATTGTCGATATTGTCTTCATACACAAGGATTTTCGAGTGTTTTGTCTCTTCGAAAATCCTCTTCACCTCGTCCATGCTCTCGTTGATTTCGATGGCCTGAATCTCGTTGCGCGGCTGCATGCATTCGCGGAGCTTAACTGTCTGAAAATCAAGGGCGTTCTGGAATAACTCTATGCCTTGTTGTATGTCTTCGTCCTCCTCGTTGGGGTCGGCATATTCCTTGAGATAATCGTTCAAATCGACAGGAGTGAGTTTGTAGTCCTCTGGCGCAATCTCCATCCTGAAAATGTATTTGATGATAAGCTCCGAGATGCCTATGTATATGAATATCAACGGATAAAGTATGATATATACTATCATCATCGGGAGCGCCATCACGTTCATTAGCTTGTTTGGGTTTATGCGGAACAGCGTTTTGGGGATGAACTCCGCGACGAGTAAAACGAGGAGCGTCGAGATTATGGTCTGGCATAGCAACACCACAAATTCATTGTTGATGGCATCGGGAAGTATCGATCTTATAGGGTCGCCAAGCAATAAAGCCATGTAGATGCCATATATCACGTTGGCGATGTTGTTGCCTATGAGGATGCAGCCCATAAACTGCGACTGATGCTTCACGAAGTTGTTGATGAGCTTGGCCGAGAAGCGTTTTTTCTTCAGGTCCAACTCGAGCTTCAGACGGTTTGAGCTGACAAACGATATCTCGACACCCGAAAAGAGCGCCGAAAAAAACAATGATATTATAATCACTACCCAGTTATTCATCGTCTTCCACCTCTATAGTAGCCCTGATGCCGAAAATCTCACGCCTTGAGAAGTCTTCGTTGGCAGTCATACTGTCGCCGTAAATAATCTTCTCCGGACTTGTGATTTTCACCAAAGTGCCAGTGTAAATCTTCTTTTTTTTCTGGTCCCAGACCAGGTTTTCGGTCTCCAGCGTCTCGTCGGTCTGTAGGTTTTTCACCACCACGTTATGCTTGGCGTAAATGAGCTGTTTTTTCTCAAAATTCACGCCGTAGTCGCCACGAATCATCGAGGTGACAGCGGTGTCGCCGCTATCAAACATATAAGCGACAAAACCTTTGGGGAACTCGAGCATCAGGCTGTCTTCGTCGTCGAGGCTGCGCATCACAGGAGCCTCAAGCTTCGCCACCATCTTGCCTGAATCGCTGCGTTCGATGACCACATCATACGCCATCAAGCCCGAGATGGTGTCGTAATCGACAAACTGTTTGACCTTCTCTATCGGGTTTTCACAAGAAAACAACATCATAACAAGATGTGCTATGATGTTGATTTCCAATACTATATAAATCAGTCTTTTCAATTATTCGAAAATCTTGCCTTTGTGGTTTCGTTAATCCAGCATTCAACCTGGTATTCATCGCCTTCAAACACATTGTAGAAGAATGCGTCTTCGCTGGTCGGGAACATCTTCGAGTAATCTCTGATCATCTCGTCGGCTTTAGCCTTAATTGACGAATCGACTTTCTTTGCTTTTTCAAACTGATCGACGGCTGCCCAATACACTGATTTTGCCTGGAGTGGGTTGGCGCTGCAGTCCTTGCCGCTTGAAGCATAGAGGTAACCGATAATCATGTAAGGCTCGCCATCGGTCTTGTCGAGTTCGATAGCTTTTCTTGCATATGTGCGGCCCTGCTCGCCTTTGCCTTCCTTAAGCATGATCTGGGCGAGATATTTGTAAGCCTGCTGTGCCGACTTCACGTCCTGCGACTTTGTGGCTTCGAGCAGATAGCTGATAGCCTTGCTGTATTCCTGGTCGGCGAGATATCTTTTGCCAATGAAATAAGCTGACTCCGGTGATGGGTTGAGCTTGTGCAACTTGATGGCGACGGCGAGATAGAGGTCGGTCTTGTCGCAGCTTCTTGCTGAGAGCACTGTGGCGATCTTTTCGAGCAACTCCACATTGTCCGGGTCGGCGTCAAACTTCTTCTGATAGATAGCGACGAGGTCCTCGCAGTTGGCGTATGGCTGTACCATGCCTTCGAGGTTTTCCTTGGTCTGTGAGTAGTTTGTCAGCATCTTCTCGTTGTTTTCTTCGGTGTATTTCTTGATGTTGAAATCAACGATATCGCTCAAACGGCCGTATTCCTCGATGATTGCCGCAGCGTCGAGCTTGTTGGCTTTCACCATGTTGATGACTGTGGTGAAATAAGCATCGATGAAACCGTAGTTGCTGTTGTTGCCGTCGATGTCGATAGCGCCTTTCAAAGCCTGATAGGCTTGTTCCATGCGTGATGGGTAAGCCATGAGGTCGCGGCCCATACGTCCCTTGATATTGCCAACCTGATTGCCGGCGTTCTTTGTCGATGGGAAGTACTGGATACGTGCCTCGTAAAGCATCACGATGGTATCGACATATTTCTCAATGGTTGCCGGGTCTTTCACATTTTTCATGAGACCAGCCTTGACGATGGTGACACCGTCAACCATAGTTGACTCTCTTAACTCAGGGCAGTTGAGGAACACTTTTCTCCATGATGCGACCATGGCAGGGTTAGCCTCTGATTTCTTGTCCCAGTTCTTGTAAGCTTCCTTGTAGATGGAATAATCTGTTGTGCAATCCATCTTTTCTTGTGCGAATGCCAATGATGACACGCTTAATACAGCTCCTAAAAATAAAACTTTTCCTAATTTCATTTTTCAAATATTTTTAATTACTTATACCTTCTTTTTACGAACCATTTGTCGTGCAATGATATGCCGAACGAAATGTTGAAATATGACTCTTGGATGAGATGGTTGGTCGTGGTGCCCATCTTGCCGTACTCGAAAGCGACATTGACAGATGTCATGGCACGTGTGATAGGGAGACCGAAGCCGAATGTCACACCATATTTATTAATTGATGTTCCATAGATGTTCAGATTCGTCTGGTCGTAGTGCAAGCCCGCGCGGTAGGTTATCTTGCGGAAATAGCTGGAAACGCTGGTGTTTGTTGGTGTGAAGCTACCTCCAATAGCGATGTTCCATGAGTTTTGCAACGAGTCGCTGACCTGGTTCATGGAGAATTTTTCCCAGTTACCCCAGTTGAAGTCGATGCCTAAGAGCCAGCGTTCGCCTTTTTGCACTGTGATGCCGCCGCCGACACTCTGCGGATATTTCACGCTCACCTTTTCTGATTTCTTATATACGATGGTGTCGATCGGTGTCGCTGTGTTTGACCCGTAACCCTTGAACATGGTGAAAATGAATGTGTTACGATGCGCATTCATGTTGGCGGGAAGTCCGTAGGTGGCACCGATAGTAACCGAATAGTCGTTCTTGAACTGATGTTTGTAAATCAAGCCGAAGTCAAAAGTCAAATCGCTGAATTCCAGATTGTAGTGACGTCTTTCGTTATGGAAATAGATGTTGTCGGGGAAATACAATGTGGTCTCATCGATGAGATTGCCAAAGATATAATTCAGTTTGAAACCGAGTGCCAAGCCCTTATAAATCTTAAATCCGCTTGCCCAATAAAGCCTGTTGAGACCTCCGGCGCCAGTGTAGTCGATGTTATACGGATACATAAAGTCGAAGTTCTCGGTTGATGTGTAGGCGCGGTTGCTGTAAGGAGAGATACCCAATCCCATCTTAAGCCATTTTGTTACGCCGAAACCGAGGTCGAAATAGTCCAAAGATGCGTTGGAGCCTTTCTCTGAGTCCGTTGCAGTCTTATAAGTGACATATTTCATAAAGAAACCGGCGTCGAAGACGAAGGTGAGCGAGTCTATGTAGGCGTAGGAGGCAGGATTTGAACTGTTGAGTAAGTATTTGCCTTCCATCGCGTTGCTAATTCCGCCCATGGCCTGCATGATGGAGTTTGAGCGGTTGCTTCCCATGGTTCCCAAACCGAATCTCGAGTATGGTGAGGCTATGTCGGCTTGCGCAAAAACGCCACCAACCATGACAAAAATCATGGTGATTAAAAGCAGTGATTTGTGTAACTTATTGATTATCATTATATTCCAAAATCAATCTTAAGCCGTTAAACATAAAGTTTGAACTTGCAAAGGTACACGATTTTAACTTATTCTGCAAGAAAATATTGTCACCACCTGATATAAAAACGTTTAAGTCGTTGAATTTCAATGAGTAAAGATTGATAAATTCTTTTATTTCGTGTAAAACTCCGAGTTGTACGCCGCTTTGGAGGCACTCTATGGTGTCGTTGCAGACGATATTGAGTTCGTCGTGTGTTGGTGTGCAGATGGGTAGGAGGGCTGTATGCTCGTGCATCGCCTTGAAGCGCAGTTGCATGCCTGGGCTGATGGGGCCGCAAAGGTGGCGGTCATCAGCGGTGAGGATGTCGTAGGTGATGCATGTCCCGATGTCGATGACGAGGCTGTTTTGGTGTGGTTTCTCGGCGAATGCGGCGGCAACTAGGGCAATGCGGTCGGCTCCTATCTGGTGTTTGTTTGTGTAAGTCAGTGCGAAAGGAAGTTTCGTGTCGCTTGAAAGCACAGTAGTTTTGATGCTTTTGAGTTGCGCGATGCATTCTTTGACTTTTCCGCCGACGGACGAGATGATACCTTTATTAATATAAGGAAATTTCTCAAGCAGGCGTTTCAGGTCGTCGTTTTCTGGGTCGAAATAGTCGGTTTCGACTATGATTTTGTCGCTAAAAACGGCGTATTTCGCTCTGGTGTTGCCGATATCGATAGTTAGAATGTCGTTCATAATCAAAAGAAAATGCAAAAATAAAAAATATTTTTCAAAAAATGTTGTATGTATAAAAAAATGTTGTAATTTTGCAGCGCTAAAAAGGGGTACCATAGCTCAGTTGGTAGAGCAACGGACTGAAAATCCGTGTGTCGCTGGTTCAACTCCCGCTGGTACCACGGAGCAAAATGCTAATCGAAAGAAAATCAATCGGTTAGCATTTTTTATTTCGTGTTTTTGTACCCTGCAAAACTACTCATTTTTCACCTTAACTCATGCTCTCAATTCTGGGGTACGTTATAGGGGCTTAGACGGGGGCTTAGACGGGGGATTAGCGGGCGATTCCTGCCGGCTGATGCTGGGTGATGCAATGGATGTTGCCGCCGCCGTAGATGAGTTCAATCGTGTTGACACCGACGACCTTGCGATCGGGGAACATCTTCTGCAGCTGTTTCAGCGCCAAGGCATCGTATTCGTCACCATACTGGGGAACAATCACACCG
>Ga0310690_10006132_pt1 | contig 15954 bp, 12 predicted proteins | sample AusTroGonzalo_MG_2_FD_207661 | JGI IMG/M metagenome (GOLD analysis project Ga0310690, IMG submission 207661) | Bovine rumen microbial communities from tropical cattle in Woodstock, Queensland, Australia - Gonzalo_04 (v2) (version 2) | ecosystem: Host-associated > Mammals > Digestive system >... | reverse complement strand
CTACCACTGGAGTAGCCGATAGAGATGGCTTGCTTGGTCGTATCTTTCTTTTCCGTCTGTGCCTTGGCAATCAGTGTGACAGCCAAGGCAAACATGATGGTCCATTTCCTCATATTCACTTTTCACTTCTCATTATATCTGTCCGGCTTCCACCATCAGCACCACACGCTCCGTTAGACGGTCTGTGCCTTCAGCATCGTAACCTTTCTTCAAGCTGGCGCCAAAGGCCCAGGCAAAGGTCTGCCAGAATCCTGCGCGAAAGGGACCCATAAAGGCCTGGATCATTTCATAACTCGATGAGTGGCACTCTCGGTCAATCAATTTGATGAGCAGTTTGCCTTGTGAATAGGTCAGTTTCTTCATTCTCGGTTTGTAGGTGCGGAAAATCTCACTCTCCACTTTCTTCATGTGCGCCTCCTTGGCCTCTTGTGTGGGCAGCATTTCCAAAGCCTCCGTCGTCTCGTAGAGCATCTGCTTGGCTTCTTTGGCTATCGGGAGGACTTTCTTCACGTTCGTCACCAAACGCATATAGGCCTGGGCCTGTTTCTTGTTCTTAAAGGTCAGTTCCGGATAGACATAGACATTGTTCATCTCCATATATTGAATACTATCGCCATCGACCAGCACCTTGCCGATTTTCACCGTGGGAACAAACGTCGGGGAGTCCATCTCCGCCAACACCTGCTCAGCCGTGATCCGCTCGTCCTGGGCGGAAGCAATGAGAAGTGAGAAGTGAAAAGTGAAAAGTATCACAATCACTCTGATATATGGACTTGTCTTTATCATTTCGGTTGCAAAGATACAAAAAAATACGAAGCGGTAGCAAATTTTTCGCTTTTCACTTTTCACTTTTACCTTTTTTTATTATCTTTGCAACGTAATCTTAAAACAAATGACGTATGAAGGCACATATCGTATGTATATTATTGGTATTGTCGCTGGTTGCCAAAGCGCAGTCGGCGCATGAGTGGGAATCTTATCTTCGGGAAGTCGTGACGGTCGAAGATGTAGGCACTGAGATGTGGGAAGAGATGTACGAACAGTTATGTGAACTCGATCAGCATCCGATGGACCTGAACCATGCCTCTCGGGAGCAGTTGGAACAATTGCCGTTTCTTTCGGCTCAGCAGGTAGAGGAGATGATGACGTATATCTATCAATACGGTCCGATGAAGTCTTTGGCAGAACTGCAGATGATTCGTTCGCTGGATTATCAGCGACGACGGTTGCTTGCTTATTTCGTTAAAATCGATGATGACGAACAGAAACGGCGCTTTCCCAGTGTGAAGACGATGGCGCAATATGGCCGACATGAACTGCTGGCGACGGCAAAGGTCCCCTGCTATGAACGAAAGGGTGACCGCGAGGCTTATAAGGGCTGGCCTTATCGTCACTGGTTCAGGTACCAGTTTTCTTATGGTGATGAGGTGAAGGCCGGACTGGTGGGGGCTCAGGATGCCGGAGAACCGTTTTTTGCAAACAAGAACCGTATGGGCTATGACTATTATTCCTATTATCTGCAGTTGAAGAACTGGTGGAAGTTAGAATCGCTGGTAGTAGGGAAGTACCGCGTGTCGATGGGTATGGGTCTGATAGCCAATAACAGTTTTGCAATGGGTAAGTTGTCGTCGTTACAGAATCTGGGACGCTCTGCCAGCACTTTGCGGGCGCATTCCTCGCGAAGTGCTGCCGACTATCTGCAAGGGGTGGGTGCTACTGTGCCTCTTGCGAAAGGACTCTCGGTAACGGGCTTCCTGTCGTATCGGGCGATGGATGCCACGCTCAATAAGGACGGAACGGCTGCTACCATCGTTACCACAGGCTATCATCGTACAGAGAAAGAATTGGAAAAGAAAGACAACCTCAAGAACACGACTTTTGGTGGGACTGTCCGTTATCATCAGCATGGATGGCATGCTGGCCTGAACGTGGTTGCCACGCATCTGAACCGCAAACTGAAGCCCAATACTGCTGTGCTATATCGTCAGCATGCTGCCAAAGGGACAGATTTCCTGAATTTCAGTGCCGATTATGGCTATGTCAATCCTCGTTTCGCTGTCAATGGTGAGACGGCGATGAATAAGGATGGTGCCTTGGCTACCATCAACAGCCTGAGTCTGCAATGCAGTGGGCAGGTCTCGCTGATGGCACTTTATCGTTTCTATTCCTTCCGCTATACCTCGCTCTATGGTAATAGTTTCAGCGATGGCGGCTCTGTACAGAATGAAAGTGGCATCTATGTGGGTGTGAACTGGCAACCCTCGCCCCGATGGAAGGTAATGGCCTATAGCGATTACGCTTATTTCCCTTGGGCCAAGTATCAGGTGTCGCTGTCGTCGCATGCGTTCGATAACATGCTACAGGTGTCATATCTTCGGAACGACTGGACCTTGGAGGTCCGTTATCGGTTGAAATTGCGTCAAAAGGATAATGAGAATAAGACAGCTCTGCAGACAAGGACGGAACAACGTGGACGTCTGAGTCTGAGTTATGACGGCAATTGGAGCAGTCGGACACAGTTGGATTATACGCAGATCGCTTCGGGGCAACAGGAACGGGGATGGATGGCGAGTCAGTCGTTGGGCTATCACTATCGTTGGTTGCGACTCAGTGGCGGCATGGGCTATTACCATACCGACAGTTACGATAGTCGGGTGTATCTCTATGAGTCAGGGCCACTCTACAACTACGGTTTCAGTCAGCATAGTGGTGAGGGAATTCGCTATTGGCTGATGGCGCGTGGGGAGATCGGAAAGCGTCTGATTGTTACTGCTAAATTCGGTACTACCGACTATTTCGACCGCTCGGTGATTGGTAGCAGTTACCAGCAGATCGACGGCTCGTCACAATCGGATGTCGATTTGCAGGTGCGATGGAAATTCTAAAGCAATTGGTGGTAGAGGTCGATGACCTGTTGGGCGACATTCTGCCCCTCGAACCTGCGGATATAAGCCTGACTGCGCAAGATGCGCTCTTCGCGCCCTTCAGCTCCTCGGAGTGTCTGACGAATGGCAGCAGCCATACCCTCGGCATCATCAGGTGCTACATAGAGGTTGTCGGGGCCACCTGCCTCCTCAAGACAGGAGCCTGTGCAGGCTACGACGGGCAGACCCGTACTGATGGCTTCGATGATGGGGATGCCAAAACCTTCATAGAGTGACGGGTAGACGAATGCCTCAGCCCCAGCATAGAGGTCGGGCAGTTCCTCATCTTTCACACCATGCAGGATCTTCACCCGATGCTCCAGCTGATGCCTGCGTACATAGTCGAGCACCTCATCGGTATATTTGGTGTGCCGGCCTACGACAATCAGTTGTAGGTCATCAGGCAAATACAGTAGGGCTTTTACGGCCAATAGGATGTTTTTGCGAGCCTCGATACTTCCTACGCTTAAGATATACCTGTTTTCTTCCTTCTTCCCTTTTACTTCTTCCTTCTTGAATCTGGGTGCGCAACTCTGATAGATGACGGAGATCTGACTTTCGTCGACATCGCCGAATTCCATGATGTCACGTTTAGTACATTCGCTGATGGCGATGATATGGTCGGCCTCCTTGATGGTCTGCAGGAATTTCCAGGTATAGATCTTGGTGTCGAGCCAGTGGTAGAATTCCGGATGGCGCAGGAATATCAGGTCGTGGATGGTCACCACGCTGCGGATGCCACTCTTGCTAATGCCAAAGGGCAGTTCACCACTCAGACCGTGATAGATCTGTACCCCATCGTGAAGCAGGTCTTTGACGATGCCTTTACTTCGCCACCAGGCTTTTGCAAAGGGCAGGGCGGTGTCGTGAGGATAGCAGAAGGTAATATTATCCTGAGCGACAATCTGTCCGCGCAACTCGTCACGCCCTTTGTCTGGGGCATAGAGCCGCAGATTCAACTGACGGTCCTGCTGGGCGATGTCGTTCACCAGTGTCCGTCCGTAGTTGCCCAGTCCTGTGCCGTTGCGCACGATGCGCTTGGCGTCATATCCTATTATAGCCTCTTTTCTGACCATAAATGTGAAAATACGCTGCAAAGATATAAAAAAAAAGTGAATAGTGATGAGCGAATAGTGAAGAATTAGTGAATAATTTGTATCTTTGCATTCAAATAGCAGGTGATAAAATACGATTGTTATGGCAAACTATGATGTTGAACGGCTCCATCAGCGTATCCTCCGCATCCTTATGGCTGTTGACGGCTGCTGTCGGGAGCATGGGTTGCGCTACTACATCTGGGCAGGAACCCAGTTGGGCGCCGTGCGTCATAAGGGCTTTATTCCCTGGGACGACGATATTGACATCGCCATGCCCCGTCCCGATTACGAACAGCTGATTGCCCATAGTCGTGAGTGGTTGCCACAACCTTTCGAGTTTGTGTGTGCAGAGAACGATGCGGCCTATCCCTTGCCGTTTGGTAAGGTGCAGGATGCCTCGACCACCCTCATCGAGCGGTTGCACCTGCGCTATCTCGGTGGACTCTATATCGACGTGTTTCCTATCGATGGCGTGCCTTCCTCAGGCTTGCGTCGCAAACTTCATTTTGCCCATTACGAGTATTTGAAACGGGTGCTCTATCTGTTGCATCGCGATCCCTATAAACATGGTCATGGTCCTTCGTCGTGGGTGCCTCTGCTCTGTAGACGATTCTATACGTTGGTAGGTGTGCAGCAGAAGATCCGTCGGCTGTTGCTGACTTATGACTATGAGCGCTCGACATTGGTGGCCGACTACGACGACGGTCAGCGCGGGGCGATGAAACCTGAGATTCTGGGCACGCCGCAGCCCTATCCCTTTGAGGGAGAACAGGTGATGGGCGTAGAACAGGCAGATACCTATCTCACCCGAAAATACGGTGACTATATGGTGATACCAGATGGTGACCACCAGCGACAGCACAATTTCCATGTGCTCGACTTCGACAAACCCTATTCTTCCTATCAAGCTTCAGTCCAATGAAAAATGTAGTGGTTGACTTTTCGCATCTGGCGGATATGAACGGTTTCGGTGAGATAGCCCGAAACTATGCGCCGTTGCTGGCTGAGACTCAATTGGACGACATACACCTGATCTTTATCGTGCCTGATCAGCTTGTGGGGACCTTCGGCCCTCATATTGACTATATCCGTCGCAGCAGAAAACGTGAAGACCTGAAGCGGTTGACGTGTCATATAGACTTGTGGCATGCCACAGACCAGCAGTTTCATCTGCGAGGTGGTGACAAGCAGACCATCCAGTTGTTGACGGTACACGATCTGAACTTCCTGCGTGAGAAAAGCGGTCTGCACCGTTGGCGACATATCGTACAGCTGAACTGGCGTATGCGGCGCAGCGATTATCTGACGTGTATCTCACAGTATGTGAAGGACGATATTCTGGCCCATTATCCTATCGGTGACAAGGCACTCGATGTGATTTATAACGGCATCGCCAGCCATGAGGATGAGCCGCAGCAACGTCCGTCGTTTGTCCATGATGACAAGCCCTTCTTTTTCACCATCGGACAGATCCGGGAGAAGAAGAATTTCCAGACGTTGGTGCCGATGATGAAGTATTTGCCTGACTATAGGCTTTATATCAGCGGTGATGACCATTTTGCTTTCGCCCAGGAATTGCAGAAGTTAATAGAAGCAGAGGGCGAGGGACGTGTGATGATGACGGGAAAGATCAGTGATGCGGAGAAACGCTGGCTCTATTGTCATGCGCAGGCATTCCTCTTCCCAAGTCGGTTGGAAGGCTTCGGCATCCCTGTGCTTGAGGCGATGCGCTACCGTTGCAAGGTCTTCTCTTCGCGTTTCAGCAGTCTGCCCGAGGTATGTGGCAATCATGCCACCTACTGGGATGATTACGAGCCTGAAGCAATGGCAGCAGTTGTGCGTGAAGGGGTGACTGCCTGGCAGAAAGAAGGTCCAGAGGCTACGGCAGCCTTGGAGCATTCGTTAGGATTTAACTATGAATCGTATACTTCAAGCTATATCCGACTATATCGCCAGCTCCTTGCAGAAGGCAAGTAGCTGATTCCATACGTTTTCTATCGTCGCATCATTGGCATCGATGCCCCAGGCCAGAATATCCGTGTCTTGTGGTAGCCATGTAGTCTTGCTGGCGAGAGGGGAGCAGACGACGAGTGAAGGTTTGCCCATCGCATGGACGATGTGGCGGCCGCCTCCCTCATTGCCGAAGTAGGCAGTGCAGTTGGCAGCCATAGCGGCTAACTCGCGTGGCGACTTGGCCTGAATCTGAAGGAAGAGATGCGGGTTGGCACCTAGGTGCTCATAGATACGACGGGCATTCTCGGCCTCGCGTCCTGGGGCATAGTTGAAGAGGAGTTGCAGGTGAGGGAAGGTGTCGAGCAGACGGCGTAGCGTTTCTGTCATACGGTCTTCTGCCCACGTCTTGTTCTCGAGTTTCGCCGTCACCCCCACGAGCATGACAGGACGGCTGAAATCGATACCCTCGTACTGCATATAGGTGCGGAAGTCGGTTTTCTCTTTTTCCGTGATGCTGAGTGACAGATTACGATCCGTGATGGCAGGCTTTAGGGGCTCTGCCAACTTCAGGTTGTGGGTAATCATGCTCTCGTCGTCCTCGCAGCCTTCAATACGGTGGTTGTAGATGCCGAGGGTATAGGGCTTGCGGATGCCGATACGCATTTTGCTATGTAGCGAGAAGAGGGCGAAGGGCATCGTGTTCAGCGTAGAACGCATGTCGATGATGGCATCGTAGCGCGTCTGGTGTACCGTCTGCCATACCTTTCTGAGATAGGTGAGCGGAGCGTGACGCTCGGCATCGCTGAAGGTGATAATGCGGCTGATAGCCGGATGACCTTCGAAGAGAGGTGCTATCCGCTCGTTAAGCACAAAGTGGAGTTCTGCATCAGGAAAACTGCGGTGCAGCGTACTGAGTAGGGGGGTGGCCAGGATGGCATCGCCCATCTGTCGGAAGCGGATAACAAGAATTCTCATAGGATATCTTCGATGGTGGTCTGTTTATAGGGACGGTTCAGATCCAGACGGAAGAAGTGGTGCTGGATCTGCTTCTCTACTGGTGGCAGCTGCATGTAGTCGCCGTATTTATTGGAGAGGTATTCATCATAATGCTCTACGCCAAGGAACTGTTTGTCCTCGAAGGGATAGACTTGCGGCGTGCCGAGGATGCGCTTTTCAATGACACCCCGTAGGCCGTCATCGTAGTCGCAGACGTAGTCGGACTCGTCGTAGGGATATTTCGTCATATAGCTTTTCACCTTGTTCTGCAGGTCTTCGAGGGAATAAAGCTTATGCAGTAGCCAAGGGAGCCACGAACGGGGACCTTTGCCGTGTTTGAAAGGATCTCGTCCGCGGAGGAACAACAGATGTCGCCAGAACTTATAACGCTTGAAGTGCGACTTCCGTTTCTGCTCATCGGCTGGGGCTCCGTCGATGGGGAAAACATCGATATAGATACCCTCGAGGAACTTGAAGTCAGGCCGCTCAAGTACCGTTGTCGAGGCATCCTCGATCTTCGCGAAGGGGTAGGGATAGGTAGGGTCGGTCTCTGGGGCAATGACCTCGTAGGGCTGGGGCAGCCATTCGCGCCAGTGACTGATGAGCTGTTCGTAGTCTGGACGCGGCATACAGATGTCCATATCGTCGTCCCAGGGAATGAATCCCTTGTGACGTACGGCACCGAGCATCGTTCCTGCCCAGAGGTAATAACGCAGGCCGTGTTCACGGCAGACGGTATCGATGGCTTCCAGATTGCCGATGATCTTCCGTTGCAGGATACGGATGTCGTAGTTGGTTTCGTTGTGTAGTCTCATAATTCCAGCTTGAATTCTATCTCTCTTTTTTTCATATATCTTTGCCAGAAGTCGGCACGAGCCTTCATCGTGATGTCGATACAGGCCTCGGGGTCGAAATGTCGCTGTCGGGCATAGGCTTCGACGAGCAGACGGATGAATCTTTTGGGTCCCCAGAGACGAATAAAACTCTTACAGCCGCTATTTATGTCGACGGCTCCGAAACGCATGCGGTTGATGTCGACAACGGAGAAGTGATACTGTCCGTCAGACGTCTGTTCCCACAGGATATTACCTGGCGAGAAGTCGAGGTGGAGCACTTCCTGATCGTGCATGTAGGCTGCATAGCGAGCCAGTGCTTCGGCCAGGGGCTCGTATCGTTCTGGTGTCGCATCGCCCAGTTCATAGAGCAGATGGCTGTAGGGACATTGCAGGCTGACGAAATAACTCTCCTGCAACAGTCCGATGGCATTGCGGTCTTCGATATAGGCTACCGCTTCAGGGGTCTCAATACCTTTGGCGAGCAGACGCTCCGGATAGGTGAAGGCGCGGATGCCCTTGGGTTGACGGATGCCTGTGGAATAAATCAGATTATTTAACAAACGAGGCTTGCGGAAACGCTTGACATTCAAAGGTGTGCCGTCATCGGCCTCGAAGCGCTTGATGAGGTTTCTGCGTCCGCCATAGATATAAGTGCCGCCATCGTCCATGATGGAAGGCAACTGACTGATATAGTCGCGCAGGTGCTCGTATTTGGGGTTGATGCTGATATGTCGACTCATGATTCCTTGAATTCTTCTCTTGGAATGGCTTTACCGTTGACCATCACATACTGACGGTCGAATTCCTCGTGGGTACGCTTCCAGCGGTTGTGCGTCCAGAGGTAGTAGGAGGGGGCACGACGGATGGTCTCTTCCAACATCTGGAAGAAACGGCGGGTGATCTCATTGTCAGGTTCCTGAGCAGCGTGGGGAGAGACCAGTCTGAAGGTGCAGACATATTGTCCACGACGCGGACGCTCCATCTCGACATAGAAGACAGCATCGTCCATCTTTCGCATGATACGCTCGCCGCCAGTGAATACGGGCGTATCGTGGTTCAGGAACGGCAGCCACAGATGGATATTATGCCAACGGGGAGCCTGATCGCTGATATAGCCGAAGAGCGAACGACGGTTGTCACGCTTGAAGGTGATGAGATGACGCAGGATATCCTGTTTGGGGATGCAGTCGCCACCATGGGCCTTGCGGATATCGATGAACAGCTGGTCGAAGGCGTCATTATAGAGGGGGTGGTAGATGAGGCCCATCACCGCCTCTGGGTGTCGCTTGAAGGCCAGTCCTGTGGCGGAGAGCCACTCCCAGTTGCAGTAGTGTCCGAGGATGGCGGCACAGTCCTGTCCATTGTCGAAGCATTGCTCCAGTTGTTCCACACCTTTGAACTCGATACGTCGGAGCAGTTTTTCGTTGCTGATGCTAAGCAATTTGACAGTCTCTACGAAATAGTCGCAGAGCCAGTGGTAGAACTGTCGGCTGATCTGTTGCAGCTCGGTTTCGTCCTTCTCAGGGAACGATGACGTCAGATTTTTCCACACGACCTTCCGTCTGTACCTTATGATATAGTAGATGAGCAGGAAAAGCCCATCTGATATCAGATAGAGCAGCCAGAACGGCAGCAGTGATATGGCGTAGGTAAGGCCATAGAGCAGGCGGTAGGAGAGTCGCTTCATTATCTGTGGATTAAATCGTCGGTGGTGGTCTGCAGAATCGCTTTGTTGAGGCGCAGCAACTGCTCCTGGTCCGTGCTTTTACTGACGGAGAAGCGGCGGGCGTCGAAGTCGTAGAGGATATACCCTGTTGAATCGATGAGTAACTGGGCGTTATTGTAGTTATGTACAGCAGTAGGATGCAGATAACTCTTGGAAAGCACGTCGCGACTGAAACGGAAGTTGTCGTGAGGCAATGAGAGTTGTCCCAACAGCGTGGCACAGATATCTGTTTGGTTACACAGTGTCGTAATGGTACGTGGTTCCTTTATGGCACCCCCCACCATCAGCAAGGGGATATGGTTGCGGAGCAAGGGTTGCTGTTCGTCGACTTGCTTGTAATTGATGCCGTGATCCGCTACAAGTACGATGAGCAGGTTCTGCCATTGGGGTGTCTGCTTCAGTTTGTCGATGAAGTTGCCAAGACAGTCATCCAAATAACTGAAAGCATTAAGCACCTCGTCGTCGAGACGTTTTGTGGGTACGTCCCACGGCTCGTGACTGCTGAGGGTGGCGTAGCCGATGAGTGCCCGTTCCGGATGCAGCGTATCTGTGGGTAGTTGGGTAATCTGTTGATAAAGGGTGGCAAAGGTGATGTCATCTCTGACACCCCATTCCGATGTATTCTGTTCTTCTCTCGAAAAGTCATTCTTCCACGTCAGTGTCTCCCAGCCTGTGGCGATGAGATAGCTGCGCATGTTCGTGAAGTTGATGTCGCCGCCATAGAGGAAAGAAGTCTGATAACCTTCCTTTTGGAGTGCGCTGGCAATGCTAGGTAGTGAACGGCTCTTTTCAGGCATCTTCATGACAGACAGGGAGGGGAATGAGGGATAACCGCTCAGGGTGCAGACGGTGCCGCGATCCGTACGCCAGCTGTTGCCGTAGCATTGACTGAACCAGATGCCTTCCTGTTTCAGCTGTTGTAGTTTGGGCATGACATTTGCAAACTGTTCACCGCAGCTTTCCAAGAGGATGATGACGATGTCAGGCCTTTGGGTGTTAAGCAGTGTGTCGGTGCCTATGCTCTCTGTCGTATAGACGTCCTTCACGAGCTCGGCACATTCCGACGGTTCCATAAACGCATACGCATTGTCGTTGCTCAATTGGTGACTCAGCGAGTAGATGAAATTAAACACAGGATTGACGGCTGAGTGGTTCAGGAACTGGTTCTGCGAGTAATACACCTGTCCGATGTTGGTCGTCGATTCATCGATGCCCCCACGAATACCAATCACCATCAGCGGAATGAATAGAGAATAGATAATGGTGATTAGTAAGCGCCGGCCTTTCTGAACAGGTTTGAAATTCATCTTGGGATAGCCTAGCCAGACTAGTCCGGCTAGTATGACTAGTATCGCTAGTCTGACTAGCAGATAGCCCGTTGATACGCTGGCGGCAGCTTCGTTGGGGGTAGAAAGGTATTGCAAACAGGAGGCATCGAGCTTAAAGCCCCAGAAGGGATAGAGACTGGTGTCGGCTATGAAGACAAGGGCAAAGGCGATGGCTATGATAGCGTAATAGATGTGGTATATCCGCTTTAGCACTTTCTGGTTATTCCACCAAATGCTGACAATTGTCAGTAGGAAAGGAATAATCAGGAAATAGAGTGCCGTGGAAAGGTCCAGCGATAGACCGTGGGTGATGACCTGCCAGACATCGTCAAACGTAAAGTCGTGTCCCTCGCGACAGGAGAGCATGAAACCTATCTTGGCGATGATAAAGACCACCACCGTCCACAGATACATCCTTGTCAGATAGATCACCCTTTCTCTCATCCCTATACTTGTTGCATATCGTGGAGTTTTTTGTAATATCCGTCAATGTTGAGCAGATCCTCATGTGTGCCTCTTTCCACGATACGGCCTTCGTGGATGACACAGATCTCGTCGGCATTCTTGATGGTCGATAGACGGTGGGCGATGGCTACGGTCGTACGCGTCTTCATCAACCGTTCCAAGGCATCCTGTACCAATCGCTCACTTTCCGTATCCAAGGCCGAGGTGGCTTCGTCGAGAATCAATATTGGTGGGTTCTTCAAGATGGCACGGGCGATGCTCACACGTTGACGCTGCCCGCCAGAGAGTCTACCGCCGCGATCGCCAATGTTCGTTTCAAATTCAGCTTCGGAGGCCATGATGAAGTCGTAGGCGTTGGCGATGCGTGCAGCCTCCTCAATCTCGTCGTCAGAGGCATTGTCCACGCCAAATGAGATATTGTTGCGGAAGGAGTCATTGAAAAGAATCGCCTCCTGGTTGACATTGCCTATAAACTGTCGCAGATCATGGATGCCAAGATCCTTTACGTTGATGCCATCAATAAGCACCTCGCCCTCCTGTACGTCGTAGTAACGAGGAATGAGATCGACGAGTGTCGACTTGCCGCTACCGCTCTGTCCTACGAGAGCGATGGTCTTGCCCTTGGGGATGGTGAGGTTGATATCCTTCAGTACCCATTGCTCAGCATATTTGAACGATACATTCTTAAACTCTATCTGGTGCTCGAAACTCGACAGACGTTTGGGATGGGCTGCCTCCTTGATGGTGTTCTCGGCCTTCAGGATCTTGTCTACACGTTCCATCGAGGCCAGACCTTTCGGAATGTTGTAACCTGCCTTTGAGAAATCCTTCAGCGGTTGTATGATGCTATAGAGAATCACCATATAGTAGATGAAGGTAGGACCAGTGATCGCTTTGTTATTCAATACGAGGATGCCGCCGAACCACAGCACGATGATGATCATGACTGTTCCTAAGAATTCCGACATCGGGTGTGCCATTGACTGGCGGATGTTTACGCGCATGATATCGTTGCGGTAGGCGGTGTTGATCTTGTTGAAACGTTTGTTCATCTTATCTTCTGCACAGAAGGCCTTGATGATGCGTAGACCACCCAGCGTTTCCTCCACCTGACTCATCGTATCACTCCACAAGGCCTGAGCCTTGATACTCTTCTGCTTCAGTCGTCGTCCGATGATGCCCATAAACCATCCGAAGACAGGTACGAAGATGATGGTAAACAGCGTGAGCTGCCATGAGACGAAGAGTAGCGTTGCGAAGTACACTATGATGAGAATGGGATTCTTGAATAGCATATCGAGACTCGACATGATGCTCGATTCTATTTCCTGCACGTCACCACTCATCCTGGCAATGATGTCGCCTTTACGTTCTTCACTGAAGAAACCCAATGGCAGAGAGGTGATCTTCTGATAGAGTTGATTACGAATGTCACGTACCACACCCGTGCGTATCGGGATAATTGTGGCGGATGAGAGAAAGTAAGCGCCTGTTTTCAAGGCAGTAGTCAGGGCCAGGAACAAACCAATGAACAGCAGTGTCGTTGTTTGGCCGTATTGGGCGATGAGCTGACTCACGTAGTAGTTCAGGTTGTTCATGAGCACATCTTGCACGTTCCCCCAATCCCATGCCATCAGAGCGGTTGCTGCTTTGGCCTCACCGGTCTGAAACAGAATCTGCAGGATGGGTATCAGTGCTGCAAACGAGAAGATGTTGAGCACTGCCGACAAGATGTTGAAGATGACCGACAACACCAGGTATTTCTTATAGGGCGGCACAAACCGCCTCAGTACATTCAGGAATTCTTTCATTCTATTATTAACTTGTCATTGGTCATGCGTTGCATGTATTGTTGTATAATGGATTGCATTTGTCGTGTCATTTGTCTCAACGTATCCTGAGACATGGTCTTCATTATGTTTCGGGTGAGCAGCGAGTCGGTGCGGTATTGGTAGACGGCTGTCACATCCCGACCGTCGAATTCTATAGCGTAGTTGCCTTTCACAAACTCATAGCCGTTGGAACTGCTTACCCAGTGCAGGGCGTAGGATTCTTCGGATGATGGGCTGAGCATATCTTTTCCGAAAGCCAGATAAGGACGGTCGTAATGCAGGTAGGAGAGGACTGTCGGCATGATATCCACCTGTTCTACGATGCGCTGCTGATCATAACCGTGTAAGGTGCTGTCGCCCGGCGCATATAAAATGATAGGCACGGCGTAATTGCCCAGTGTCGTGGTGTAATAAGGATCTACAGGTCCACTAGTATGATCAGCGGTAATGACGAAGAGGGTGTTCTTGAACCAGGGTTGCTTCTTGGCTGTTTCGAAGAACAGTCGCAAGGCATTGTCGGAATAGGAGACACATTCCTGCACAGGGTTCTCTCCCTTTGGGAAGACATCCTTATAGCGTTCAGGAACGATACAGGGTGTATGTGAGGAGGCTGTAAAGACGGCTGTCATGAAGGGCTGTTTCATATCGCTCATGGTCAGCGCGTAATACTGCAGAAACTCTTCGTCCCAAATGGCCCAGGTCCCGTCGTAGTCGTCATCACCATGGAAGCGATTGTCGGCATTATATTCTGTACGGCCATAATACTGTGCAAAGCCTGTGGCTCGTGCGAAGGCCTGAAATCCCATAGAGCCATTTTGTGCACCGTGGAAGAAGGCTGTTGTATAGCCCTTCTGCTCTCCAAGTTCTCGTGCAAGACCAGACATCCTGTTCAGTGAAGCCGGTGTGAGGAATAGTGGCTCTACAAAATTGGGTAGTGCTGACAATACCGATGGCATTCCCTCGATACTCTTTCGTCCGTTGGCATAGGAATATTGCCAAGTCATTGCCCCGTGGGTAATCAATGAATCGAGGAAAGGCGTAAAACCTTTGTAGGTTCCCCCATGCAACGTCTGGTTATAGAAGCCAAAGTGCTGTTTGCCGAAACTTTCCAGAATTAACACCACCACGTTCTTGGGTTGGAAAGCCAACGAATCTGTGGGCATGTGAATAGGCGTAAACAAGACTTCTGCCTCCTGGTCGCTCATGTAGTCGGGTATTACCATCGGCTTTTTACTGAGGGTGCGATAGATGGAGAAGGGCGTGTTTAGCACAATGCCCGTTTCTGCAGGTCGGTTGACATATTGGTTGGCATTGCTGATGGTAATAGGTCTTACGGCATGGGTAAAACCGCCTCGCATGCCTCCAATACAAAGTGGCACGGCTATCGCCAAGGAGATGACCTGAACGATATAATAACCTGACATACTGCGGATGGTCTGGCCTTGGCGTATGTCTGATGGTCTGGGCCGGAAAAGTTTCCATAGTAACCATGTGAACACGCCTGCCAAGATGACAAGATACCAGTTGACCAGGAACTGCTCAGCGAATATCTTCGTCATGTTGCCTGCACCTTCATGGCTGAATTCGGCGAAGACGGTGGTCGTTGTCCGTTTGCCCGTAAAGGGGAAATAGACACAGTCAATGAGATTGGCGTAGACAGCTACGGAATTTGAGATGACATAGATCCATCGGATGACCTTATAATAAGCCGAATGTTCTTTCCAATGTAAAGGCAGCAGGAATGCCAAGATGACTAGGGCGTTGGTATAAAGAATGGCCGAAGTATCGAATAACATACCTGCAGAAAACAGACTAAAGGCATGACTCCAAGTAAGGGTGTCTGCATATAAGTTCCAATTGGTCAGCAGGAAAACCAACCGACATAGGGTGAAAAGCACATAGACAACAAGCAGGTTGCTCAATAGTGCCAGAATGGGATATCTGTTGAAAGAAAACTTCATCATCCGTTGCTTTGTATGTGCAAAGTTACGCAAAAAGCGTGAAAAATGGCGTCGATATAGGTTATTATTCATATTATTTTAGTATTTTTGCATTTGAATTGAGTATTTTAGAGCGTTTTTGGTCATGAAACGATTGAAATTATGCGTGATGGCGCTGCTTGTGAGTCTGGTGGCAATCTGGGTGTGGACACGCTGGGATGTATGGTTCCATAATCCTGAGGAGCAGGCTTATGTTCCATCGACAATGCCAGAGCATGTGTTGCTGACGTTCGGTGGACAAGACGGCTCGTCGCGAAACATCAGTTGGCAGTGTGACACGGTTGTCAGGCCCTCCTGTGTGGAACTGGTGTGTCTTGCCGATAGTGACACCTTGCAGATAGCAGCATCGGGCGAGGTGTTTCGCTCACGTAGCGGACAGGCAGCCTACTATTGGGCGCGACTGTCTGGACTGAAGCCTGATCATCACTATGCTTATCGGGCCGTGACTAACGGCAATCCTTCGCCTTGGTATCATTTCCAGACCTATGCCGATAATCGTCAAAAGTTATCATTCCTCTATGTGGGCGATGTACAGGACACTATAGGTGGTCAGGCTAACCGTCTTCTGCGCGAGGCACTCAACCGTCATCCAGAGAGTGAGTTCCTGGTTTGTGGCGGTGACTTGACAGATCGTCCTACCCATCAGCATTGGGAAGAGGCCTTCCTTGATATCGATAGTGTGGCACAGGCAATGCCCTTGTTAGTTGTAACAGGCAATCATGATTATCTCAAAGGGATTATCATGCGCTTGGAACGGCGTTTCTCATTGGTGTTCTCCTACTTTCTCGACTCAAAGG
>Ga0310690_10006130_pt1 | contig 15957 bp, 13 predicted proteins | sample AusTroGonzalo_MG_2_FD_207661 | JGI IMG/M metagenome (GOLD analysis project Ga0310690, IMG submission 207661) | Bovine rumen microbial communities from tropical cattle in Woodstock, Queensland, Australia - Gonzalo_04 (v2) (version 2) | ecosystem: Host-associated > Mammals > Digestive system >... | reverse complement strand
TCATCGACAATGCAGTTGCCAGCCATGTTCACACCCATGTCCGTCGGGCTCTTGTACGGGGATTCACCGAGGATGCGTGTAAAGAGAGCATTCAGAACCGGGAAGATTTCGACATCACGGTTGTAGTTGATGGTCGTCTTGCCGTACGCTTCCAAATGGAACGGGTCGATCATGTTCACGTCGTTCAAGTCGGCGGTTGCAGCTTCGTATGCGAGGTTGACCGGGTGCTTGAGCGGGATGTTCCAAATCGGGAACGTTTCGAACTTGGCATAGCCAGCCTTAACGCCACGCTTGTTTTCATGATAGATCTGGGAAAGGCAAACAGCCATCTTTCCACTTCCCGGACCCGGTGCAGTCACCACGACAAGTTCACGGGAAGTTTCAACAAATTCATTCTTGCCATAACCGTCATCGCTCACGACCAACGGGATGTTGCTCGGGTAACCAGCAATCGGATAATGGCGATAGACCTTGAGGCCAAGAGTTTCAAGCTTTTTCTGGTAAGCGACAGCACTCGGCTGTTCCTGCCAGCGGGTCAGCACAACGCTGCTCACATAAAGACCATAACCGCGGAAGGCATCGATCAAGCGGAGAACGTCCTGATCGTAAGTGATGCCGAGGTCGCCACGAACCTTGTTCTTTTCGATATCACCAGCATTAATAGCGATAATGACTTCGGCCTTGTCCTTGAGCTTTTCGAGCATGCGGATCTTGGAATCGGGAGCAAAGCCCGGCAAGACACGGCTTGCGTGATGGTCGTCGAAAAGTTTGCCACCAAATTCAAGATAGAGTTTTCCGCCAAATTTAGAGATACGTTCTTGAATTTTTTCAGATTGAGTTTTTAGATAAGCTTCGTTATCAAAACCAACTTTAAACATATTTCAAATACCAGTTTGAGTGTTTTTGACAATTATAAAAAAATGTAAACCACCATCTCAAGTCCAAAAAAATATTTTTTTGCCATATTTCTAAATTATAGCGCATACCATGTTTACTTACCGCTACAGAGAACTCGCTGTCGCCCTCGACAAGAAGGGCGAAGTCCGTTCTGCACTCGCCAAAACGCTCCGCGTAAACCCGGAAGAAATCTTCAACCTCGAAGTGGAACGTTTTTCGCTGGACTCCAGACGTAAAGGTGACTTGCGCTGGTCTTACAACGTTGTATTCGACTTGAAACGTAAAGTCCGTGCCACCGGCAACAACGCCCGCGGGCTCATCGAATCCAAACGCGAAATCCGCACGCTTGATGCAGAACCGGGCAAGAGTACAGTCCCGATGGCAACCCACGTCGACATCATCGGCGCAGGGCCTAGCGGTTTATGGGCGGCGTTACATCTTTTGCGCAAAGGTTTTTCCGTCGACATCTACGAACAAGGTAAGCAAGTCGAAGAACGCTTCCGCGACATCCGCCGGTTCTTTGTCGACCGAAAGTTCAACGCCCACAGCAACGTACTTTTTGGCGAAGGCGGAGCTGGCGCATTCAGCGATGGCAAGCTCAATACCCGCAGCCGCAACCTCTTTAGCGAAACCGTCCTCAAGGACATGGTCGAATTCGGCGTCGACGAAAGCGTCGTTACCTTCGCGAAGCCGCACATCGGCACAGACAAACTCGTACTCATGTTGCGCAAGCTCCGTGCCGAAATCGTACGACTCGGCGGACGCATCAACTTTAGCACTTACCTTGAAGATATTGAAATCAAGCAAGGAAGAATTACGGCCATTAAGCTGAGAAAGGTTCCCGCCACCTCGGGAATGACATGCGCCAGCACGGAAGTCACGGAGTCGCATTGGAAACCGTGCGAAGCGTTGGTTTTGGCTGTCGGTCATTCGGCCCGTAATGTTTACGAACTGCTCCACGCCCGCGGTGTCGCGCTTGAAAGCAAGGCGTTTGCCATGGGCGTTCGCGTAGAACACCCGCAGACGCTCATCAACAGACGCCAACTCGGAAACGTCGACACGAACCTCACCGGTGCTGCCGAATATTTCCTCGCCACGCCGACGCTCAACAAGACATCGAGCGCCTACAGTTTTTGCATGTGCCCAGGCGGAGTCCTTGTGCCGTGCGCCTCTGAACCGGGAACACTTGCGACAAACGGCATGAGCTACAGCCGCCGCAACGGAGCCTTCGCAAACGGTGCCATTGCCGTCCCGATTACCGCAGGAGCCGAAGGATTCGACATTCCTTCAAGCGGTTCGCTATTTGGCGGACTCGACCTGCAACGAAAAATCGAACGCGACGCCTATGACATCGGCGGAAAAGTTTACGCCGCCCCCGCACAAACGATCAAAAGCTTCCTCGCCCACCGCGAAGACAAATCGCTCCCCAAATCCACGTACCCTTGCGGGCTCGTACAAAGTAATCTTTGGGATTGGATGGACAAGACGATTTGCAACAGCCTCGCCGAGGGCTTCCAAAACTTTGACCGCAAGATTCCGGGATTCATCGAACAAGGTTTGATTGTCGCTCCGGAAACACGCACGAGCTCGCCCCTCCGCATCCCGCGCAACAACGAGACCTTAGAAAGCATCAACACCAAGTGCCTATTCGTTCTTGGCGAAGGAGCCGGATACGCCGGAGGAATCGTCACCAGCGCCGCCGATGGTGTTCGCCTCGCCCACTTTGCGAAAAAGGAAAAGAGTCATGAGCCATGAGGCCGCTCGTAAACTCGCTCTGAGAACGCTACGCTTTGAGCAATTCAACTCATACCTCAAGCGAAGCGACCTCAAACCTATTAACTACTAACTATTAACTAGTAACTACAAAAATGATTACACGCACGATCGACCGCAACTTTGCCAACATGCGCCTTGACAGGTACCTCCGCAAGGCATTCCCCGAAGAATCCCTCTCGGTGTTCTTTGCGGTCATCCGCAAAAAGAAAGTCCGCGTGAACGGTGTCGTCGGTAAGGCAAACCAGATGCTTGCCGAAGGCGACGTGGTAAACATTTACGAAAACTTCAAAAGCGTAAACGATTCCGAAGAAAAGGGGGGAAGCCTCCCCCTCGCTTCCGCCGCCGAAGCGGCTCCCGCTACCCCTTCGAGCGGGGACACCCCGCAACGCCCCGAAGCCAACAATGTCACAGGTTTCGCCAAGAACAAGTCCACCTGGGGCGTATCAGACGAGAGACGAAAGACGAAAGACGAGAGATTATCTTCTTGGGGAGCCAAGGAATTAGATTTTGTTGTCCAAACGGAAGATTACGTGATCGTCAACAAACCCTCGGGACTTGCAAGCCAGCCCGGCAGCGGCACGCGCCCCGGCGAAAGCCTTGTGGAATACCTCTGGGAATGGGGCCGCAACGAAGGTCTCGACTTTAAGCCAACGATTGCCCACCGCCTCGACCAAGAAACTTCGGGCATGATTATCGCGGCCCTCCACGGCGACACGCTCCGCGACTTCACGCGCCTGATTCGCGAACACGAAGTCGACAAGTACTATTTTGCCCTCATCAAGGGGAACCTCAAGAAAGACCGCGGCACCATCAACGAATCGCTTTTGCGCACAGACAGCGCCAAGGGCAGCAAGATGCTCGTCGGCCAGGACAACGACAAGGCTCAAGAAGCCATCACGCATTACCGCGTCAAGCAGCATTACGAAGGCTACGACCTCGTGAAAATCAAGCTTGAAACGGGACGTATGCACCAGATCCGCGCCCACTTCGCAAGCATCGGGCATCCGCTTCTTGGCGACACGCGCTATGGCGACTTTGCACTGAACCGCGAAGTCAAAAAGCTGTTCGGCTTGAACCGTCTATTCTTGCACAGCTGCCGCTTGGAATTTGATTGGCAGGGAGAGCACAAGGTTTTCGATTGTCCGCTCCCCAAGGAACTGCAGAGTGTCATCAAGCAGCTGAAGCCGCTCCATATCGAACGCCCCGAGAACAACTTCCAGAGACAGCGCAGACGTTAACCATTCACCAGCGGAATGACACGCAAACCGAGTGTCGCGACAGAACATTTATGTTCTGTCATGACCGAGGTGCAGCAGTCAAGCCACGAAGTGGAAAATCGAACTGGATGCTGCGCGGGGTCGCAAACTTGTCGAATGCGATTTCGTAGCTAAAATTCTTTTCGTCCACAACGCGGATCGTCCCTACGCCAAAAATCTTGTGAACAACGCGATCGCCTACGGAAAATTCAGCCGTGGGCGCTTTCTTAACCAATCCAAGGCTCTCATCGTTCAAGAAGTCCCGTTCCTGATCGACGCCAGCGATATGCGCCTTCGCCGCCTCGAGCAAATCTTCAGAAAATCCGCGGGCCACGTCCAGTTCGCCCATATCCATTTCGAGCAAGAACCTCGACGGGTAACGCGTTCCGCTCTCGCCCGCCACGCCATCCTCGGCATCGCTTAGGCAAAGCACATTCTCGGCACGCGTAAACGCCACATACGCAAGGCGGCGTTCTTCTTCGAGCTGGACCTTGTTCTGCACACGCTTTACCGGGAAAAAGCCTTCGTTCAGGCCGCACACAAAAACGTACGGGAACTCGAGTCCCTTCGCATTGTGGATGGTCATGAGCTGCACGCGATCCTTTTGTTCCGCGTCTTCATCCACGTTCGTAAAGAGCACAATGTTTTGCAGGTACTCGTCCAGCGAAGCGTCTTCTTCGTAATAATTTTCGAATTCAAGAATACCCTGCTTGAGTTCTGCCAGGTTGTCCAGGCGGTCTTCGTCGCCGTCCAAGCGCAGCATTTCTTCGTAATTCGTTTCTCGCAAAATCTTCGCCAAGATTTCAGAAACGCTCATGTCCCTGTAGCAGGAGCGATACTTTTCAATCAGCTTCACATACTCCACGACATTGCTTCGCGCCAAGAATCCCTTGCAGTCAAAATCAATTTTCTGACGGTCATTCCCGACCGATGAAAGTTCCGCCTGCGACGAAATATCACGCGCCACATCGTTCAGCAATCCCGCTTCCGAAACGATTTCCAGCAGCGCTTCGTAAAGTCCGACGCCACGCGCATCGGCAAACGCCTGCAAGATGGAAATCTTGCGAGGTCCAAACTGGCGCTTGGGCGTATTCACCGTCCGCAAGAACGACAAATCGTCAGCGTACACGAGCATTCGCAAATAGCAAATGACGTCCTTGATTTCCTTGCGCTGGTAAAAGCCGACACCGCTATAGACTTTGTACGGAATATTTTCGGCCATCAGAGCTTCTTCGACAGAGCGCGACTGCGAATGCATACGGTACAGCACCGCAATATCCTTGTAATGCATACCGCCCGCATTCTGCACGGCATTCTGGATGCGTTCCACGATCCACTTCGCTTCTTCACGAGTGTTCTTCGCATGGTAAAACACGGGAGTCTTCCCGCCAACTCGCATAGGCCTCAAGACTTTTTCAATTCTGAACTTGTTGTTCTTGATGACCGCATCCGGGACCTTCAAAATGCTCGGCGTCGAACGATAATTGTTCTGCAACAGAATCGTCTTCGTGCCCTTATGGAACTGGTCGAATTCCAAAATGCGATTGACGTCGGCACCGCGCCATCCGTAAATCGTCTGGTCTGGATCGCCCACCACGAAAAGATTCTTGTGGTAACTCGAAAGCAAATCCGCCAACTGGTACTGTTGCCCGTCAATGTCCTGATACTCATCGACCATCACGTACATCATGCGCTTGCGCCACTTGTCGAGCTGTTCCGGGAAATTCTGAAGAATGTACAGCGTCACTAGAATCAAGTCGTCAAAGTCCAGCGCATAATTCTTTTTCTGCTCGTAAAGGTAGCGGTAATAAATTTTCATCCACTTGTCGTCGGCAGCATCGGACAGTTCCAGCAAACGGTCTTTCGCAGCTTCATTTTCCGAAGGCAATTCCGCAAAAAGCGACACGTAATCCAAGTCGTTCGCCTTGCGCCCGCCAACAAAGTCAAGGACGCTACTGATTTTCAAGTCCTTGAGCGAGAACCCCAAATCCGCATAAGCCTTGCGCAAAAGAGACTTCTGGTCGTCCTCGTCCAGAATCATGAACTCTTTCGGGTAATTGAGCACGTGGATTTCTTCGCGCAAAAAGCGCACGCAGAACCCGTGGAACGTCGAAATGTAACCGCTATCGTCCCCGCCCAGAATCGAACGGATACGCTTTTTCATTTCGGCAGCGGCCTTGTTCGTGAACGTCACGCAAAGGATGTTCGCAGGCGAAATACCCATCTCCTTCACAAGATACAAGTAACGGTGCGTCAGCGTTTTCGTCTTGCCAGAGCCCGCCCCCGCCACAACGCGCACATAACCTTCGGTCGTCTCGACCGCCTCCAGCTGTTCCTTGTCCAAGCGGGAACGCACCCTCTCAAGGGAATCTACAACGACTTGACCTTTAATTTCTTGGGAGAGAGCCATACACGACCTGTATTTAGTGAACATTTGTTTTACTGCTCAAAAAGTAGTCTTTTAGTAAGACTCTGTCAAGTCAAATCATACGCATAATTTGGCATAGCAAGAATATTGGTTTTTGTCAGCCCGTTGGAAATTGTTTTTCACTGCGAAAATACAGAATTTTGGCTAAAAACGCCATTTTGACCATTGTAGCGTTTCGGTAGCCATACAATCAGGCTTGACAGAGCTGTTTTTTCAGGCTAATTATCTTTTACGCAGCGGACAGAGAACCGGTAAGAATCAGAACAAATTCGACGTCCATGTTCATGCTCAAAGCAAGACACAACACTCAATACACCGACATCGTCCCAACGACTAAACGCAAAAGTGCTCCCACCAGAAAACCAAAACGGAGCCCTAGTACCTAGACGATCAAACCCGTTACCTTTGGGGCCTTCCGACGCACCCCACTCACCAGCGGGCAATACGGAAAAGCCATAATCATCCGTTCCGTTTCCACTCGCTATCGCATCTTCGTCTTCCATTTCATAACTAAACCATCCCGACCGCGACTTGAGAACCTTGCCCGCTACGAATTTCCCTCCAACGGCCTCAATTAGAGTTTCCCATTCGCTCCGGCTCGGTAAATGCCAACCAACAGGGCAAATCCCCTGGATTCCGTCCAAATCACAATATTTACCTGGCCCGCATTCCCGCGGGTTCTCCGCGTCCGTCGCAAGCGCAATCGAATCAATGGCTGCGACCCAGCTGTACATGCGTCCGGTGATGTTGCAATTATCGGGATCGTCATCGTAACAAGTACTTCTGCCTATTAAGCTGGGCGTCTTTACGCTGTCTGCATAATTCAGATTTTCTGCCATCCAGACCTGATTACCGATTTTTACCGTCTTGTAAACTTTACCGTCGCGCTCATCCGTCATTGTTCCATACTTAACGTTCAGATTAAAATAGGACTCTTTTGGCACACTCCAATCCCAAACCTCCGAGGAACTGGATTCTATACGGGCTGCACTCGAAGACTGCGGGGGCAAACCTTGAATACAGCGGACAGAAAACCCGGATGATTTATCATGTCTAGATATGCGCGCTGTCCCTTCATAATATTCCAGTTCCATTCCGAAAACGGTTCCATGGACGCTCTCTGTCGCACTCCAGAAAGCAGTTTGTTCGCCATATCTATCACTATAAGAATAAATTAACGTGTCTCCCCCATTGAAAACCAGAGGTGGAAGCCTGTACCCTGCAGGCAGCGCAGAAAAGCCGTAGTCATCGGTTCCGTTTCCGTCTTTTTCCCACCCTTTCTGGGATTTAAGATATTTACCCGCAGTATACTCATCACCAACATAGGCAATCAAGGTTTTAAATTCATCATTTGTAGGCAAATGCCATCCACTGGGGCAAACTTCTTTTGCAGCCTCCCATGCATACAATCTGCCCAAAGCAGCACATTTTTCAGCCTTTTCTTCGTAGCACCAGCTATTGTCTTTCTGGACAGGAGTTGCGACACTGTCATCGTAGTTCAGGTTTTCTGCCATCCAGACCTGGTCCCCGATTTTCACGACCCTGTAGGTTTTACCGTCACGGTCATCAAACAATACGCCTTCAATATCGACCCATTCTCCTCCCGAGCAAACATAACCCCGGTTTTGGTCAACCACGTAGGCGGTCTTGCCCTGGCGTTTTTCAGCGCATGAGGGCAACTCGTCGAAAGCATCCACCTCCATATCGGCTTCAATCTTTTTTTCTTGACTGTTGGACGAACTAGAATCGTCTCCGCAGGCGATAATCAAGAGGGCAATTGCCGGAATCAACCAAGCTGCTTTCGTCACCATCATTTTCAATCCTCATGCTTGGCATTTTTACCAATTGGCCGTTCACCAATGGTTACCGTCTTGTAGGTTTGACCATCGCGAGAGTCGGTCATGGTCCCTGTAGTCACTGTCGAAGGATCAACAGGATCTGGAATTTCGCTAGAAGATGAAGGAGTATCGCTGCTGCTAGACAGTTCCTCATCCCTTGTTGAAGACGACGAGAAAGAAAGTCGAATAACATCAGAAGTACCCCCATCATTGACAAACTCCTCTCCGGTCACATTCACTTCAGGGCATTCTATCACCTGTTTTTCATAACCAGGAATCTCGATACTGACGCTCGCAGTTTTCACCCCGGATTTAGAATATGCCACAATTGGATACCGAGTCGTCGCATGAGCAAAGCCCTCTTCTCCTTCAAAAATCCATTCATATGAAGCCCGAACAAGCGTCATAGCCTTTATAATCTTAGTCGTTTCGTTTTTAAAGCTAAATTCCCATTTCACCGGTTCGTTTATTCTCGCCGTTTCTAAACCTGGGATACATATGCCGGCAGGTTCCTCGAGAACAAGGAGTTCCGAAGATGACGAAGGAATCACTGACATCGAAGATGACGACGGCATCACAATAGAGATTGTCATCGAAGATGAGGAAACGATCGACTCTGATGAAGACGATGCGACATGGGAAGAAGACAAATCGTCTTTCAAATCATTGGCCGACGAACTGGACGATTCCTGATCGTTTTTTTCAGAACTAGAACTGGATTTGGTCGAACTAGATGATTTACCGCCCTTAGAACTAGACGATTTGCTGCCCTTAGAACTAGACGAACTTTTTATTTCCACGGCATCGTCATCTTCGACCCATTTACCACCTTTGCAGACATAACCCTGGTCCTGGTCAACTACATAGGCCATCTCACCTTCATGTTTTCCATCGCATGAGGGCAATCCTCGGTAAGAGTCTACCTCTACATCGGCATCACTCAGTTTTTCAGGACTGTTGGACGAACTAGAATCGTCTCCGCAGGCGGAGAACAAAGCAAAAAATACAGCGCCAAGGAGCGCTTTGAACAGACAACACGGCAGCTTTCCCGACATAAGGCCTCAAGTTTCTTTGTTAAGTATATTATTTTCAAATATAGAAATGCAACCGTTTTTTTTCTTTTTGGAATGTATAGAAGGGAATCTCGTCCTTTACGCAGCAAGAACGCATTTTTAGTAAAAATTACAATCAGGCTTGACAGAACCAAATCAACAGCTAATCTTTTAAGCAACGGACAGATAAGCCGATGCGATTGTAAATTGCACGCACGGAAGCATTGTCGTATCCGCATTCCATACCCAAAATATAAACATTGTTGCCATATCCCTCATTAGAGGCCCAAAAGTCTGCGACGCACCCCTCAGTCTCATACTTGTCAATCACCTTGAGACCAGCAGGCAACGCCGAGAAGCCATAGGCATCTGAGCCACTGTAGTTTGTTCCCTCGTCATCGATCCAGCCACTAGTAGACCTTAGCTTTGGGCCCGCAATAAATTGCCCGCCGACGGCAACAAGCAACGTATCAAATTCATCCCTCGATGGCAGATGCCAGCCCTTGGGGCATATGCCCTGCACAGGGTATATCGGCGAGCAATCTGCACTATAACCGCAGCCCTTTCCGTTTGTTGACCAAATGCCAGCACTATCCATCGCGGTGTTCCACAGGTACAGGCGACCATACTTGCTGCAATATTCAGCAGAATCGTTATAGCAATAACTATCATCAGTCTCAAAGTTTAGGTTTTCGGCCATCCACTCCTGGTCTCCGATTTTTACGGTCTTGTAAACCTGACCGTCGCGTTCGTCCTCCAACGTGCCGTACTCGCAATTATCCACTTCTTCCGTCTTGCAAGGTTTCACGGAGGCATCAAAATCCTCTGAGCTGTCGTTCGACTCCGGCGTGACACTGGACGAGTTCGACTTAGCACCAGATGAAGACACTCCCCCGTCAGGGCGGATAACAAAATCGCTGTCATCGTCGCCACAGCCAACAAGCATCGCGGCACATGCAAACAGAGCGCAAAAAAATCGTTTCATGTTTCCTCCTAAAAACTTTTGTCATAAAGTATACATAAAACAAGCAAACCTTATGCGTAATCAACAGCTCTGTCAAGTAATTTTTCCCGCCTCCCTAGACCATTGTTCATCCAAATCAGAGTTTCCTTTACGAAACCTTCTTATCGCTTTGTGCACTTCCCAAGCCAGGCACAGCCCTTCTTTTTCGCACTTCGGCTTCAGTTCGTAATACAGTTCATTGATTTTTTCGTCGAGAGTCATGATTTTACACCTCCGCAAATTCCTTCAACTTCAGTTCATTGATCATTGTTTCCAAACTACATGCTAGACCGTCGCCACGGAGCCCGCTATTTACGGCTTTCTCGGTGATTTCATCAAGCTTAGTTCGCAAAAGCCCCATATATCCCCCAAAACTACGGTTCCTTATACCATGAATGGCTTTTTTGCAATGCGGACAATACGCACTCGCGACGGACACCCCCGAAAGCGGAGACCCCGAAAACGATCGGATGACGGCCGTGACTCCGCACCCGCATTCCACCTTGAATTGATCCGTATTCCAAAGTTCCAGGAGCGAACCCATCGACAAATTAATGATGAGGGACGAACCCGCAAAATCGTAGCGCATTGATGTGGAAATCGGGCCGACATAGCAACCGCCCCCCTTGATCGCGTAATGTGCATCGATGTTCGCGTACCGCGGATTCGCAAGGATTTCTTCCCGGTGGCGCATAACCAGTTCGAGATTGTCGTAAAGCAACTTGCACTTGCGTTCAAAACTCTTTTCCCGAAGTTTAGCCATCTCCTCCTGTTCCTTCCGGTCTTGTTCCATATCGTCGCTTACCAACTGTAGGCCGGACGACTGCCGCCGACACAGCGAAAGAAACGACTCCGGATGAGCATCCGACTTTCTGAGATAAGCGTCCATCGACTTTGAATCATCGAATATGATTGCCATAAAAACTCCTTTTTACCCCTTTCAAATCGGGATAAGAGCTGTTTTTCAGCGTTTTTTTTGAGCCATATTTTTATTTATGCATATATTTATATATACGCATATTTTCTAGAAATCAATATACAAATACTTAGTGACAAAACCCGACACTTTTTGCAAATGTTCCCCTAAAAATTTTTTTCGATTATATTTTAGGCAGGTATATCTCAGGAGGATCCAATGATCATCGTCAACACAGACTACATTAGCGGCAAGGAAATCGAAACGATCCAGCTCGTCAAAGGGAGTGTCGTCTTTTCGAAAAATTTCGTCCGCGATATTTTCGCTGGACTAAAAACCATCGTTGGTGGCGAAATTGCAGGCTACACCGAAATGATGAACGAAGCCCGTCAAAAGGCTACGGAACGCATGATGGGCGAAGCCGTAATGCTCGGAGCAGACGCCGTCGTGAACGTCAGATTCGCCACAAGCACATTGATGGCAGGAGCCGCCGAAATCATCGTTTACGGCACCGCAGTCCGTTTTAAGAAATAAAATTAAGGCTAGCCGAAATAGCGAAGTAACGTGACGGCGACAACCGCTACGACCGCCAAATATGCAAGCACAATGAGCGAAGCCTTCTTTTTGCTCCCGACAAAGCGCACCTCCGGCAAAGAATTGACATAGCAAATCTGCCAAAGGTCAAAAATGATCCACGCAAAATCGACTATTGCAATGCAAAGGCCGATTCGATACGGTGATATCAAAGCCACCAGCGTCAAGTAAATCTTGATGCTGCCAGAAACATTATTAGAGAGCAAAAAATTGTGGACTCCGAAAAAACCACCCAAACAGGCGGTCAAAGCCATCATAGCTCGATTTCTCGGTTTTAAATCTTCGTATTCCATTCTCGTATTCCCATACACTCCAATGCCAAAGGTAAAAACATTCTTATCATTCAAAAAACTTTTTAGTTCTTACTTTTAAATCACGTGACTAGAATCACGAATCTTTCTATTTTTTTAACATGGCAAATTCATTACATTTCGGAAAATTCGCAGCCGTACTCCCCGCAGGCGGCCTCGGCAAGCGCATGGGCGGGACAATTCCCAAGCAGTTGATGAAGATCGGCAACAAGCCCGTTTACCAATATTGCCTCGAGACATTCCTTAACATGGATGAAATTGCAGAAGTCGTGATTGCGGTTCCTGCGGATTGGAAGGAATTCTTCGAAAAGGATATTTTTGAACGGATTGGCCCCAGCTATGGCTCCGGATATTCAAATAATTTGAACAAACTAAGAATTGTTGTTGGTGGAGCGGAACGTTGGCAGTCCGTGCAAAACGGAGTCAATGCCCTCACGAGTAACGCCGAATATGTACTCGTTCACGATGTCGCACGCCCGTTCATTAGCGAAAAGATTATCCGCGAAGTCTGCGAGACCCTCGTCAATAAAGGCAGTTGCCTTGTGGCAAAGCCCGCCATCGACACCATCAAGATTGCAAGCGACGGTCGCGTCGAAAGTACGATTGACCGCAATAAGGTTTGGCTCGCGCAGACCCCGCAAGCAGCGCGAATCGACTTGCTCAAGCGCCTTTACAGCCGCATCGAGCGTGAACCGCTTGACTTTACGCCAACCGACGAAGCAAGCATTCTCGAATTTTTTGGCGAGCCCGTTTACATCGTCAAAGGCGAATCCGCAAACGACAAACTCACCACCCCCGAAGATTTTGAAGTATTTGCAAGCAGAATCGCACAAAAATCGTCTTTTTAGATATTGAAAATGCAAAAATGGCAAAAAAATGCTACCAAAACAGGCACAATTAAAAATTTGGCAGCATAAAATCTACGTTATTCGCATTAAAAGTCTAGTTTTCGAGTCAAATACTGACATTTCAAAGTAATTTCGCACCAAAACATCACCAAATTGAAGGCGAAAACCTCGAAAAGCCACCATTTTTGCATAATTTGTCTACAAATTATGCTACTAAAACGAAATTTTTTATTGTTTAGTAGCACTTTTTCGCAAAAACGGCCCTTCAGCATTGTACAATCCCCAAAATTCACAAATTAACGCCCAATGTCACAAATGCTAACCTCGGTCATGTCAAAACAAGTTTTGCCGCGACTCTCGGTTTACGCATTTGTACTCTAAATTCTATATTTACGCCGAAAATTTAAGTAGGCATGAATTTCGCGGAAACCGTGCAGACTTTAGCTAAACGTAGGCTGTCCGGCAGTTCCGCAAATCCATGCGACAAAGGGTAAAAAAAATGAAAGTTTCTTTGAATTGGCTTAGACGTCACGTTGACCTTCCGGAATCTGCGGAAGATGTTGCAAAGGCACTCACCTCCATCGGTCTCGAAGTGGAAGGCATGGAAGAACCGGGCAAGGTCTACGACAAGTTGCTCGTCGCCAAGGTCCTCACCTGCGACCCGCACCCGGATAGCGACCACTTGCACATTACCACGGTCAACGACGGTACGAACACCATTCAAGTTGTTTGCGGCGCTCCGAACGTTGCTGCTGGCCAGACCGTCGTTCTCGCCCCGATCGGTGCAGAACTCCCGCTCCCCGACGGCACCAAGCTCAAGATGAAGAAGTCCAAGATTCGCGGTGTCGAAAGCTTCGGCATGATTTGCGCCGAAGACGAAATCGGTCTCTCTGACGACCACGCCGGCATCATGGTTCTCGATGATTCCATCCCGGCTGGTACCCCGTTCGTTAGCCTCGGCCTCTATGATGTTTGCTACGAATTGAACGTCACGCCGAACCGCCCGGATGCTCTTAGCCACCGCGGTGTCGCCCGTGAACTTGCCGCCAAGTTCAACCGCCCCCTCAAGCCGCTCGCCTACAACTTCAAGGAAGACACCGAAGCAGCAAGTGCCGCCATCAGCCTCGAAGTCGTTCCGGGTTGCGGATGCTCCCGCTACGTGGGCCGCGTCATCAAGGACGTGAAGGTTGAAAAGTCTCCATCATGGCTCGCCAAGCTTTTGCACGCTGTCGGCATGAACAGCATCAACAACGTCGTCGACATCACGAACTTCATTTTGATGGACGTCGGTCAGCCGCTCCACAGCTTTGACATGGACCAGCTCCACGGCAGCAAGATCAAGGTCCGCCGCGCCGTCAAGGGCGAAAAGATCGAAACAATCGACCACACCGCACACGAACTCATCGAAAACGACCTCGTGATTTGCGATGGCGACCGTCCGGCTTGCGTCGCTGGCGTGATGGGCGGTGTCGAATCCGAAATCGTCGATGCCACCAAGAACGTGTTCCTCGAAAGTGCCTGGTTCAATCCGACCGTAATCCGCAAGCAGGCCAAACGTCTCTGCATCTCTACGGATTCCAGCTACCGCTTCGAACGCGAAATTGACTTTGCCACGCAGGACGAATACAGCAAGTACGCTTGCGCCATGATCCAGGAAGTCGCTGGCGGCCGCATCCTCAAGGGTTCCGTCGAATACACCGGCGAAGACCACAAGAAGGAAAACAACCAGGTCACGCTTCGCGTCGCTCGCGCTGCCAAGGTCATCGGCATGGAAGTTTCCGCCGAACAGATCGAAAAGTTCCTCACGGGTATCGCTCTCGAAGTCGTGAAGAAGGACGCTGAATCCATCACGTTCAAGATCCCGAGTTTCCGCCCGGACCTCGAACGCGAAGTCGACCTCATCGAAGAAATTGCACGCCTCATCGGCTTTGACAATATTCCGTACAGCTTGCCGAAGTTCACGATGCAGCCGAACGAACTCCCGGCCATCGAAGTCCTCAACAGAAAGATCCGCAAGACGCTTTCTGCCATGGGCCTTCACGAATGCTTGAGTCTCCGCTTCACGAGCAAGGCACGCACCGAAGCCCTCTTTGGCGCAGCAGGCGATGACCGTCGCAGCAAGCCGGCAGCACTCCTGAACCCGCTCAGCGAAGAACTCGGCGTTGTCCCGACATCTCTCCTCCCGAACTTGCTCAAGGCTGTCGCCGAAAACGAAAAGAACCGTCCGGGTTCCGTACGTTTGTTCGAAGTCGCAAAGGGCCAGTTCAAGCGCGACCGCAAGGACGAACGCGATCCGGGCTTTGACGAATCCAACCTTGTCGCTCTCACCATCGCCGGTAACTTCGACACGGATCCGCTCAACGACAAGCCGAAGCAGATCGACTTTGCCGCCTTCAAGGGCTTTGTCCAGAACTTCTTCAAGCGCCTCGGCCTCGTTGTCGAATTCCGCGCACCGGCTAAGCAGGAACTCTTCCTCCACCCGGGCAAGCAGGCCGAAATCGTCTGCAACGGCACGGTGCTTGGCACGATGGGCGAGCTCCACCCGAACTGCCTCAAGGCTAACGAAATCAGCTACGACACGTTCGTGATGGAAGCCGACATGGACAAGATGGAACACGAAAGCCACAAGAAGATCGTGTTCCAGGCCTTCAGCCGCCAGGTCCCGTCTACCCGCGACATTTCCATCGAAGTCGACAAGACGATGACTCACGAAGACATCCTCGCCCGCATCAAGGGACTCAACCCGAAGAACCTCGCGAAGATCACGCTCAAGAGCATCTACGAAGGCGACAAGATCGAAGCCGGCAAGAAGAACATGGTCTACAGCCTCACCTATCAGGCCATGGACCGCACTCTCACGGACGACGAAGTCAACAAGGCTCACAACAAGCTCCGCGACAAGATTGTTGCGAACGGCGACATCGTGCTCCGCTAGCAATAAGCCCGCTCCCTGCGGTCGCTATGAGCCATGAGCGATCAGCAGTGAGTTTTGAGTCAATACGAAAAGGACCCGCTTTCAAGCGGGCCCTTTTCGTTTA
>Ga0310690_10006128_pt1 | contig 15958 bp, 13 predicted proteins | sample AusTroGonzalo_MG_2_FD_207661 | JGI IMG/M metagenome (GOLD analysis project Ga0310690, IMG submission 207661) | Bovine rumen microbial communities from tropical cattle in Woodstock, Queensland, Australia - Gonzalo_04 (v2) (version 2) | ecosystem: Host-associated > Mammals > Digestive system >... | reverse complement strand
CTCAACTGCTCTTTCGCCAAGTTCGCCTTCGCCACCTCCACATTGGCCGTAGCAGCCTTTACCTCAGCTTGATATGCCGCTTGGTCAATCACGAACAGCACCTGTCCTTTCGTTACACATTGCCCTTCTCTCACTTTTATCTCGCGCAGATAACCCTCCACGCGAGGAATAATCTTCACGCTCTGCCGCCCCTCAATCGAGGCCGGATAATTCTGGCTCAATGTTATGTCAGACTTCGCGATGGTCATCGTCTCAAAGTCCTTCTGTTCGGCCATATCCTCGCCGCCCTTCTCTCGGCAGCCCGCCATCATCAGCACAGCTGCCAACAAAAAAACAATCTTCTTCATATTCGCACATATTTTTGTGCAAATTTACAATCCTCACGCGCGAAACAAAAGAAGAAAGTAGGTGAAACGGGAAAAATCGCGGGTGAAGTTTACCTCTCAGCTTCTAGCCGCTATATGAGTTGTTATCCCTTGCTTTCACATGATGCCGTTAATACGTCGTTAATTCATCAAAACGAATGGCAAATAATGCTAAAAACGGAAAGGAATGCAAAGAATTTTCAAATGGCTTGCAATCAACACGTTGGCAGCACTTAAAAAGCTGGTGACTTGTAAATAATTATTTTATTTTCAGCAATTTATACTGTGGTTTCAAAAATATTTCGTAACTTTGCAACCGATATAACAAAACACAAACCGTGAGACATCCTATGGGACAAACCTTCCCGGTCGGGGTACAAACGAAAATGTCAAGTGTGCTGATAGTCAGGCATTTGGCATTTTTGTTATTTCAAAACAGGTCACATTTGGGTCACATCAGTTACAAAACAGTATTTTTGCCTTTGCCCCATCTCGTAGCCTTTTTCCAGAGGCAGAGCCTTGGCTCGTCCATTCTGTCTGCAAGCTTTATGTTATGTATTGTGTACACAAGAAAGTACACACATTATTTGGTAGTTTGAAATAAAAGTGTTATCTTTGCACCCAGATTAAAGACAATTTGAGTATGACACAATTGACAGTAAGAGATTTCAGGAGTCAGATGGCAAGCTCATTTGACCGAGTAGATGCAGGAGAGCGTGTGTTCATCCGACGGAAGAACCAGCTCTATACCATTGTGCCTGTATCGGATGATGAACTAACCGTCACACCTGAACTGGCAGCAAAGATTGAAAAAGCCCGTCAAGAGTTCCGTGATGGTAATACGATTAGTCTGAAGAGCCACGAGGATGTAGATCGCTACTTTGAGTCGATGTAGTTATGTACAAGGTAGAGGTGTCCACAGATGCGGACAAAGTCGTCAGGAAATTCATAACCAATTAACAGATATGAAACGTTCATTACTATCACTTTCCCTTATTCTTCTCTTGGGCTTGCAGGCTTCGGCTTACAAGAAGGAGTCGATTGACATTAACGTGAATGGTAAGCAAAGGAATATGGTGGTGTTTACCCCTAACTCGCTGCCGGCCAAATCGCCTCTTTTCATCGTGACTCATGGTATGAACCAAGATCCGGAATACCAGTATGGGTCAGACAAGATGTACGAGATGATTGATACGGCGAAGTTCGTCATCACCTATCTGCGCAGCGACGGCAGTACATGGGATACTGGCGGCGTGCAAGACCAGAACTTTGTCATTAAGACTATCGACGAGATGGCAAGCCGTTTCGATATCGATAAGGACCGTGTATATTGGTCGGGCTTCTCGATGGGTTCTATGCTCATCCACCATTGTATTGCCAACATGCAGGACAAGATTGCGGCTTTTGCCCCTACGAGCGGCATCCAGTTTTCGGAGCAGCCTTGGAACAAATGCAAGAAGCCTGTCAATCTGCTGGAGGTCATTGCCTACGGCGATGATGTGTTCGGCTACGAGCAATACGGTATTCATGCCTACATAGAGAACTATGCCAAGCACGACAAGCACACGAAATATAGCAAGACTACTGGCTACAAGCCCATCAGCAGCAGTTGGTTTGACGGTGACCTTGAAAAATGGACGGGTGGGCCCGACGGTGGCGAAGTGTGGCTCTACTCCTATAACAACGGTGGCCACTGGCCGATGGATCTGAACCGTCATCTCATCTGGAACTTCTGCAAGCGTTTCTCCCTGAACATGCCTTCGGCGAGAATCACCCAGCCGGCAGGCGAGACCACGCATCTCTATATGGCACCGTTGGGCGAGGCCACCTATCCTGACATCACCATCGAGGCCACTGCTAAGGCTCAGAATGGCGAGATTGTGAAGGTAGAGTTCTATGATGGCAAGACGTTGCTCGATTCGATGGCGACTGCTCCCTATACAACGACGCTGGCAGCTCCCAAGAGTGGCAAGCGTAACCTGCGCGTAGTGGTTACAGACAGTAACGGCAAGACGTCCGAGGCCTCATGTCTGGTGAATAACGTGGCACCGCCGGGACTCTACACCCTCAGCCAGGGATTCAAGACTGAGGGCATCGTGCCACAGGACTGGTGTGTGTCAAATGGCTCGTTGGAGCGTGTGGGTGGCGGGCTCCCATTCACCAGCGGTCCTCGTCTCCTGCGTTTCACGGGTTCCACCAAGGCTTTTGAATATGGGTTGCTCGTACAGAACGCTGCAGGCAAGGAGAAAGCCGCATGGGCGAAGTTCGGCATCAGTAAAGCCCGTTCCTCTCTTACCTTATACCCGGGACATTATGCCGTCAAATACAAAGTATGCAACTGGAATCAGTCGCAGTTTATGCCTGTGACCGTCGCTATAGAGGATACGCTGGGGCAGGAAGTGGCTTCTACGATTTATACGCCTACCGTCAATATCGGTGGAAACACGGCCAACAAGTTCTCAGGAGTGTTTCAGCAGACTTTCGAATTTGATATTGCTGAGACTGGCGACTATACCCTCGTCTTCTATACTGATGCTGCACGTACTGCCGACTTCGTGGTGGGACAGGTCATCATCCAGCCCATGGAGTTCTATACAGGAATTACCAATCTCCACTCACCTCTCACCCCTCATCCCTCGCCCGTTTATGACCTCAGCGGTCGGCGTGTAGATAGTGGGCAGTTGAAGCGTGGTATCTATATCATTGATGGACGTAAAATGGTTATTCCATAACCATCGTATGAAAAAACTACTTATTATCATTGCCCTTGTGCTGTCTGTGACGGGACTGCGGGCGCAGAGTATCAGCTATATCGAGGTTACGGAGAACTGGTACTACATCTATGATCAGGACGGTAAGAAGATTAAGACGCTCAGTACCAGTCAGGGGGAACTGAAGGGGTATAGCTCTACGTTTTACATCCTCAAGCAGGGTACGGCCTTCTATATTACCTACGACGTGAGCGGCAAGCGCCTGCACACGTTTGGCGCAGGTTCAGTAGGTGAGATTCTTGCTGTCAGTGGCGACACGTTCACCAGTAAGTTGGGCGTGTGGATATACACTTGGAGCAAGGAGGGCAAGAAGATCAGTACCAAAGCGGCAAGGTGATCTTTATCTTACTACAATTTTATTTCCTTCTCTGATATAGATGCCGGGCTTCAGTGGCGCGGCAGGCATGCGGCGACCCTGCAGGTCATATAAGGGGAAGGGGTGAGTGGTGAGGGATGATTGGTAAGTGGTGAGAGATTGGATGGACGTTGGTGTAGTGATGGGCAGAATGTCGTCTGACAGCAGACAAGGCTTATAGCTGACATCGCCTGAACCGAGGAACGTTACCTCGCCCTGCGCCTCAACGAGCAGCGGCTGGTTGGCAGGCACCATATTGGTCACGGCTATTGGCTGCAGGTCATCGGTCAGCGTATAGACGACAGCACCATCGGGCACGGTAGCCTGGAAAGGCAGTTGCACGATGTGCTGACCGCTGACTGTGCAGGTGTAAGAACCCGTAGTGACCGTGAATGGCTGAGCAGGACGGAAAGCGCCGAGCTGCTCATTGACAATTAGTGAGGCACAGATGCCGTCCTTCACCACATTACTGCCTGAAAGCTCGCTATCGGCAGCGACATAGACCACACGGTTGCTGGCCGACAGCCAGGGCAGGGTGGGGGGAAGGCTTGTGACCTCAGTCATGTCGATGCTGGTACAGGCTGGGTCAGAGCTGTATTCCAGCAGGAATGAGTCGTCGGCAACATAGGTACCGGTGAGCTTGGCATGATAGGTACTGATGCCCTTGCTCAGATAGACATCGCCGAAGTTGATGGTGAGGTGCGACTGGGTGTTATCGCAGGTGAGCGACAACAGACCGATGCAACCATCGGTAAGGGTGGCAGACGAGAGGTCGAATGTCAGGGCGAAGTTCTCACCTCGGCTGAGGTCCATTCGTCCATAGACGTGGTTGACAGCCTGGCCTTGGGCATTGACATAATACAAGGTGGTGGCTCCTGCCGTCAGGGAGCTGGTGGTGGTCACCTTCTTGATTTGCATAACGAGCTCTGTGTATCGGTCGTCGAGGGCGATATAGCCAAAGCTGGTGTTCTTGCGGGAAGAGATGAGCGGATTGCTGCTGTCGAACTTCTTGCCCGTCTTACCACTCAGCTTATAGGCGGTGCCGAAGGTGGTTGTGGTGGTCAACATGTCGTCAAGGCGGTCGAAGCGTGTGACGCTGCCCTTCATGTCTGAGGGCTGACGGTCGCGGCTCTTCACAAAGAGCACAGTGCTGACACTCTGTGCAGGAATGGTGACCACAGGGCGGCAGGTCTCTTCATTCAGTTCGTTGATCGTAGATTCCATACTCTTGGTCTTCGAGGTATAGGAAAGGGTGGTACCTTGCGTGTAGAAGGGCAGGTCGAACGTGGCTGTCGCCTCTTCATCAGTAGCGTTGGCCAAGACGGCGACCAGCGTGTCGCCAGTTTCGGAAAGATAGGCCGAGCCCTCTAAGGGTGTTGCGCTGAGGTTGATATCGATACGCGTCATGCCCGTGACGTACTTGGCAAAATGAGCCATGATGTAGCCGCGCTTGGTGACGGTGCCGCTGCTGCCTGCTCCGCGCTGGCCGTCGCCCAGCATACCATAGTAGCGCTTGGCAGCATAGTGTATCCAGGCATTGAAGTCGCCGAGCATGCAGGTGTTGATGGCTCGGAAAAAGTTGAAGAAGTCTTTCGAGAAGTCAAAGTTTCGCGTGTTGTTCTCTATCTCGTTCCAGTTGATGAGGTACTCTGTCATCCATATCTCCTTTCCTTTCTGGGCCAGTTGCTTGTAAGCCGACTGTATGCCGCCGTACTGGTGGCCGCCATAGATTTCAAAGCCTGGCAGCACATCGGCCTTGTTCAACGCATTCACGTAGCTGTCGCTGACACCTAACGTTTCAGGCGCCATCACCTTGCAGCTGATGGAGGTGCCATAGAGCTTTACGAACTCGGCAATCTCGCTGGCCGACCATAGACAACCAGCATAGGTAGCGGCCCAGTCGGGTTCGTTCTGTATGGAGATGGCGTCGAGCTCTACACCGTTGTCGCGCAGATACTGCACATAGTCATTTAGATACTGGGCATAGTCGGGCCAGTTCTCGCGTTTCAGCTTGCCTGTGGTGCCATCTTCGTTCTTGGCATTGCTGGTGCCGTTGGTCTTCCATTCGGCAGGTTGCCCCCAAGGCGAAGCGAAGACGATGAGACCCATCTGTTTGGCCGTCTTCGCTGTCTGTAGCGACTGGCTCCAAGCATTCTTGCCGATGGGGATATAGAGACGCATGATGTTGCAGCCCACGGTACTCGTAGGACCCCATACCTTCTTGATGTCGGCATTCGACATGTGGTTGTACTGAAATTGTGGTGAACAGACGAAGCCTCCGAAGCCCGTAATGCGCTGATGCGTTTTTGTGGTGTCGATCCTGACGGTAGGCTGTGCTACGCAATGGATGATTGGCAGGGCAAGTAAAAAGCCCAGTAAGATTCTTACGTTGAGTTTCATTTTCAGAATTGTTGTTGTTATATATGGGTGCAAAATTACACATTTATTACCAATTCATCGACGATTTCCGCTCTTTATCGGGCGTTTGCAACAAAAACGAAAACAAAAGCAACTTTCTGACATGTTCATGCGGTAAATTCCTGAAAATTTCGTATTTTTGCACCGTTTAATTGCAACATAGGTGTAATATGGAATACATGTCTCAAGAGGGCTACGACAAACTGGTGGCAGAGCTACATCAGTTGGAGAGCGTGGAACTGCCACAGGTGAGGGAGGCTATTGCTGAGGCTCGCGACAAGGGCGATCTCAGCGAAAACTTTGAATATCATGCCGCCAAGCGCGAGCAGGCACGGCTGCTGAGCAGGATACGCTTTAAGCAGCGTGTGCTGGAGTTTGCGCGAGTCATTGATACGTCGAGGCTTGGCAGCGACAGCATCGGACTGTTGAGTAGGGTGGAGATGACCAATCTGGCCAACAATAGCCGTATGACCTACACTATTGCCAGCCCGCACGAGGCTAACATCCGTGAAGGAAAGATTTCCATTAAGTCGCCCATAGCACAGGCGCTGTTGGGTAAAAAGGAGGGTGACGTGGTAGAAGTCCGTGTGCCAGCCGGCACGTTGCGGCTTCGCATAGAGCGCATTACGCTTTAGGTTCTGATGACTGTTCAGCGAAGGCAGCAGCTTCGGCAGCAGCTATAATCTCTTCGCGTGACAGTTCAACAGGATTGTGGGTGATGTCTGACAAGTCGAACTCGTCGATAGTATCCTCTCCTGACTTCTCTGTTTGAGTGGTTGCGAGTTGGCGATTTATGGCCGTCGAAACCTCTTGCTTTTCTGAAAGAGATGGGGCATTTTCTACGATGAAATCGGTCTTTTCTGCTTCTAAGTCGGGAGCAGCCATCGTGGGTTCTTCCTCCATTTTGGTGCGCTCGCTCTTGGCGGCGAAGATGGCATCGATGAACTGTGGCTCACGGCGGAGACGTTCCAAAGTGTTCTGCGACGCCAACTGCTGGGCTTCTTTTTTCGAGAAGCCTTGTCCCTTTCCGCCTTCCACGCCTTCCAGTATAACCTGAAAGCCGAAGATGGGTGAGCCTTTGTCATCTTTCTCCTGCTTCAGCATACAATATTCCATGTGCACACGGTTCTTCTGCGTCCACTCCAACAACTTTGATTTAAAGTTCACTTCCTTGTAGGCCACCTTGTCGATGTTCACCATCTGTTTCAGGATACGTTTCTCCATGAAGCGGCGCACGGCATTGTAGCCTTGATCCAGATAGATGGCGCCTACCAATGCCTCGAAGGCATTGCCGGCCATGTAGCTATTGTGTGAACGCTGCTCGCCACGACTCTGAATGAGTTCCGTCAGTCCCATTTCCTGTGCCAGCTTACCTAATGAGTCGCGACTGACGAGCTTCGAACGGGTATTGGTGAGGAAGCCCTCGCGCTTATTGGTGAAACGCTCGAACACGATATGTCCCACCACAGCATCGAGCATAGCATCGCCTAAGAATTCCAGACGCTCGTTGTTCAATGGCTTTCCCTTGTCGTTGAGCTGTCCGCTGCTCTTGTGGGTCAGCGCCACCTTGTAGTGACTGATATCATGGGGATAGAAGCCCATAATATCGTGCAAAGCGCAAAAAAGCTCCTTATCCTTACGGAAAGGGAGCTTTATGCGGTCAATGATGTCGTTAATCTTCATACTTCTTGAATACCACGCAGGCATTATGACCTCCGAAGCCGAAGGTGTTGCTCAGACCTGCACGCACCACGCGCTTCTGAGCTTTGTTGAACGTGAAGTTGAGGTTGTAGTCAATCTCAGGATCCTCGTCGCCCTCCTCGTGATTGATGGTAGGGGGCACGATATCGTTCTTCACAGCCAACAGCGTGGCCATTGCCTCTACGGCTCCGGCAGCACCCAGCAGGTGGCCCGTCATAGACTTCGTACTGCTGATGTTCAGCTTGTAGGCAGCATCGCCGAAGACCTCCTTGATGGCCTTGGCCTCGCTGATGTCGCCCACATGGGTCGAAGTGCCGTGTACGTTGATATAGTCGATGTCCTCAGGCTTCATGCCAGCATCCTCCAATGCGTTCTGCATCACCAGCTTGGCACCCAGTCCTTCAGGATGCGAGGCCGTGATATGATGCGCATCGGCACTCATGCCGGCACCTACGAACTCTGCGTAGATCTTGGCACCACGAGCTTTGGCGTGTTCCAGTTCCTCTAAGATGAGGCAACCTGCACCCTCGGCCATGATGAATCCGTCGCGCGAGGCGCTGAACGGACGGCTTGCCTTCTCAGGCTCGTCGTTACGGGTGCTCAGGGCGTGCATAGCGTTGAAGCCGCCTACGCCACAGGCACAGATAGCAGCCTCGGCACCTCCTGCCACGATGATGTTGGCCTTGCCCAAGCGAATCAGGTTGAAGGCATCTGCCAATGCGTTGCTGGAAGAGGCACATGCGCTCGACGTGATATAGTTGGGGCCATGGAAGCCATACATAATCGAAATCTGGCCAGCAGCGATGTCGGCAATCATCTTCGGAATGAAGAAGGGATTGAACTTGGGGCCTTCAGCTTCGTGTTGTCCGAAGTATTTCACCTCGTCCTCGAAAGTCTTGATGCCTCCGATGCCCACGCCATAGACCACGCCGATGCGGTTCTTGTCAACCGTTTCCAGATCCATACCGCTATCCTCAACGGCCTGCTTGGCAGCAATCATGGCCAACTGTGTGTAGCGGTCCATCTTGCGAGCCTCCTTGCGATCCAGATATTCGTTTACGTCGAGGTTCTTCACCTCGCAGGCAAACTTGGTCTTGAAGTTGGTGGTGTCAAAATGTGTAATAGGTGCTGCGCCGCTCACGCCGTCGAGCAGGTTCTTCCACATCTCTTCGGGGTTGTTACCCACAGGAGTTACTGCGCCCAGCCCAGTTACTACTACTCTTTTTAATTCCATAGTTTATTGATTTTGGCCCCCTAAATTCTTGGACTAGCCAAGCGGCATAGCCGAGCGTAGGGGTTAGGGGTATGAACAAAGGAAAAAAGCCCAAAAACTGTCTATCCTATATGATATAGTTGAGGGTCTGAATAGAACTTTCGCCTGTTCAGACCCCCACCCCCCTAACTTTGGGGGCTTTGATTATTTCTGGTTCTCCTCAATATAGGCAATAGCGTCGCCAACGGTACCAATCTTCTCTGCCTTATCATCGGGAATGGAGATTCCAAACTCCTTCTCAAACTCCATGATGAGCTCAACGGTGTCCAGCGAATCAGCACCCAGATCGTTAGTGAAACTTGCTTCGGGCTTTACCTCAGCCTCGTCAACACCCAGTTTGTCAACAATAATTGCCTTTACTTTGCTTTCAATTTCTGACATGATTTTTCTATTTTAATGAGTTAATAATTTCCTTCTTCGTGAAGGGATATCTTAAAAATCGGGTGCAAAGTAACATAAATTTTTTCACATACGCAAGTTTTTTGCACAAAAACTGACCGTTGTGTGCACACACAGGCGCGATTGTGCAACTTTTTGACCTACATCATCTATCCTTTTTACATATTTTTGCAACTCGCTCCTCATTTCTTCTTTTTTCCTCCTTATTACTATTAACTGAAAAAACAAACGGCATTTCCATGCTTCAGAAATGCCATTTCCAAGGCTTAGAAATGGCACTTCTTTTAGTCGGCTATCGCCTTTGTAAAAGCGGCAGAGCCGAGCGTTAGGGCTTAGAAACGGTACAGTCCCCTCTCCGTTCGGGGATGAGTTAGGGGTGGGGTCTCATGGGAGGTCTATGGGAGGTCCTTGAACAACACCTCCCGTGCCTCAAACCCTTTACTACAGGGCGTTTCAGAAGATTCACGGGGGGAAGGGAGGTCTTGTCCGCTATTCTTTGTTTTTTACCTTTTTTCTATTTGTAGCGCACTTCAAAGGGAAAAAGTTTATCAATTTGCTGAAATTGTAGTATCTTTGCACTTGCAAATGAAGACGATTGACCGCGACATACTGAAACTGGCACTACCGAGCATCGTGTCGAACATCACGGTGCCGTTGCTGGGGTTGTGCGACGTGACCATCATGGGGCATGTGGGTGGGGCTGAGAGCATCGGAGCCATTGCCGTGGGTAGCATGATCTTCAATGTGATGTACTGGCTATTCGTGTTTCTCAGAATGAGCACCAGCGGACTGACGGCGCAGGCATACGGTGCAGACCAGTGGGGAGAGACTCGTCGTATCCTGAGGCGGTCGCTGACGATGGCCTTGCTGTTTGGCTTGGCTGTTGTTGTGCTGCAGGTGCCGCTCAAATGGCTGACGTTCTGGCTGATGCAGGCCGATGGCGAGGTGGCCGCTATGTGCACACCTTATTATTATATATGTATATGGGGCGCTCCGGCTGTGCTGGGGCTCTATGTGCTGATGGGCTGGCTGGTAGGCATGCAGAACACACGTCTGCCGATGATGATTGCCATTGGACAGAACGTGGTGAACATCGTCTTGTCGTTAGTGCTGGTCATCGGCTTCGGTATGGGGCTCGTCGGAGTGGCTATCGGCACGCTGGTGGCACAGTGGATGGCTTTCATCGTAGGGTTGGTAGCCTCCTCCAGCCTCACACAAAAGGGGGAGGTGACTGCGCAGGAGGAAGTTGTGTCCTCTCCCCAGTCGGAGGGATTGAGGGAAGGGACCTCTTCCAAGGGGGGAAGGCTGGAGGGGGCTCTTTTCCTCCGTACCCTTTGTTTAGTCAGCGTGAATCTTTATTTCACGTCGGCAGGCTCGGCTCAGGGGCCACTCATCCTGGCGGCAAACACACTGCTGATGCAGTTCTTCATGATATACAGCTATATGATGGACGGTTTCGCCAATGCCGGCGAGGCGTTGTCAGGTCGTTACTTAGGGGCTGGCGACAGTCGCATGCTCAGCCTGACGGTACGACGTCTATTCGGATGGGGTACTGGTGTGGCGTTGCTCTTCACGGTAGCCTATCTTCTTGGTGGTACGTCGCTGTTGCGACTGCTGACCAGCGACAGTTCGGTGGTGACTGTGGCTCAGACCTACCTGCCTTGGGCTGTGTTCATCCCAGTGGCTGGTATGGGGGCTTTCGTATGGGACGGCATCTTCATCGGCACCACTCGCTCGCGAGGCATGCTGGTGTCGTGCTTCTGGGCGGCAGTAGCTTTCTTTGTGTTGTGGTTCGCGCTGTCGCCACTGTTGGGCAATCATGCCCTGTGGATAGCGTTACTGACGTATCTGGCCCTGCGAGGACTGATACAGACGGGATTGTGGAAAATGAGAAATGAGTAATGAGAGCATGAAAAGGGTAGCAATCATAGGCGGTGGAGCAGCGGGCTTCTTCCTGGCTATCAACCTGAAGGAGAAATGTCCGCAGATAGACGTTACCATTTTGGAACGGGCTAACAGGGTGCTACGCAAGGTGGAAGTGAGCGGAGGTGGACGTTGTAATGTGACGAACACCTTTGAGGGCATTCGCGACCTGCGCGAAGTCTATCCTCGTGGTCATCGGCTGTTAGGGCGATTGTTCCGGCGTTTTGACCATCGTCAGGCGTGGCAGTGGTTCGAGCAGCATGGCGTGCGCTTGGTGGCTCAGGCTGACCACTGCGTCTTTCCTCAGTCGCAAGATGCACATACCATCATTAACCTTTTCGAAAGCGAGGCCCGTAGGCTGGGCGTTGAGGTCAGGACCGGATGTACCGTCAGTTCGCTTGATGAACTTAGCGATTACGATTATGTCTGCGTGGCCACAGGCGGACAGCCGCGTCGTGACGGTCTTTTGTGGTTAGGACAGGACATTGTGGAGCCCGTGCCTTCGCTCTTTACGTTGAGCATCGGTGATGCTTCACTCACGCAGTTGGCAGGAACAGTGGTGCCAACGCCAGGCGTAGGGATGGAAACGGCTACTTCTCCTTCTGTCATGATTCCTGGAACGAAGCTTCGTGATGAGGGACCATTGCTCATCACCCATTGGGGCATGAGTGGCCCAGGCATCCTGCGCCTGTCGAGCTATGCAGCCCGTCATCTGGCCGATGTTGGCTATAGGGCGCCATTATTGGTGAACTGGTGTGGCCGTGCAGAGGCAGATGCTGTCGAGGCTGTCAGCGTGATGAGCAGAGAAGGCGGCCAGCGGCTCATCACCTCCGTTGCTCCCTGTGGTCTTCCCTTGAGGCTTTGGAGCTATCTGGCCGAAAAGGCATTGGGGCAGCGTGCCCATGCTCCGTGGAACAGTCTGAACGCCAAAGAAAACAGGCGACTGGTGAACGTGCTTACTGCCGACGAGTACCAGACGACAGGTCGTGCACCCCATCGTGATGAATTTGTCACTTGTGGGGGCGTTGCGCTTACAGCGGTCAATCCTCATACTTTGGAAAGCCGCACTCGTCCTGGCCTCTTCTTTGCTGGTGAAGTGCTCGACATCGACGGTGTTACAGGCGGTTTCAATTTCCAGGCTGCTTGGACTACTGCCTATGTGGTGGCTGACGCTATTGCCAGTCAGTCGGCATAGCGTTTATTGTAAAATAATTATAAAACGGAGCAATGATGGTGGTATTTGCGTAAAAAATACTACCTTTGCAATCTGATTTAAAATGACAGTTATGATAAAGAAGACTATACTGGTGGCAGTTATGATGCTGCTTTCGCTGGGCATGCAGGCTCAGCAGCAGAAAACGAGTGACATGCAGCAGCTGCGCAAGTTGCATACGGCTCTGACGGCTATAGAGATGCTCTACGTGGATACGGTTGATGGCGACAAAGTGACGGCAGATGCCATTCGCGGTATGCTGGAGAAGCTGGATCCACACAGTAGCTATAGCACTCCGAAGGAGACAAAGGAGATGACAGAACCGCTGAACGGCAGTTTCGAGGGCATAGGTGTGCAGTTTAATATGTCCGATGACACGTTGCTGGTCATTCAGCCTGTGTCGAACGGACCTTCTGAGAAGGTGGGTATATTGGCTGGCGACCGCATCGTGGCCGTAGCCGATACGGCCATTGCCGGTGTGAAGATGTCGAAGGAGGAGATTATGCGCCGCCTGCGTGGTCCGAAGGGCACGGTAGCACGGCTGAAGGTGGTGCGACGCGGCATCAGCGATACGTTGCGCTTTGATGTCACTCGTGACAAGATTCCCGTCTATTCCATTGACGCAACCTATATGATCCGTCCAGGCATTGGCTATATCCGTTTGGGCAGTTTCTCGGCCACAACCTATCATGAGTTTATGGAAAGCATGCAGAAACTGAGTAGTCAGGGAATGCGTGATTTGGTGCTCGACTTACAGGGCAATGGTGGCGGCTATCTGCAGGCAGCTGCTGACGTGGCAGGTGAATTTCTGAATCAGGGCGACCTCATCGTCTATACTGAAGGGCGTTCCGTGTCGCGTCGCGATTATAAGGCACCGGCTTTTGGCACGTTCACGAAAGGACGTTTGGTGGTGCTCGTTGATGAGTATAGTGCCTCGGCAGCTGAGATTGTTACTGGAGCCATTCAGGATCAGGACCGTGGCATGGTGGTGGGACGTCGTACTTTTGGCAAGGGATTGGTGCAACGGCCCATTGAGTTCGAAGATGGTTCCATGATGCGACTTACTATTGCTCATTACTACACGCCCTCGGGTCGTTGCATACAGAAACCATACGAAAAGGGTGACAAGAAAAACTATGCCCTCGACGTAGTGAACCGTTTGAAAAGTGGCGAGTTGATGAGTCAGGATAGCATCCATTTTGCTGATTCGTTGAAATATGAGACGCTGAAAGAGCATCGCACCGTTTATGGCGGTGGTGGCATCATGCCCGACTATTTCGTACCGCTTGATACGATGCATTATACACGTCTGCACCGTGAGCTGGCGGCCAAGAGCATCATCATTCAGCAGAATTTGCGCTATGTGGATCGCCATCGCAAGCAGCTGAAGAAGAAATTTGCAGATTTCGAAACCTTCAAGCAGGAGTTCGTGGTGCCTCAGGAGTTGATAGATTCTGTCTTTGCTGAAGGTGAACGGCAGAAGATAACACCCCGTGACGATGAGGAGAAAACGAAGACGCTGCCCACGCTGGCCTTACAGCTGAAGGCACTCATCGCCCGTGACCTATGGGACATGAGCGAATACTATGCTGTCATGAATGAAGATAGTGAAATCGTAAACAAAGCACTCGAACTACTGCAATAGTTCGAGTGCTTTGTTTTCGGCGGCTTCCATCTGTTCGCGCTCGCCAGGCCCTTTGTCGTTTTGGCCACAGAGGTGCAGGATGCCGTGGATGATGACGCGATGTAGCTCCTCGTCATAGTTTTTGCCTAACTGCTCTGCATTCGAGCGCACGGTGTCGAGCGAGATGACGATGTCGCCATTGATGGTGTCGTCCTCATCGTAGTCAAAAGTAATGATGTCCGTATAGTAATCGTGCTGCAGGAACTCACGGTTCACCTCTAGAATCTTCTCGTCGTCGCAGAAGAGGTAGCCCACTTCGCCCACGCGTTTTCCGTAAGTGGCAGCCACGCGGCGAATCCAGGCTGTGGTGTCACGCTTCCTGATGGCTGGCATCTTGACGTTTTCTGTGCTGTACGTAATCATATTGGTGAGTGGTTAGTGGTGAGGGAGAAAGGCACTGACATCCTGTCCGAAGTGTTGCAGCTCGCGTATCATAGATGAGGAGATGCTGCTGAGGCCTGGCTCTGCATAGAGCAGTATGGTTTCTACCTCGCCATTGGTGATGAGACGGTTGATGTCAGCCTGCTCTCGTTCATATTCAAAATCCTTGGTAGAACGCACACCTTTTACGATGAAATGGGCATTTTCTGCACGTGCAAAATCAACAGCCAGCCCGTAATATGGTTTTACCTCGATGCGAGGCTCGTCGGCATAAAGGTGACAGATGGCTTGCATGCGCTCCTCCGCAGGCGTGATGTTGGGCTTCTGTACATGGTCGCCGACGACGCCGATGACGAGGTGGTCAAATAATGGCAATGCACGGCGCACAATACTGTCGTGGCCGATGGTAAAAGGGTCGAAGGTCCCTACGAATACTCCAGTCTTCTTCATTTCTTTATCCGAATAAGTCAGGTTGCATAATATTGCCGCTGTAGGGATTGCGTCCATAGTGGCGGTAGGCCAGTTCTGTGACCATACGTCCACGTGGGGTGCGCTTGATGAATCCCTCCATGATGAGGAAAGGTTCATAGACTTCTTCTACAGTGCCACTATCCTCGCCGATGGCGGTAGCGATGGTCGAGATGCCTACGGGGCCGCCCTTGAACTTGTCGATGATGGTCAGCAGAATCTTGTTGTCAATCTCGTCCAAGCCATATTTGTCGATGTTCAGGGCGGTAAGGGCGACATGCGAGATGCTGGTGTCGATACCGCCGTTGCCTTTCACTTGTGCGAAGTCACGCACACGGCGCAACAGCGAGTTGGCGATACGGGGCGTGCCGCGTGAGCGTCTTGCAATCTCTAAGGCGGCATCCTCGGTGATGGGTACACTGAGCAGGTGTGCCGAGCGTTCGATGATGGCGCACAACGTCTCAGGGTCGTAATACTCTAAGTGCATATTGATGCCGAAGCGAGCACGCAGTGGTGCTGTGAGCAGTCCGCTGCGGGTGGTAGCGCCTACCAGGGTAAAAGGATTCAGGTCTATCTGGATGCTGCGTGCCGAAGGACCCTTGTCAATCATAATGTCGATGCGATAGTCCTCCATGGCCGAGTAGAGATATTCCTCAACAACAGGCGACAGACGGTGGATTTCGTCGATGAAGAGCACATCGCGTGGCTCTAATGAGGTAAGGATACCAGCTAGGTCACCAGGCTTGTCGAGTACAGGGCCGCTAGTAATCTTGAACCCCACGCCCAACTCATTGGCGATGATGTTTGACAATGTGGTCTTACCTAATCCTGGAGGGCCGTGCAATAGGGTATGGTCTAAGGGCTCGCCACGGTATTTGGCAGCCTCCACGAACACACGGAGGTTATCTACCACCTTTTGTTGGCCTGAGAAGTCATCGAAAGCCAATGGGCGAAGGGCATTCTCGAAGTCCTTCTCGCCTTGTGTGGTAGAGTAGCGTTCTTGGCGA
>Ga0310690_10006127_pt1 | contig 15958 bp, 12 predicted proteins | sample AusTroGonzalo_MG_2_FD_207661 | JGI IMG/M metagenome (GOLD analysis project Ga0310690, IMG submission 207661) | Bovine rumen microbial communities from tropical cattle in Woodstock, Queensland, Australia - Gonzalo_04 (v2) (version 2) | ecosystem: Host-associated > Mammals > Digestive system >... | reverse complement strand
CACCTTATTACTGGGGAGGATATAGTGGGCACTTAGGTTACGACTTTCCAGCAACACAAGGTACTACTATTAGAAGTACGTGTTATGGTACAGTATGGCGTACATCTAATGAAGTATCCTCAAGCTCTATGGGTAATTATGTGTGTGTTAAAGAAGTAAAGCCTGATAACACATTTCGTATTCATACATACATGCATATGGTTAGTGCTCCGCCAGTACATACTGGAGATATAGTACAACAGGGTACTTTAATTGGATATGTAGGTAATACTGGAGATAGTGACGGTAATCATTTACACTATGAATGTATGACTGACGAATCCTTTAGTAATAAGGTGGATGCTTGGGCTCAGTTTGATAATTCCACCCAACCTGTAGGCTGGACTCCACAGGTTATTAGTAACCATATTTCTAGTGACATATGCTCATGGGAGTGGATAGAAGATACAAGCGGAATAGACTGTAATCCGTCAGGTGGTGGAGGAGGCGGAGGTGGTACTACAATATCATCTCTAACTATAACATTGAAGTTAAATCCACCACCAGAGATCTTATTCAAACTACCGTATCCGCTAGTGTCTACACAACCTAATAATGATAATTATCTTAGAGTTAATCCTGGATATTTTAAACCTACACAAACTTATAAATCATATAATAATGTGCTAGCATTAAAGTCATATGATGTAGGCGATTTAAAGAAAACACCTATAGAAATAACCTGGAAGAATTCGTCACAAGTTACAGAAAAGCCTGTAATTAAATACACAACAGATGGTAGTGATCCTATAGAATATGGTATTACACACGTACATACAGAAGAGGGCGGAGTTATTATTAATGACTATGAGGGTTCTATTAATATGGCTCCTATACTTACGGATTATTCCTGGCCTATTAATATAAGAGCTGTATTAGTTGATGCTGATAGCCCTGAGGTACCTATTACTATGGCTTCTGGTGTATTCACGCATGATACGGATAAAACACAACAAGAACAGCTTGATGCTATAAACGACTACTATGAGGACTTAATTGCATTAAATGCTGTAGCTGACGATACTACAGACAATCATGCTTATTTAGTTATTAACGACGACAGCATAGCAGACCTTACAGATTATGTAGAACCTGCTATCTAAAAGGAAGTGAGAAAAACACATGAGTACGAAAGCTGAACAAATAGCAGCAGCTGCTGAGAGTGATATTAATAAAACTAGAGATGAGGTTAATTGTTCCGGTACGCATGACTGGTGTGCGCAATATGTCAGTCGTGTACTTAATAGGTGTGGTATAGAGGAATATGATACTATAGTTACTTATCTTTTAGACAAGCTACTTGCGTCTGGTAAATGGGTTGATAAGACAGGTAGCGATCCAGCTCGTGGTGATGTCATGGCTTTTGATAGAAATCATATAGTAGAAGAACGTCCGTTAGATCATATATTAATAGTTACTGGCTTTGACGGTACTACTATAACATATGTAGACGGTAACGGTGGTGGTTCGCAGAAGGTAGAAGAAAGAACTATTGCTTATAGTGATCCAGCTGTTGAGAAGTGGATTAGGTATACAGGAGATAGCTCGTTCTTTACGGATAAAGTAATTCATGATGTACAACCAGAATATCAGGCTCCTTACTATCAATCCAGTTACATACTATCTGATACTGTAGGCGGTGTAATTATATGTGCTGGTTATGCTAATAATGATAATTACCGTGCTATATCCGGAGCATTAGATTGGGCTAACTGGCTTAAAGATAAAAAGGCTATCGGCTTTTATGTATTTACAAATATGAATTCGGGTAGTGTTTCTTATTCTGACATGGTTAGTCATTTTACGGGTGTATTTCAACCAATTGCAGACGCAATTGCTAATAAGACTCTTAGTGCTGATCAACTCCAGTTAGGATTTTGGTTGGATATGGAAGACGAAGGACACCCGTGGGGTACAGCTGAACAGAATTTTAATCAATATAAAGCATTCCGAGAAGCTTGTACTAATTTGAATTTACCTAATACATGGGGTTTATATGGCTCAGCGTTCGGGGATCTACCGCATTTTAATAATTCTGATATAGCAAATGAACCATTATGGATAGCTTGGTGGGGAGCTACTACAGCAGAAGTTGAAGCGTTAATAGCACAAAATAATTGGACACAAGCATATATACATCAATATACGGATTCTTTATACCCTATATCCGGAGAAGCTATAGATGGGGATAAAATGATAAAAGCTATTCCTATCTCAGGTAGTGGAGGCGGTGGTGGCTCTACAGTAGTAGAATCTGTAGAAGTAAGTGTTATAGCTCCACCTCGAATCTTCTTCTCACCTAATCCTGGAGTGTTTAACGGAGATAGTACTTTATATAACAGAAACCACGCTATTACTATTAGCACAGATGCTACAGATTGTGACATCTATTATACTACAGACGGCAGTTCTCCATATGAATATGTACGAACAGTAGGTAGTGAAACAGAAACTTACAGATTATCAAGTACAGCAGTTAAATACACAAGTCCTGTAACTATAAGCACTGATACTCATTTTAGAGTTATAGCTGTCCCTACAGGTACCGAAAGTGCTATTGATGAGCTACTAGCAAAAGGCTCTGGTACCTTCTTATATCACTTTACACCTACAGCTTATTCTTGGAGTAGCGAACGTGCGGCTTACTCGTTACAAAGTAGTGATAAAAAAGTATCATATTTTGAAGAAAACAGACAAGCATTCTTAAGGTATCATGCTGAGGAAACAGATGAGGAGATCTTATATAAGGTAGTTACTAGTGCTGATATCCAGGCTGATACAGACCCTCAACCGGATGATTAATCGGAGGGGTGTATATGAGATATGATTTAAATCAAATTAGTAACAGAGATTGTTGTTTACTATATCTATACAGAATACTTAGACAACCGTCTTTTTGGCTTAGTGCTGTATATACTAATATGGAACCTAAAGTATGCCAAATACTTAATGGAGAGCTCACAGAAACAGTTTATAACGGACAAGTGCTGTATGAGTATAAGCTAGACGTTGAGCTTACAGAAAACAGAGTACCATACTTAGAATTTGAAGGCAAACAAGAAGATACTCTTAGATCTCTAGCTGATTTTATATATTATGATACAGAAACTAATGCACTATACTCCACACTTAAAACTACAACAGATCCTGTAACTGTTAAGGTGTATGAGGTTGCTACAATCGCTGATATTACAGACGCTTTATATGCTTTTAATGACGCACTTACGGAGTTTAATAATAGCATTGATGCTATCAAAGCTAAGCTATCAGTACTTAGTCCGGAAGCTGCTGTTATTGCAGGTAGAGATCATAATTTACTACAGTTTACAAAAGTAGATGATACAGTAGGTTTACTAGATGCAGGGTATACGCTAACACACGGAGTAAAGCCAATAGAGCTTACAAATCCTACACCGGAATTATTAGCTAAATTACCGAAACAGCTAGCAGGAGATCTTATAATTAATGTCACTAATAACTTTTCATATGTATTATCAGGCTTCGTAGGACATACTATTTATATATCAGGTAACGGCACTATAACCTGTCGTGATGTTAAAAGTACGATTCAAGTATACAGTGCTACAAATAGTACTTTATATTTCATGAATTGTAGTCTTGTTAATTTCAAAACAAAACAGAGCATGCTGTCAAATATAAACTGTAATAAAGTCACATTAGTCAATACAGCTAGTATAGGTATAGCTGGCAACATACAGCATTTAACTTTATTAAATAGCAGTACATTTGTAGCTCAGTCAACTACAATAGCTAATATAGATTATGTAGGTGTTGGATGTACGGTATCTTGTATTAATGATACACCTTCTTTTGCGTTTGATACTATACTAGGAAATATGTATTTATCTAATTATAGTAGTAGAGAGCTTATAATTATGGATGGAAAGACTATCGGTTTTAATTACAATAATCACGACTTTCCTGTATATCCTTTATATATTGAAGAAATGGATGAGGGTTACGTGCATGTGAGGGAAGGTGATAGTGAATGAAATATGATATTAGTGCTGTTAGCAACAGAGATTTACAATTATTATATGAATATCGTATTTTAAGACAACCGTCTGACAAGCTATCAGCTGTGCTAACAAAGTCCGGCATAGGAGCTAATCTCAGATATGATAACCGACAGGAAAATGGTTATTTCGTGTATCGTGTTGATACTGCTATACAAGATAATTTAATTCCATTTATTGAGTTTAACACTACTAAACAAGAACATATAGATTGTATTACAGAATTAATAGAGCTTGAAATAATAGATGACGCTATCTATATATACGGAACAGCTGAAATTGATACTACTATCCCGCTTACTGTGTACTGGTGTCCGTCACTTGCTATGATAGAATCTGTGCTTAATGACGTTAAGAAACAACTAGTGGATTTGAAGAATACTTTAGACGATTTGTCACATGCTATAGAAAAAATACAGAAATATGACAATGCTACTGCTTATGCTGATGGACTAGTTACAAATCTTGTTAAAATACAGAAAAATGAAGACGGTAATGCTATTGTAGATTCCTTGTATCGTATAGAAACTGCTGTAGCTGAACGCTTGTTTGTTAACCTATCTCAACAAGAACTAGATACTATGGTACATGCGTTTAACAAGTCGGTAGAGTTTAGGTTTACAGTTAACAAGGATTATGTATTACAAAATTTTACAAGTCCTATAATGAGTATCACAGGTACAGGGAATCTAACACTAAAGAACATTAGAGCTCAGGTTATTATTCACGGCTTTAAAGGCAATATTAATATAATAGACTGTCCAGAAGTACATATAGAAGCTTATAACAAGAACGATATATGTACCATAGATAACTTAAAAGTTATAAGAAACAGTTGTGTATATCTTGAGAATATTTGTCATTATCTTGAGAATGTATATCTAATGCTAAATTCTACAATACGACATCGTAGAGGACATGTTAAAAATCTTATGTGGGTAGGTTACGGTTGCACGTACTGGTGTAATCGTGATGTATGGGTTCCTGGTATTAATTATCTTAGAGGAAGTCAGCGAAATACATCTACAGTATATGATTTTAACATATTACATATTCTAGGCACTATACAACAAGATTCTAGTAATTTCTTTATTCATAATACTAGATGTATTGGTTTTAAGGTTGCAAACTCGGATCCACCTACTATGCTATCTACAGTAGAGTGTGAATGGGAAGCTGAATACACTGGAGGTGGTGGAGGAGATGTTCCTACACCAGTAACTGGTAACTCTCCACGTGCTAAAGTATATAACTGGTTTGTCGCTAATACATCATTCAGTAAGGAAGTTATCTGCGGAATACTCGGTAATATTCAACAAGAGAGTAACTTTGACCCATTTGTTGCTGGAGGACATTATGGATTATGGCAAACAGACGATCCTGATTTAAGAACAGCTATGGCAAACGCTGGGTTATCTAATCTATGGCATTCGATGCCTACCTGGCAAACATGGGAGGGTCACTGTACAGAAGAACAATGGAATACGGCTGTTTCTGTACAGCTACAAGTACTTAAAGATAGTCATTACGGTGGTGTAGACTTTGTTACTTCAGATCTGTATTTTGAACGTAATCTCGATAAAGTACAAAGTTCTGCAGGCCTTGCTGGTGTACGTTCTTACTGTGAACTGTTCTGTGCTATGTGTGAACGGTGTATTGGTGGTATTCATGATGATCCAATAACCGATCCTGTGGTATATGATTTTATCATGGATCATGTATACTCAGGTGCCGATTATACATACCAAGAACTAGTAGAACGACGTGATTTTGCTACAACTATCTATAGTGAAATTGGGTGATAGCATATGATATACACATTAAATCAAATTAGTAACATAGATACAGCATTGTTATATCCTTACAGAATATTAAGAACTCGCAGTAATATGCTTAATGCTATGTACAAATATAGTGAGCCAATAGCTGTACAGTTAAATTCTTACAATAAAGTACAAGATATATATGAATACACTATAAATTGTGAGTTAAATCCTAATAAAATACCATATATAGAGTTTATTAATCCTGATTTATTGCCAGAACTTGCTTCTATGTACGAAGTAGAAACTACAGATACTGGTCTTATATTTAGAACTAAACAGCTATTAACTAGTCCTGTAGATATTTATGTATATGAGGTGTATTCATTACAGCAAATAGAACAAATTATGGCTGAGATTAACGAACAGCTATTATCTAATGATACTACTATTAAAGAGCTTACAGAAATCGTTGATAATCTTAACATTTCTACAAGCTGGGCTATTGATGATACAGCTAAAGTACCGAATTTAGTCATGATAGACGAGAAGGACAGTAATAAAATCTTTGGAGATAGCAATTATATGCTGTCTGGAGCCTTAGATAAACAGCTCATAGTGAATCCCACACAGTATGAACTAGAATCTATGATAAAATGTATTACTACACAATTGACATTACAATTCTTAGCTAAAAATAACAATATAGTAGAAGGATTTTATGGTGGATTACTAACAATTAATAGTTATAATGATACTTTAGTATTAAGAAATTGTGATGCTGTTATAAATTTAGAAGATTTACGTGTAAACACGCTAATTATTGACAATTGTCCGTATGTGTTTATTAAAACTACTAAGTCAAGCATAAATAGTACCGTTAGCACTGTAGAAGTACGTCATTCTAATGTGTTAATTGACGAAAATATACATATTGATAGAATAATGTTGTCTCGACGCAGTACTGTGAATCAGCTAAACAGTATAACAGATACATTATTGTTATTAGAAGCAGGATCTACCTATTATGTGGATTCTATTACTAATACAAATAAGCTAAACAGTGTAGAACTAAAGGCAATACAAGGTACTCTACATATTAAAGGTATAGAACCCTATATGCATCACAGAAATATAGGTTTTCGTAAAGGACAAGTAGAGGATCCGTTACCTGTATCTAAGCTAAAAGTTGACATTACTATTAGGAATAGTGGTGGAGGATCTACTCCTAGTGGCGATTGGGTAGATAAGGTTACTACAGGAGAAGCAGACATCATGACTATCTATTCAGCATTACGTGCTTGTGAATGGACTAAGAATGCTGCTATAGGAGCTTTAGCTAATATGAGGCATGAATCTAACTGGATAACACATATGATTGGTTATAATTCAATATATTTTGTAAGCTATACCGAACCATCATCTCCTGATTTATTACCTTACATGAATGCAGCTATCTCAGGCGCTGATTTATACAATAAAATACAAGCTACATACGATGGACATTCAGCTGACAGAGCTGTAGGTTATGGATTAACACAGTTCACATCAGAACCTAACATAAGTGCCTTATACGATTATCATACATCTACAGGACTTGCTTATAATACTCTAGGTGTACAGATTCCAGCATTTAAACAGGTATTAACACAATTTGAATTATGGGATACTATGAATGCTAAAACATCTCCAGGAGAGGCAGCTTGGTATTTATGTATGTATTATGAAGTGCCTGCAGACAGAGAAACTCAGGCAGCTATACGAGCACAAGAAGCTACTGAATTAGCAGCAAGATACGACTTTCCTGATTAATAAAATTTCTTTTTTGAATCTTCGAAATTCTTACACGAGTTCTGTTATACTATAATTGTAAACAAAAACCCAATGTCATAGATATGTAGGAGGTATCAATTATCATGACACCATTAGAGTTTGCAAGACTCGCTCGTAGTAATCGATTTAAAGCCAGTGAACTCACCGTAAAATCTGTACTTGAAGCTGAGAATCTATCAGTTTCAGAAAAACTCGCACAACTTGAACATGAACGCTTGTATACTTCAGCATACATGAGTGCTATCATGGATATGATTCAATCACTTGAATGCGACAAGGGTAATCTGTACATGAAAATTTATAATAAGCTTGACGAATTTGAAACGACTATGCAAACAGAGATTTCAAAACTAGAAAAGCTTAATAAAACTGAGTAAAAACTCGAATTTTTAGTTTACATCCTGTTATAATATATTTGTAAACCAATATACCACAACTACATAGGAGGATAACATCATGGAACGATGCACAAGACAGATTACTCGTGAACAGTATATGCGTGGAGTACAGAATCGTGGTTATGTCGTAGATTCAGACAAGCCAGAAATCTTTACAGAAGCAGAACGACTCGGCTATGGAGTTTATTCTCCTATGGTACAAGAAAAGGATGGAGAGTTCTTTGTCACATACTTACTAGGTAGTACTTGTGACTAAGACATTAAATCGATTATGGGTAAATTAACGAGCGATCAACTAAACGAAATCGAATACAATAACTACGAAGCCGGGCTGAATGGTGAAACTTACGAGTTCCACGCTGTATCAGCTCGGCAAGCGTGGTTTTTGACGTATGATTGGACAAATGGAGTAGCACCAGAGTATCTAATTGAAGTGGATAGATTCGGCCACATTGTACGTGAATTAACTGATTAATTTTAGGGAAATTAAAGGAAGGAAATATAAGAAAGTGAAGTTATTACACATAGCTGACCTACATCTCGGTAAGACATTCCATAAGGTGAATATCTTGAAAGACCAAGAGTATGTGCTACAGCAAATAGTTAAAATCATGGATGAAACTGGATCAAATCTAGTTATAGCTGGGGATGTATTTGATTCTGTTAATCCATCTCTTGAAGCGCAAGAGCTATTTTTAAACATCTTAAAAGACATCATAAAGGTATGTGAAAAACACAATACACATTGCTATATAACTGTAGGTAATCATGACTCAGCTCGTCGTGTGATGTTATTGAAGGATTTCGTAAGTAAGTATGTCAGTATAACAGACGATTTCTGTATAATAGAACAGGATAAAGTTAAGCTCTGTCTGTTACCGTTCATAAAGCCAGTACTTGCTGAGCTAAAATTCAATGAAGAATTTGACACATACACTAGTGCTTATAATAAATACCTAGGCATGGTAGATGATAGGAATCATACTGTACTTGTAACTCATCAAACCTTTGAGGGCTGTACTACAGGTTCGTCGGAAACTATGTCATTTTTTGATGACGCTATACCGTTATCATCAGTAACAGGTTTCCCTTTAGTGCTTGCAGGTCATATACATAAGCAACAGCGTTTATGGAATGTATATTACTCGGGTAGCTTATTACCTTATGCGTTTGGAGATAAAGCTGTCGAAAATGTGTATGTATGGGACATTCCTGAGAGCTGTAATGGTACTATAACTAAGACGGAACATCCTATAAAATATCTACATAATCTGCGTATTATAGAAGGAAATCTTAAACATATACTTGAACAGGACGATTCAGACGATTATATTATGGTAAAGCTTATAGAAGAAGGCTTAGCTCCAGATGCTGTAATGTCCCAGCTAAAAGCTCATTTCACGCACTTACTAACAGTAGCACAAGGTAATAAAGATAAGTTTACAGCCGATATTTCTAAGCCGAGCGCACAGTTTAAAACGTTCGAAGAAGCTGTAGATAGTTTCTGTAAGCAAATAGACATACCTGTATTTAACAGCACTCAGGTAAAATACATTATGGAGGCTTTACATGAAGTTACTAACATTACAGATTAAGAATTTCATTAGTATTAAGGAGTCGACATTAGATTTCTCAAAATTCAAGCCTGGTGTATTTTTAATATCCGGACCTACAGGTTCAGGTAAGTCTACAATACTTGATGCTATACATTGGGCATTTTATGGAGTGACGCTTAATCAAAACCGAAATCAGGTACATAAGACAATCGTAAGTGACTATGCATTACCTAAGGAAGATGCTAAAGTTACTCTAAAGTTCATACAAGAAGATACAACCTACACAATAGTTCGTACTATAAATCGTGACGGAAACACTACTATTAAATTCACAACTCCGGATATGATTTACGATAAGATTCGTGAAGGTAATGCTGCTATAGAAAAAGTTATAGGCCTTAATTCTAAGCAGTTTGATCAAATGGTAATGCTCGAACAAGGTAATTTTAGTAAGTTTTTACTTACAGATTCTAAAGACAGAGCTAGTCTGTTACGTAATGTTTTTGACACACAATTGTTCCAAAACCTAGAACAGCGTATGAAAGTTAAAGTTGATACTCTAAAACAAGAGCTCGATAATATAGGTACATTAGAACAGACATTCTTAGCTGGACAATCGTTAGAAAGTATTAAATCTAGGATAGCTACTAGTGAAACTGACTTACAGGATGCAAATAACCGAGTAGACGAGTATAATGCCGAAATAACTAATCTACAAGCTATGCTTCCGGAATTACATAATTATGAGTCACAAAGACAAGCTTATGAACGAGCTCAGGACGAATTACGCAGACTAGACAACCTAAAGCCACACATTGATAAGATTTTAGAAAATAAAGCGTATGTAGACAAATATAAGCATACTATAGAGCTATATGATAAGTCGGTAGCTATAAATACAGAAATTAACGATGCGAGAGTTAAGGTAAAAGAGCTTGAAACTGAACTCTGGCATATAAAAGCAGAGCCTGCTACTGACGCAGAATTACAAGCATTAAAAGACGAGTTATCAGCTAAAACTACCTTAAAATTACAAGTACAGGTTAAGAGTAATCTTAATAAGGAGCTTGCTGAAGTTGAGGCTAATATAGCTACATGTACACAGAGTATTGATTCGTTAAATACTGAAATTACTGATTTACGTGCGGAATATGACGAACTAAACCATAAAATAACAGAACGTAAAGAGTACGATACAGAATTTTATAAGTATACTGAAAAGTTAAAAGACATTAAGGACAAGGAAACTAAATTACATAAAGTAGAAGAGGAATTTACAGAAGCTGAACCTCAATACATAGCTGCTTTAAAATCTCATCTACTTGAACTCTGTCCGCAAGGTAAATGCCCTATATGTAACAGTGATTATACAGCTACAGTTGAAACAGCTAGTACCAATATATCATTTGAACAGCTACAGCAGTTAAAGACAGAACGTGAAGCTATTAAGCTGTGGTTAAATGCTAACAGCACTGTAGAAGAGCCTACATGTACTATAGCAGAATCGGTAACTGATTTAAACACTAAGCTGCGTAAGATAGACACATCAGGACGTAATAAGACTGTAGAGCTACAAAGAGTACAGCAAGATCTTAATACATACACTAACAGTAAAACCGTTATAACTACCAAGTTATCCGCTTTATCTGATGTACCTGATTCTATAGAAGGCGACATTGATGCTGAAGTCTTAGCATTACAAGATAAAATAAACGATACAGAAACTAAGGTTAAAGCTTATAAAGAAGCCGAACGTCAAAAGATATCAGTTAAGAGTAGCATAACTACATGGAAAACTGTTATAACTAATAAACAGGACGAAGCTAAGAAACATGGTGTTAATCTTAATTCTGCTGTATATGAAGAAGGATTAGAGTACAGAGAGCTTATTAGCGACTATGAGAAGAATCGTGATAAGTATACAGCTGAAGTAGAACGTTATAACAAAGAACGTGAACAGCTCTTAGTTGTAGAAGAGCCTGTATGCGTACATAACATGTCAGTACTAGAGTGTAATGACAAGATAGGTAAATTAAACGGCTTAATTCAAGAAGCTATTCGTACTGTTGAAAGCATTAAAAACACTGTAGAATCTGACAATAAGCTTATAGAGAACATAGAGAATCTACACAAGCGTCGGGATGAAATACTGCCTGTATACAAAGAGATGTCTTACATTCATACACAGATTTCAGGTAAAAACAAGTATAAGCTATCACTCGAGAATTTCGTATTACACAGACAGCTCGAGTGGATACTGGATACAAGTAATCAGTTCTTATCTACATTATCAAATAACCAGTTTAGGTTGGATATTAGGTGGGAAAGTACAGGACGTTCACAAGGTGGTTTGGAAATATCAATATTTGATAATACTTCAGGTAAATCAAGACCTGCACAAACCTATAGTGGTGGAGAACTATTTATGCTTAGTTTAAGCCTTAGCTTAGGACTTATGAGCTCTATAGATACATTGTTTAGTGGGCTTGATTTGGATGTACTTATAATAGACGAAGGCTTCGGCACTTTAGATACAGAATGTTTATCTCGTGTACTAAATACACTACAGAGCCTTAAAAATATATCTACAGTAGGTATCATTTCACATGTACAAGAACTCATTGATACTATACCACAAGGATTCTTAGTTGATAAAACAGTAACAGGTACAACGATCAAGCAGTTTCTAAATTAAGATATAATTTTCGGGGTACAACAAAATGAAAACAACATATAAACACATGTCCAATCTAATGCTCGTAGCTAACTTTCTAGCTAATCTATTTTACGCAGCTTCCTACCCATATATTTATCAACAGACTGTATCTGTTGTACCTAAATCCTACATTAGCATGGAACAATTATTACCATGCTTATGGATGATAATTATTTGTAAAGCATGGAATACATTTAGTGATAAGCTGTTTAGATTTTACAGAATAATCTTGTATCTTGAGATTATCTGTGATGCTATACTGTTTATACACGTTATCGTGACGAATGATTTAAAATTCTATTTTATGCTAAACATAATTATATATTCTGTAGTTACTCGTAACTTATCATGTGGTGGTACTAAAATGCGTGCTATAGTTAATCCTACAGATAAAGAACGAGAGCGCTTTGATAATAACAGTAACATAATAGCAAGTGCTTCTACAGTGCTTGGTGCTAGTATAGCTGCTATTATTCCAATGCCTATGCGTACTTTATTTATACTAGCTTTTATAGGGAACATTGTGGATAATTTGTTTTATTTAAAAATATATTCTATTCTACAAGCACAAAGGAGAAAGAGAAATGGGTCTATTAAGCAATCTGTTCAAAGGTAAACAAACTACACAATCACAAGAAGAACAAAAGGTGGGTATCGTACAGCCGACAGCTAAACCAACTATCGACCTTACAAAAAAGAAAGAGGAAGTACATAGTATTTGTCTTACAAAACAACCGCTAAACGGTTTGAAAGCACAGGTAGGTCTAGTGCTTGACTTCTCAGGTTCTATGGATGATCTCTATTATAACGGTACAGTACAGGCTGTTATAGAACATGCATTACCACTTGCTATGGAATTTGATGATAACGGCACTATGGAAGTATGGATATTTGAGAATGGATTCCATAGATTACCAGACATTACACTTGCTAACTGTGCAGACTATGTAAAAAGAGAGATACTCGGTAAATATGAAATGGGTGGTACCTATTATGCTCCTGTTATTAAAGATGTAGTAAATACATATAAGCATAGTAAATTACCAGCTTATGTGCTATTCATCACAGACGGAGATAACAGTGATAAACCTAAAACAACTCCAGCTATTGTGAATGCTGCTAAACAACCTATTTTCTGGCAGTTCGTAGGTGTAGGCAGAGCGAGGTTCAGCTATCTTGAGAAACTTGACGACTTATCCGACAGATATGTAGATAACGCTGACTTCTTTGAGGTTAAAGAAGCTAAGGACATTACCTACAGACAGTTGTTAAATGAGTTTCCAAATTGGCTGATGAACGAACGAGTTAAAGCTATGTTGAGGTGATGTACATGACAACAGATGTATTATTAACTAGGTTATATACCGCGCTTACTCGTATACAGGATTCTGATGTTACGGATTTATTAATGAGAGCTCGTCGTCATGAGCTACAAGATTATCATACATTAGAAACAGATATAGCTAAAATCATAGTATCGTTAGAACAAGAAGAAGACCATAAGATGCCAAAATCTACAGGTACTATGGATTTAACTCGTGCATGTAATAATGTACTTAAAGAAGCACGGCATAATGAAAACGATGATATAAAAACAGCCTTCGAATTCCCATTCTACTGTAAGCAATACCAGGTGTTTGCTAATACCTTTAGGTTTATAGCAGTACCTAAGCGAAACGCATTATCAGTGTTTACGAACGCTTATAACACTAATCCTAGATATGCAGGAATAAAGAGCATTCTACAAGAAGCTAATGAGCGTAAACACTATAAACATAGTGTTAAATTACCTACCATGACACAACTTAGAGCTAAGATAACTAAGCTAAAGTCTGTAGATAAGGTAGATAGGCCGTTAGTACAGTTTGACAGTGGATTAATACTTAGTGCTGAATATTTACTTGATTGTATTAAAGGGTTCGGTCCTGATAAACTATATTACAACGATACTGACTCTCCTTGCTATATACCGTCACGTAATAAAGAAGCTGGAGTATTTGGAATTATAATGCCAATAAGTGCAACCTATACACCACATATTATTCAGATAAGTTCTGTAGGAATTATAGAAAACTAAAATAACAGCTCCACTAGGTACCTAGGTTTTACCTAATGGAGCTGTTACTTGTATTTATGTCAACAGGATTCCAAGAAAAGATAATGTCATTGAAATTTGTCTGTAGTAATCTTATAGAACATCTTTTTTGATAATAGCATAGTCTTTATCTGGGTTATTCTTTTTATACGACTGAATATCGTCGATTTCCTCTTCCCAGCTTACTATATGCGAGTTATCTTTAAAGATTTTAGTGTAGTTGTTTAATGCTTCTACTTTAGACTTGCCTGGTACTATTAAATTGATGATAACATCATTTAAACCTGTACCGTCCATAGTACCACGCACTAACCAAGCTCTGCCGGTCTGGTTTGTATCCTGTATACTTTCGGATACATCAGCTGCCTCTTCAGGAATAACCGCAGAATTGAGCTCTTCTGTGTTCTCAGTAGCTTCTGTTTGTTCTTCTTGTTTAACAGAGGAATCGACATCTACAGGAGCTTCTAGTTCTTTACGTGATGAATTAGTGTCTACAGGAGCAGGCTCTTCTGTAGCTACGGGTTCAGTAGCAACAGGTTCTGCTGGAGTTTGTTTGCTTTCTTGAGCAACTCTGTATTCAGGATTTAGCTCTAAAGCTTTTTCTTCTGTGATGTAACCGTTTCTAATGAGCCAAGCTGTTTTATTAGGAATATGTACAATAACCTGTTCTCCAGTAACATAACCTTCATCTAGTAATGCTTGTAACATGTATAGATTTGGATTATGCTTTAAGAATTCCTCAGCATCTACAATGCCTTTTCTAACTAAACGCATAATGCCTGAATTAGACATAGTAGTAAGGTTATCGAGAGATAAGCTAGAAATACCGTCAGCTAAGAAGTACTCGTATACGTGATTTGGTGGAGCAGCGAGCATAGAGTCTATCATCTTACGAATTAAGCCATTGAGCCAACGAGCTGCTTGCTCGTCACGCTTTGCTGGAGTAGGACCTTCGAATGAATCTGAATACATATCCCATTCCATGTCGATAACAGTGCCTTTTCTGTGTGTGTTTACAAAAGAACTTGATGGTGGCTGATAGTTTGGTTCAAAATTCCATTCGTCTCTATGTTCACCTACCGGAAATTCTGCAGATAACGCAGATGACGCAATCTGAATAGTCTTTCCTTCAGCTGCACAATTATATTTGATAGAAGAAATAAGCTTTTCGTCTTCTTTGTTTTCGCGGAATGCACCGAATGAGAAGCCTGCTGGAATATCTACACTGTTTTGTGCAGCTAAAAAGACCTTCTTTACACGCTGATAAGCTGTCGGTGACATTGCGCAGTTTAAGCTGTATGCATTAAGTGATGTACGAATTCTTTTACTACAGTTTAACCAATCCTCTGTCCAATCTATGAGTTCGTCTACTGGTAGCTCCGGTGATTCTACATCAAAGTCATTTACATAGCAGATACCATAATCGTCTTCACAAGCATTACGAGGTGTTGTAATTGCAATAGCAAGGTCACCTGGAAGCATTAAGAATACGGTTGTTTCATCGTTCTCAATTGCCTGTAG